>Ga0081455_10007120_pt1 | contig 11846 bp, 13 predicted proteins | sample TabmetS3T2R1_FD_70207 | JGI IMG/M metagenome (GOLD analysis project Ga0081455, IMG submission 70207) | Tabebuia heterophylla rhizosphere microbial communities from the University of Puerto Rico - S3T2R1 | ecosystem: Host-associated > Plants > Roots > Rhizosphere ...
CCCGCCGGCTTCTCTCTCCGCAGGAGCGGGTGAAGCTCCTGCTGGCGGGCGGCGACCTCCGGGAGGACGGCCACGTCTCGGTCGACGGCCGCGACGCCGTCCGCCTGGTAACCGCCGGCGGTGCCGTCACGTACCTGGTCGACCCGGACACCTACGTGCCGATCGAGCTGAAGGCGACGTTCGACGACGGCGGCGGTGTCGACCTCCGGTTCCCGGTGTACGAGGAGTTGTCGCCCTCGGCGGTGAGCGGCGGTGCCTTCAGCCTCCAGGCCCAGCATCCCGGCGCGACGCTGAAGGTCGACAAGCTCGCCTACGAACAGCGCTGGAGCGAGCTCGCCCCGCCGAAGCCCTGACGCCGAAGCCCTACTGCAGCGTCAGGGGGATCTCGACCTGGTGGATGCGTGACCCGTCAGCGGCCGACAGCTCGTAGACGACGAGCTTGCCGGCCCCGGCGGGCGCGTCGAACCTGATCGTGACGTCGTACGTCCCGCGTGTTCCGGACCCCGACGTGGCGGTCACGAAGTGCTTGGCGACGACCTTTCCAGTCGCGTCGAGCAGCTCGTACTCGAACGTCGCCTCGAATGTGTTCGCCGTTCCCCAGACGCGGAGCGGAGACGACACGGCCTCGAACGGCAGAGGCGACTCGACGAGGATCAAGGGCGTCAGATCCTCGAAGTCCGCGCGCGTGTAACTCCTGCCAGCCACTTGCACCGGCTTCGCCGGCGCGAACTGCGACAGCGTGTAGACCTCCTCGGCCGTGCGCTCGGTCGCCTCTCCCTGAGTGAACCCGATTCCGCGCTCGTCGTCACTCGGTCCCGCGGCGACTGCCGCGAGCAGCGAAGCGCGGTCGACCGTCTCGAGCTGCCGGGCGACCGGCCCGACCTTGCCGCCGCGCATGAAGTAGACGCGCACAGTCTTCTTCGCCGCCGGCGCGGTCACCGTCTCCGTGACCGTCTTCGTCGTGGTCACCGTGACGGTCGTCGTCGAGCCGCAGCCCGCCGCCAGGGCGACGAGGAGGGGCAGCCAGAGCCTGCGCATCGCGCCTCAGCGTACCCAGGCCCCATCGCTAGAGTCGGGTGATGGCCGCCGACTCGAACGGAATCGAGGTCGAAGGCCTCGTCCGAGCGTTCAAGGACGTGCGAGCCGTCGACGGGATCGACCTCGCCGTCGCGCCGGGCGAGATCTACGGCTTCTTGGGACCAAATGGCGCGGGCAAGTCGACCACCGTCCACATGCTGACGACGCTGCTGCCCCCCACCGCCGGCCGGGCGACCGTGGCCGGCTTCGACGTGGTCAAGAACGGCCCCGAGGTGCGCCGCGCGATCGGTGCGGCGCTCCAGGAGGCTGCCCTCGACCCTCTGCTCACGGGCCGCGACCACATGCGGCTCCAGACCGCGCTGCACGGGATCCCCCGCCACGAGCGGGCTCGGCGCAGCGACGATCTGCTCGAGCGGGTCGGCCTCACGCTCGCCGCCGATCGGAGGGTGCGGACCTACTCCGGCGGGATGAAGCGCCGCCTCGACCTCGCGCTGGCACTCGTCCACCGGCCGCGCCTGCTCTTCCTCGACGAGCCGACGACCGGTCTCGACCCGCAGAGCCGCAACGCCCTGTGGCAGGAAGTTGGGCGGCTGGCGAAGGAGGAGGGCGTGACCGTCTTCCTGACCACCCAGTACCTGGAGGAGGCGGACCGGCTGGCCCACCGCGTCGCGGTCCTGCACGGCGGGCGGATCGTCGCCGACGGCACCCCGCAGGAGCTGAAGGCCGCCGCGGCGGCGCAGCGACTGGACCTCACCCTGGCCGACCGGGACGCGTACGCCCAGGTGCAGCGGGTCCTCGGCGACCGCGCCCTGCACGCCGACCCCGCCGGCCTCACCCTCGGCGTCGGCACCGACGGCAGCGCCGCGCACCTGCGCCAGCTGCTGGACGAGATCGACCCGCACAGCGCCCTGGTCCGCACCTTCGAGGTACGCGGCGCCACCCTCGACGACGTCTTCCTGGCCCTGACCGGCACGACCGCGGAGGAGACCGCAGGTGTCTGAGCTCACCCTGACCGCCAACCACCTCGTCCGGGCGGCGGCCCTGCCGGCGGCCCGCGGGCGCAGCACCGAGTGGACCACCCTGATCGGCCGCTGCCTGCGGCTGGTCCGCCGCAACCTGGACGCGATGATCACCTCGATCATGCTGCCCGTCCTGCTCATGCTGATCTTCGTCTACCTGTTCGGCGGCGCGATCAACACCGGCACCGCGTACGTGACCTACGTCGTGCCCGGCGTGCTGCTGCTGTGCGCGAGCTTCGGCGCGGCCGGCACCGCGGTGACGGTCAGCCAGGACATGAACGGCGGCATCGTGGACCGGTTCCGCTCGCTGGACGTCCGCGGGGCGACGCTGCTCGGCGGCCACGTGGTGGCCAGCGTCGCGCGCAACGCGGTGTCCACCGCGCTGGTGTTCGGCGTCGCCTTCGCGATCGGCTTCCGCCCGCACGCCGGGCCGCTGGACTGGCTCGGCGCCACCGGCGTCCTGCTGATGTACGTACTCGCGATCTCCTGGCTGTCCGCGGTCGCCGGCCTGGTCGCCCGCTCGGCCGAGGCGGCGAACGGGTTCACCTTCCTGCCGATGTTCCTGCCGTACGCCAGCTCGGCGTTCGTGCCGATCGACACCATGCCGCACTGGCTGCGCGGCTTCGCCGAGTACCAGCCGATCACGCCGGTGATCGAGACCCTGCGCGGGCTGCTGCTCGGTACCCCGGTGGGCAGCAGCTGGTGGCAGGCGCTGGCGTGGTGCGGCGGGTTGCTGGCCGTCGGCGTGACGCTGTCCGGCGTACTGTTCCGGCGGCGTACGGGCAGCTAGTTCTGCAGGTTGTCCCGGACGCAGTTGTTGATCTGCTCGCGGCTGGCACCCGGGTTGGCCTTGCTGCACTTGCTGTACTCGTTGCCGTAGATCCCGAGCAGCACACCGCCGACGGCCAGGCCGATGATCGCGGTGACCAGACCACCGATCGCCATGCCCTTGCCGCTCACCCCCGGGCGGCGGCCGGCACGGATGCCGATGATGCCGAAGATGATCCCCAGGATGCCGAGCAGGATGCCGAGCAGGCCGATGGTGAACACCGCACCCGGGATCGACAGGATGCCGAGCACCAGCGCGGCGATCGCCATCCCGCTGGTGCGCTGGCTGCCGGGCACATCGCCACCACCGGTCGCATACGGCGGCATGGCTCCGAAGTCGTTCCCACCGGGGTACGGCGGCGGCTGGCTGGTCACGGATCCGCTCCTTAAAGGTGGCCGGGCGCGGGTGCGCCGGAATTCCCCAGCGCTGGCGCCCGATCATAGAGGTCAGCACCGTGCCTGCGCCTGTGTCGATGTCCCGGCCGGTAGGTTCGTAGCATGCCGATCGCTGTGATCACCGGTGCCACCTCGGGCATCGGGGCCGCGTTCGCCCGCCGGCTCGCCGCAGAGGGGTACGCCCTGGTGCTGGTGGCGCGTAGTGCCGCCCGGCTGGCGAGCACCGCGGAGGAGTTGCACCAGCAGTTCGGCGTACCGGCCAAACCCCTGGTCGCCGACCTCGCCACGGACGCCGGCCGCGGCGTGGTGGAGACGGTGCTGGCCGACCCGAGCGAGCCCATCGACATGCTCGTCAACAACGCCGGCTTCGGCCTGGCCGGTACGTTCTGGGACGGGCCGATCGCCGACGCCGACCGGATGTTGCAGGTCAACGTGCGTGCGGTGCTGCGGCTCAGCCACGCCGCGCTCGGCGGGATGCTGCGCCGCGGCGAGGGCGACATCATCAACGTCTCGTCGGTGGCCGGCTTCGCGGCCGGCAGCCGCGCCGCGACGTACGTGGCCAGCAAGGCGTGGGTGACCGCGTTCAGCGAGTCGCTGGGCCTGCAACTGGCCGGCTCCGGCGTGCACGTCTCGGCGCTGTGCCCCGGATTCACCCGCACCGAGTTCCACGCCCGGGCCGGCGTCGACCCCAGCGGCGTACCGGAAGCGTTGTGGCAGGACGCCGACCATGTTGTCGCGACCGGCCTGCGCGACCACCGCCGCGGCCGGCCGGTGAGCATCCCGGGCGCGCCCTACAAAGCGGTCGTGGTGGCCGGCCGGCTGATGCCCCGGCGCATCGTGTACGCGGTGACCCGGCTGGCCCGCAAGCGGTTGCCGCAGTGAAGGAGGCCCTGGTGAGCGAGCGGGACGACCTGCTCAAGCTGATGACCTCGATCGCCCTGGTACGCGGGCAGTTCACGCTGTCCTCCGGGCGTACCGCCGACTGGTATCTCGACATGCGCCGGATCACCCTGCACCACGCGGGCGCACCGCTGGTCGGCAGGTTGCTCAGGGAGCTGACCGCGGACTGGGACTACGACGCGGTCGGCGGGCTCACCCTCGGCGCGGACCCGATCGCGGCGGCCATGCTGCACGCGCCCGGCCGGCCGCTGGACGCCTTCGTGGTGCGGAAAGAGGCCAAGGCGCACGGGATGCAGCGGCGGGTCGAGGGGCCGGACGTGGCCGGGCGGCGGGTGCTCGCGGTCGAGGACACCTCCACCACCGGCTCGTCGGTGCTGACCGCGGTCGAGGCGCTGCGCGAGGCGGGCGCAGAAGTCGTGGGCGTCGCGGTCGTGGTGGACCGGGGCGCTGGCGTCGCGGTGGAGGCTGCGGGACTGCCGTACCGGGCCGTGTATTCGCTGGACGATCTCGGCCTCGACTGAGGAAACGGAGTAGCGTTCGGTGTCCTGGACCGGGGGGTGGCCATGCTGATCACGCTGATCGTCGTCGCTGGCGTCGTGGTGCTGCTGGGCATCGCGTTCACGGTGTCCTACAACCGGTTCGTCACCCAGCGGAACCTCGTGCAGGAGTCGTGGCGGCAGATCGACGTGGAGTTGCAGCGCCGGTACGACCTCATCCCGAACCTGATCGAGACCGTCCGCGGGTACGCCGGGCACGAGCGCCAGGTGCTGGAGGCGGTGACCCAGGCGCGCGCCAACGCCCAGCAGGTGCACGACGCCGGCGGGGCGACTCCCGCGCAGCAGGCGGTGGCCGAGGGTGCGCTGTCCGGTGCGCTGTCCCGGCTGCTGCTCACGGCCGAGGCGTACCCGGACCTGAAGGCGAACCAGAACTTCCTCGCGCTGCAGCAGCAACTGGTGGAGACCGAGGACCGGATCGCGGCCGGGCGGCGGTTCTACAACGGGAACGTGCGCGCGCTGAACACCCGGGTGCAGTCCTTCCCGTCCAACCTGCTGGCCGGCATGTTCAACATCCGCGCCGTGGAGTACTTCGAGGTGCACGACCCGGTGGTCCGGGCCGCGCCGCGGGTCGACTTCACCGGGCTGGGCGGTCCGCAGCAGCCGTCACTGCCGCACCAGCAGGGCTACCCGGCGATCCCGCCGCAGCAGCCGCCGTACCCACCGCAAGGGTGACGCGACGACACGCCGATTGGCGTTTCTACCGGAATCTACGAAGATCCCTAGACCGGTGAATACAGTCCAACAGCATGGACCCGGTACGGAACCCGTACGCGCCCGGAGCCGGTCAGCGGCCGCCTGAGCTGGCCGGCCGGGACCGGGAGCTGGCGCAGTTCGACGTGGTGCTGGAGCGGATCGCGGCCGGCCGCCCGGAGCGCAGCCTGGTGCTGACCGGGCTGCGCGGGGTCGGCAAGACGGTGCTGCTGAACACGCTGCGCTCGGCCGCGATCGGGCGGCTGTGGGGCACCGGCAAGATCGAGGCGCGGCCGGACCAGTCGATCCGCCGGCCGGTCGCGGCGGCGCTGCACATGGCCATCCGGGAGATCGCCCCGCGGCACCGCGCGCCCGACCGCGTCGATGAGGTGCTGGGCGTCCTGAAGGCGTTCGCGCTGCGGGACACCGCCGGGGCGAAGGCGAACACGCCGCGCTGGCAGCCGGGCATCGACGTACCGGCCTCCCGCGGGCGGGCCGACTCCGGCGACCTGGAGATCGACCTGGTCGAGCTGTTCCTGGACGCGGCCGAGCTGGGCCGGGACCTCGGCGTCGGCATCGCCCTGTTCGTGGACGAGATGCAGGACATCCCCGCCGCCGACATCTCCGCGCTGTGCGCCACCTGCCACGAGCTGTCCCAGCAGAGCGCGCCGCTGATCGTGGTCGGCGCCGGCCTGCCGCACCTGCCGGCCGTCCTGTCCAGCTCCAAGTCGTACTCGGAGCGGTTGTTCTCCTACCTGCGGATCGACCGGCTGGAGCGGACCGCGGCCGACCGGGCCCTGGTGGCGCCGGCGAACCGGGAGGGCGTCGAGTTCACCCCGGAAGCGCTGGACGCGCTGTACGACGCGGCGGACGGATACCCGTTCTTCGTGCAGGCGTACGGGAAGGTCACCTGGGACACCGCGCCGACCTCGCCGATCGGCGCGGACGATGTGAAGGTGGCGGCGCCGGAGGCGGAGGCGGAGCTGGCGGTCGGCTTCTTCGGCAGCCGGTACGAGCGGGCCACGCCGGCCGAGCGGGAGTACATGCGGGCGATGGCGGCGCTCGGCGACGGCACCGTGAGTACGGCCGAGGTCGCCGACGAGCTGGGCCGCAAGCCGTCGAGCCTGTCGCCGGCACGCGACAGCCTGATCAAGAAGGGCCTGATCTACAGCGCTGAGCGGGGCAGCATCGCGTTCACCGTGCCGCACTTCGGCCGCTTCCTGCGGGCGCAGCCCTGGTGAAGAAAAAAATCGGCCCCGCCGGCATACCCCTCGCGATGCCGGGTAGGTCGCGCTGTGGGTGAGATGGAGAAGGTGCGGCGGCCACGCCCTCGTGGGTAGGTGTGGCCGCCGCTTCCGCACAAGCCGAGGGGGCGCTTGTGCGGTCGTCCAGGTCCGACGCGACATGAGGGCCGATTGGACTAAACCCTAGGCGCCCGACTGGGCCGGCGGTACATAACACTTAGCCATAGCCCGTAACTGTCTGTTTACAACAGTCCCAGCTACCTCTCTCTACCCATCCCTAGCTCAGATCCAATAGACCCCAATACACCCCAATCGGGGTGCGGGGTGCAGGGTGGGTACATGCGGGATGCGGTGCTGGACGGGTTCCACGCGGTGAAGCACGCGATGCGGTTCGGTGCCGAGGTCGGGCCGGTGCTGACCGTCGACCGCGACGCCGTGCTCGCGCTCGTACGCTCCCACGCGCCCGACCTGGCGGAGCGGTTCGCGGCCGAGTTGGTGCAGGCACCGGCCGCGGCGCTCACCGAGCTGACCGGGCTGCAGGTGCACCCGACCGGGGTGGCCGGGCTGGCGCGGCGGCCGCCGCAGCGGGACGTACGCGACCTGATCGGGGCCGCGCCCGTGGTGGTGCTGGACCAGCCGCGGCACGCCGGGAACGTGGGCGCCGCCGTCCGGGTCGCCGCCGGGCTGGGCGCCGCGGCCGTGGTGACCACCGGCACCCTCGACCCCTGGCATCCGGTCGTGCTGCGCGGGTCGGCCGGCCTGCACTTCGCCCTGCCGGTGCAGCGGGTCAGCCCGCAGGAGATCGCCGGGCGGTGCGTGCTCGCCTTCGACGCGGGCGGGGAGGACCTGCGGCGGGCCGAGATCCCGGACGACGCGCTGCTGGTGTTCGGCTCGGAGCGGCACGGGGTGGGGCCGGCGCTGCGGGAGCGGGCCGACCGAGTGATCGCGCTGCCGATGCGGCCGCTGGTCTCCAGCTACAACCTGGCCACCTCGGTCGCCATGGCGCTGTACCACTGGTCGCTGTACCACCGAACAACGGGCAGCGGGTAAGGTCTGCGCCCGTGATCGACGCTCCCATGATCAGCGCCCTGAATGTCGGCCAGGCCAAGACCTACGCCATCGTGATCCTGATCGCGCTGGTCGTGGTCGGGATCCTCGTCGGCATCCTGGTCCAGAAGCTGGTGCTGAAGTTCGGCATCCTCATCGTGATCGCCGGCCTGATCGGCGTGGTCTTCTGGCAGCGCAGCGAGGTCGTCAGCTGCGCCAAGACCCGCCAGTGCAGCTTCTTCGGCTTCGACGTCCGCGCCCTCTAACGGTCGGTCGGCGGCTCGGTGACCTCTTCGATCAGGCGGGTCACCGGGTCCGGCTCGACCACGCCGGCCCGGGCGCGGCGGCGGCGCCACACCTCGTACGCGATGGGCAGGAGCGCGAAGAAGACCACGATGACCACCGCGCCGACCAGGATGATCTCCACGTGGTCGCGGATGAAGGCGATCTTGCCGAGGTAGTACCCCAGCAGCGGCACCGAGGCGCCCCACAGCAGGCCGCCCACCACCGTGTACGTCGCGTACGTGGCGAACCGCATCCGGCCGGCGCCGGCCAGCACGGTGATGAAGGTCCGGACGATCGGGACGAACCGGGCGAGCACCACCGCGATCGGGCCCCAACGCTCGAAGAAGGTGTGCGCGCGCTCGACGTGCTCCTGCTTGAACAGCGCCGAATCCGGCTTGTTGAACACCACCGGACCCGCCTTGTACCCGATCCCGTACCCGACCAGGTTGCCGGCGATCGCGGCCAGCGGGACGGCCACCAGCAGGGACCACAGCGGCACGTGGAAGTCGCCGGTGGACACCAGCAGGCCGGCCGAGAACAGCAGGGTGTCGCCGGGCAGGAAGAACCCGATCAGCAGCCCGCACTCGGCGAAGATGATGGCCAGGATGCCGAGCAGGCCGAAGGTGTTGACCAGGTAGTCCGCATCCAGGAACTTCGGCACGGCCAGATCCTGGGCGGCGAGCTGGTGGACGACCGGGTGGCTCAGCAGGGAATGCACTGTGGCAGGCTACCCGGCTCCGGTTGCCGCCCTCCTGGTAACCCGAACGGGTAGGGCGCTCAGCAGGAGCAGGCCGGCGGCCAGTACGCAGGGCGCGAGCGTACGCATCGCGGACAGGAACCGGTCCTCCAGCACGGTCCCGCCGATGGACAGCCCGTACACCGCGAACAGCACGCCCACCCAGCCGAGCAGCGCGCGGGACCGGGCGGCCACCAGCACCGCGGCGACCAGCAGCAGGAACGTACCGGTCAGCAGGACGACGCCGAGCGGGCCGACCGGCGCGTCCGGCACGTACTGGCCGTGGGCGATCACCCGGAACGCCCGCAGCCAGCCGGTGAACGGCAGCGTGAACGCGTCGGCGCCGATGTTGTCGGTCGAGTTCGGCGGGACCTGCCAGCTCACGTACGCGTACCAGCCGGCCAGCAGCAGCACCCCCGGCGCGACCAGCAGCGCCACCTCGCGGATCCGGTCCGCCCAACCGCCGGTACGGGCCACCAGCAGGTACGCCGCGGCCGCCACCGCGAAACCGAGGTAGGTCTCCTTGGCCAGCCCGGCGGCGGCGAAGGCGAGCCCGGCGGGCAGCGCGCGCCGGTCGGCGGCCAGGCTCAACCCGAGCACGGCCAGGCCCAGCGCCAGCGGCTCGGCCGTACCGAACATGACCCCGACGACCACGCCCGGTACGGCCGCGAAGCCGAGGCCGAGCCAGCGCGGCAGCCACAGCCCGGCCAGCAGCCGGCCGGTCGCCGCGCAGCCCAGCGCGGTGGCCAGCAGCCCGACCGCGAGCAGCGCGCCCGGGATCGCCGGCGCCTGGCCGGCCGCGAGTGTCCAGCCGAGCATGCTGGCCAGCGGCCGCCGGGCCCGGTACCGCGGCATGTCGAAGCTGCTCGGCGCGCCGTCCAGCAGCAGCGGGTCGTACGCCTGCCCGAGGAAGAACTGCCCGTCGTACCCGTTGCCGGGCGTCACGCTCACCGGAATGCCCTCGGCGGCGAACCGCTCGTCCAGCTGCCAACTGGTCCCGACGATGAACGGCGCGGTCGAGTCGCTGCCGAGGTCGTTGCGGGAGAGCCGGACGAACTGGAGCGTCAGCAGCACCGCGGCGATGGCGAGCCCGGCGGCGGCCACCGGCCACATCCGGCGCCAGGGCGGTTGGACGGCTGGCAACACATCGCGGGACGATACCGCCCCCGGTTACCGTAGGTGCCATGCCCGATGCGGTAGTCGCTGACCTGCTCGCCGCACTCCCCGACACGGCAGTCTCCGCAGACCCGGACGTGGTCAGCGGGTACGCCCGGGACAGGGCGATGTTCGCGCCGTCGCAGGACCCGGCGTACGTCGTGTTCCCCCGGGACACCGCGCAGGTGCGGCACGTCATGCGGGTTGCCAGCAGGCACCGCGTACCGGTGGTTCCGCGCGGTGCCGGCACCGGGCTCGCCGGCTCCGCCAACGGGGTGGCCGGCGGCATCATGCTCGTCCTCACCAAGATGGACCGGATCGTGGAGATCGACGCGGCGAACCGGCTCGCCGTCGTCCAGCCCGGCGTGGTCAACCTCGACCTGAGGCGCGCGCTGGAGCCGCACGGGCTGTTCTACCCACCGGATCCGGCCAGCTACGAGTCGTGCACGATCGGCGGCAACCTGTCCACCAACGCGGGCGGGCTGTGCTGCGTGAAGTACGGCGTGACCGCCGACTTCGTGCTCGGTGTCGAGGTCGTCCTGGCCGACGGCGAGGTGTTACGCACCGGCCGGCGGACCGTGAAGGGCGTCGCCGGGTACGACCTGGTCCGGTTGTTCGTCGGCGCCGAGGGCACGCTCGGGGTGATCACCGAGGCAACGCTGTCGCTGCGCCCGCTGCCCGCCGCGCCGACCACCCTGGTGGCGAGCTTCGGCACCACCGCGGCCGCCGGGCAGGCCGTGTCGGACCTCGTCCGCGCCGGGCTCGTACCGTCGCTGCTGGAGATCATCGACCAGACCACGATCCGGGCGGTCGAGGACTGGAAGCACCTCGGCCTGGACCGCGACGCGCACGCGCTGCTGCTCGCGCAGGCCGACAGCGGCGGCGGGCTGGCGGCCGCGGAGATCGAACGGGCCGCCGTACTGTGCCGGGAGGCAGGCGCGGGCGAGGTGCACCTGACCACTGACCCGGCCGAGGGCGAGATGCTGCTGGCGGCGCGGCGGCTGGCGGGTACGGCGCTGGCGCGGCTGGGCGGAATGCTCGTCGACGACGTGGCGGTGCCGCGGTCCCGGATCGCCGACCTGCTGGACGGGGTGGCGAAGATCGCGTCGAACCACTCGGTGCTGATCGGGGTGCTCGGGCACGCCGGGGACGGCAACATGCACCCGAGCGTGATCTTCGACCCGGACGACGCGGAGGCGAAGGCACGGGCGTACGCGGCGTACAGCGCGATCCTGGATCTCACCCTCACGATGGGCGGCACGATCACCGGCGAGCACGGGGTCGGCACGCTCAAGGTCGACTGGCTGGCGCGGGAGATCGGGCCGGTCGGGTTGCGGGTGCACACCGCGGTGAAGAACGCCCTCGATCCACTTGGCATCCTCAATCCCGGGAAGGTCTTCATTCCGGTCTGAGGGGGGTCCGCGGTGGAGCGGCTGGTGGTCGTCGGTGGCGACGGCACTGTCCACGAGGTCGTCGACGGGCTCCTGAAGGCGGAGCTCGGCGCTCGGGTCGAGCTGTCCGTGATCCCCTTCGGTACCGGCAAGGACTTCGTCCGCAGCCTCCGCATCCCCGCCCGGCTCGACGACGCCCTCCGCGTCGCGTCGTCGGGCGGCGTGCGCGCGATCGACGTCGGTCGGGCAACCTACGCGACGGAGGGCGGCGAGGCGGTCGCGTACTTCGCGAACTTCGCCGGGGCGGGCATCAGCGGCGCAATCGCCGCGCGCGCCAACCGGACGACGAAGGCTTTCGGGGGCAAGGCCTCGTTCATGTGGGCGACGCTCGCCGTGTTCAGCCGCTGGCCGCCCGCGGAGATGACGGTCGAGATCGACGGCGAGACGCGGCAGGTGCGCCTCCTCGAGGCGCTCGCGATGAACGGCGACTACACCGCCGGCGGGATGTGGGTGGCGCCTGACGCAACGCCCGACGACGGCGGCTTCGACGTCGTCCTGAT
>Ga0081455_10007121_pt1 | contig 11842 bp, 9 predicted proteins | sample TabmetS3T2R1_FD_70207 | JGI IMG/M metagenome (GOLD analysis project Ga0081455, IMG submission 70207) | Tabebuia heterophylla rhizosphere microbial communities from the University of Puerto Rico - S3T2R1 | ecosystem: Host-associated > Plants > Roots > Rhizosphere ...
CGCGCTTCGACCGCTGAAGGTAGGCCGTCGCCGTGCTGCTGCGGCGACCGCGCAGGGTGCACAGTTGAAGATAGCCAGCGCCTTCGTATTGCCTCCCGTTGTAGTCTGGCGTTTCCGGCACACCGGCTTCCTTGCAGGCGAACAGGAACGCATCGGACAGTTCGTCCGGATCCGCCGCTAGCGACGCCACCGGCATAGGGCCGTCCCGACCGCGTAAGGCGCTGTCGCCGATCGTCGTCGACTCGAGGCGCTTGAAGTATGGCAGGACGTCGGCGTAGCCCCAGCCGACGTTGCCAAGGTCGTCACGCCAGTGGTCGAATTCGGCCGCGTCGCCGCGCACGAGCACCATGCCATTTACGGAGCTCGAACCGCCGGGCAGTCGGCCACGTGGCCAGTACACTGTCTGCCCGGCAAGTGTGGCTTGCGGTTCCGTGTGCGACTTCCACACGTAGTCCGGGCTGCCGAGGATTTTCGCGAGGCCGAGCGGCACCGTGATCCAGAAGTCGTTCTGATTGGGGGCGCCCGCCTCGAGCACCAGCACGCGGCCTTGGATGCGCTCGCTCAACCGCGTTGCCAGCGGCGCACCCGAGGCACCGGCGCCAATCACGATAAAGTCGAATCGCTCGGTCACTCGACGTCCGGGTCGTTCGCGCAAGGCCTTACGACCTTCCCATAACGAGATCCGGGAGCCACGTCGCAATCGGCGGATAAACGGTGATCAGGATCAGTGCCACGATCATCGTCAAGAAGATTGGCCACATGTAACGCCAGAACTCGAGCAGGCTGATGTTGCCGAGCTTGCACAGCAGGAACATCGTGAGCCCATACGGCGGCGTGATCAGCCCGATCAGCAGGGTGAACACCGTCAGGACGCCGAAATGCACCGGGTCGATGCCGAGCTTGAGGACCGTCGGCAGGATGAGCGGCACGAACACCAGGAGAATCGGCACGGTGTCGACCATGCATCCGAGGACGAGATACAGGACGTTGATGCCCATCAGGAACACGATCGGGTTCGTCGTAATGCCCGTGATCCAGACGGCAAGCGCATCCGCCGCGCCGTACAAAGTGAGGACGCGGCCGAACACGCTTGCGGCTGCGATGATGATGAAGATCGAGCCGACGGCGCGTACCGTTTCGACCATCTGCGTGCCGAGCTGACGGAAAGTGAGCTCACGGTAGAGCACCATTCCAATGAACAGGACGCCGAGCACGCCGATCGCGCCCGTCTCGGTAGGCGTCGCGATGCCCCCGAAGAAGCTTCCGAGCACGACGACGGGAAGCAGCAGGACGGGAATGCTCGTCACGGTGACCCTGATGCGTTCGCGGTACGGCAACTTCGGCTCGACGGGATAGCCGCGCAGTCGCGCCGTGAAATACGCCTGGACCATCAGCATCAATCCGAGCAGCACGCCGGGAACGGCGCCCGCAAGGAACAGCCGGCCGATGGACACGTTCGTAACCGACGCAAACAGGAGGAAGGCGACGCTCGGCGGGATGAGTGGGCCGATCATAGCGGCGCCGCCGATGAGCGAGGCCGCGTAGCCTTTGGGATACCCTGCCTTGCTCATTGCCGGGATCAGCAGCTTGCCGGTCGCCGACGCATCGGCGAGGTCGGAGCCGGACATGCCGGCCATGATCATGTTGACGATCACGCCCACGTGAGCGAGTCCGCCGTGAATGTGACCGACGAAAGCCTGCGCCGCCCTGACGAGGCGCGCGGTGACGCCGGACACGAGGGCCAGATCGCCCATCAGCACGAAGAACGGAACGGACAGCAGGACGAAATGATTCACGCCCTGCCACAGCGTTGCCGGCGCCTGCGCGAACGAGATCGTCTGGGGCGCGAAATAGATGCCGACGATGGACGACGCCAGCAGCACGATGTAGACCGGCATACGCAGTACGAACAACGTCAAGAAGACGGCGACCGTGATCCACAAACCGTTCATGCGAACGTCTCCTGGTCGTCGGAAGCAAGCGGCTTGTCGCGGGTCGCGCGTATATGATCGACGAGCTGGCAGGCGCTATACACGACGAACAGGCTGAGGCATATCGGGACTGAGTACGCGAACCAGGACACCGAAATGCCGAGCGACATGGTCTCGACCATGGTCAGGACCCTCGCATTCCAGAATCCCGCCCACGCGAGCGAGGAAAGAACGGCGATGGCCACGATATCACCCAGGATTAGGACAACGCGTTGCGCTACGCGCGGCATCAGGTCGTAGACGATCGTAAGATCGATATGCTGCCGGCGCCGATGAACGATCGCCGCGCCCCAGAAGGTCAGCCATACCTGTCCCAGTAAGGCCAGCTCCTCCGCCCAGCTTGCGACCACGAGGCCCCCGAGAAAGTAGCGCGTGGTGAGTTGAACGACCGTCGCCACGACCATGATCCAAAGCAGGAATAGCGCTACGTAGTCCTCGACCATGTTCCAGGTCGCCGTCGCGGACATCCCGCCGGCCGGCAGCAGCCGCAGCCCGTTGTCGAGCGCCTTCGACGCCGGCCAGACGAACGTCGCGAGCGCGCCGCCGGGCAGCGTGTAGTCGAACGACGCGCCACCCTCGGCGACAGCGAGGCTGCGCGGGTCGTCGTTCTCGTTGTGCGCGACGAGCACGGTCGAGCCGTCCGGGTTGCGGAACGCGACGTCCATGATCTGGCCGTTCCAGCCGGTCGTTCCGAACGACGTGCTGGCGATGCGCATCGCGCCCGGGCGCACGAACCGGGCCAGGTGGCCGATCGTGTAGTACTCGGCGTCGTGGGTGATCGTCTGTCCGGGGCCGACCGTGATGATGCCGGTGCAGGTGTCGCAGCCGTTGTTGTGCGGGCCGCCGGACGGGTCGAGCGCGAGGTTCCAGTTGACGACCGTCTGGCCCCAGTTGCGCGTCACGCCGAGGACGAGGTTGCGCGCGTGCCACTTCAGCGTGTCGGAGAAGAACTGCGCGGGCGGGTCGGTCGGACCGTGCGAGCCGGAGCACTCGGTGAACCAGATCTGCTTGTCCGGGAAGGCGTTGTGCAACTCGGTCTGCCGCGACTGGTCGCCGGAGTAGCAGTGGAATGCGGTGCCGGCGAGCCACTTGCCGGCGCTCGTGCCGAGCAGGTCGAACGGGTAGTTGACCTCCGGGTCCTCGCCCGGCGGCGTCGACGCGATGTCGTTCGGGTGCTCGGACCAGTTGTGGTCGTAGCCGAACAACTCGGTGTGCAGGCCGGCCCGCTGCAGCGCGGGGCCGAGCGCGTCGATCAGCTTGGCCTCCTGGGCGACCGGGAAGTCCATGCCCGGGTAGCCGTTCGGGTTGCGGTTCTGCGGCTCGTTCTGCAGCGTCACGGCGTACACGGGAACGCCCGCGGCGCGGTACGCCTCGATGAACTTCACGAAGTACAGCGCGTACGCCTGGTAGATGCGCGGGTCGTCGATGAGCCGGCCGCCGATCAGCGACCCGGTCGTCTTCATCCACGCCGGCGGGCTCCACGGCGTCGCGATGATCTTCAGCTGCGGGTTGATCGCCAGCGCCTGACGCAGCAGCGGGATGATCTGCGCCCGATCGTGGTCCACCGAGAAGTGCTGCATGCCGTAGTCGGTCGCGCCGGCCGGCAGGTCGTCGTAGGTGTAGAACGGCCCGTCGACGAAGTCGGACGCGCCCATCGGCTGGCGCAGCACCGACAGCCCGTCCGTGCCGAACAGGTCCTGCATCGCCGTCGCGCGGTTGGCCGGGTCGAGCCCGTACATGACGTGCGCGGACGAATCGGTGATCGACGCGCCGAATCCGTCCATGCGCTGGTAGGTCCGGCTCGGATCGACGGTGACCGTGACGTTCGCCGAGCCGCCGTCGCGGAAGGCGACCGAGCCCGCGTCGGTCATGCGCTGACTGCCGTCGGGCGTCGTGATCCAGACGTGCGCCGCCGGCAGCGCACTCGGCGCGGCGCCGGCGGTGCCGGTGAGCACGCCACCGCACAGCACCGCCGCGCCGGCAATAGAGATCCACTTGCGCATTCCGCACCTCCTGCGGCCAAACCTCCCCATCACACCGTTCCTACCCCGTCATCATGTTGTCGACCAGACCGAGGAGGAGAAGTGGACACATCCGACGTCGATCGCTGGCTGCAGGCCTACGTCGCCGCGTGGCGGAGCTACGATCCGGCCGAGATCGAGGCACTGTTCGCCGCGGACGTCACCTACCGGTATCACCCGTACGACGAGCCGATCCGGGGCCGCGCGGCGGTGGTCGCGTCCTGGCTCGGCGAGGCCGCGGGGGCCAGCGCCTCGACCCGCGACCAGCCCGGGACGTACGACGCCGACTACCGCGCCGTCGCGGTGGACGGCCCGGTCGCGGTGGCGACCGGCAGCTCCCGGTACCGCAAGGAGCCCGGCGGCCCGGTCGAGGAGACCTTCGACAACTGCTTCGTGATGCGCTTCGACCAGGACGGTCGCTGCATCGACTTCACCGAGTGGTACATGAAGCGGCCGGCCTAGCCGGGCAGAGCGAACCGTTCGGGCGGGCGGGTGCCGTCCAGGGCGAGGTCGGCGAGCAGTTGCCCGATCACCGGCGCGAACTTGAAGCCGTGCCCGGAGAAGCCGCAGGCCAGGACGAGGCTGCCGATTGCGTCGACCACGAAGTCCTCGTCGTCGGTGGACGTGTAGGTGCAGCTGATCGGCGTCCAGTCGTCGACGTCCACGCCCGGCACCCACTCGGTCACGTAGTCGAGCAGCGTCTTGAGCCGCATCGCCTCCGGGACGAAGTCGCGCTCGTCGGGGTCGCACTCCGGCCCGGCGTGGTGGAAGCCGACCTTGATGCCCTCGCCCGGCGTGCGCATGCCGTAGACGAACCGGAACGGTGCCGTGTCGGCGCCCCGGCGGTGGATGAAGCCCGGCCACTCACCGTCGACGCGCGCCCGGAAGTGCAGCGGCTGTTCCTGGGTGACCCGCAGCGGCGGCAACGACAGGTGCTCGCCCAGCAGCCGCTGCGTCCAGGCGCCGGCCGTGACCACCACCCGCTGCGCCCGGTAGGTGTCCTCGCCCACCGTGACGGCATCGGGCTCGATGTGCGTGACCCGGGCGTGGTGGCGCAGCTGCGCGCCGTGCCTGACGGCCAGCTGCTGCAGGGCGCTCACCGCGGCGTCGGCGTCCAGGCGGCCGCTTTGCGGATGGAGCAGCGCCGGCTCGTCGAACCGCAGGCCGGGCCAGCGCCGGGCCGCCTCGGCCGGTTCGAGCCACTGCCCGGTGACCCCCTGCGACTCGAGCGCGGCCGCGATCAGCTGCAAGATGGCGACCTCGCCGTGGTCGACGCCCCCCGTGATCGCGAGCAACGGGATGCCGCTGGCCGACTCGATCTCGCGCCACATCGGCAGCGACCGGGCGACCAGTTCGACGTAGAACGATTCCGGGTAGGCGTAGCGGAACATGCGCGACGCCCCGTGCGACGCCCCGCGGACATGACCCGGCTCGAAGCGTTCGAGCAGCACCGTGGCCACGCCCCGCTCGGCCAGCCGCCAGGCCGCCGCCGACCCCATGACTCCCCCGCCGACGACGACAACCTCGGTCTCGATGACGCTCACCGCCTTGTCCTACCAGAATGGGCGGACCGGAACACCTGTCCGTTCGAGATCCTTGGACCGATCATGAGAGCTGTCATCTACCGCGAGAACGGCCCGTCCGACGTGTTGAAGCTGGTCGAGCGCCCGGTGCCCGAGCCTGGGCCGGGCGACGTGCGGGTGAAGATGCACGTGTCCGCCGTGAACCCCACCGACTGGAAAGGGCGGGCCGGGCGCCCGGTCGCGTTCGGCGAGCAGGTGCCGAACGAGGACGGCGCCGGGGTGATCGACGCGGTGGGTGGCGGCGTCGACCCGGTCCGGACGGGTGAGCGGGTCTGGGTGTGGCTGGCCGCGCACCAGCGGCCGAGCGGCACCGCGCAGGAGTACCTGGTGATCCCGTCCGAGCGGGCGGTCGCCCTGCCCGACGGCGCCTCGTTCGAGCTGGGCGCCGACATCGGCGTGCCGTTCCTGACCGCCCATCGCACGCTGACCGTGCACGAGGGCGGCCCGGCGGGGCTGGGTCCCGGCGCCCTCGACGGGCGGACCGTGCTCGTCGCGGGCGGGGCCGGCGCGGTGGGCAACGCCGCGATCCAGCTGGCCCGGTGGGCCGGTGCGACCGTGCTGACCACGGTGAGCAGCCCGGAGAAGGCGGCGCTGGCCACCGCCGCCGGCGCCCAGCACGTGATCAACTACCGGACGCACGACGTGGTGGCCGAGGTGCGCGCGGTCGCCCCCAACGGCGTCGACATCCTCGTCGAGGTGTCGGCGGCCAACGCCGGCATCGACGTCGACGTGCTGGCCGCCGACGGCGTCGTGGCCATCTACGCCGGCAACCCGGGCGACGAGGTCAGCGTGCCGCTGCGCCCACTCATGGCGATCAACGCCCGCTGGCAGTTCGTGCTGCTCTACACGGTTCCCGAGCCGGCCAAGGCCGCCGCGGTAGCCGCGGTGAGCGCCGCGGCGGCGGCCGGTGCGATCGACGTGGGCGAGCCGGTGGGCCTGCCGCTGCACCGGTTCCCGCTGGAGCAGACGGCCGCCGCGCACGACGCGGTTCAGCACGGCGCGGTCGGCAAGGTGCTGATCGACATCGGCTGAGCGCCGCATTCGAGCCGAGCGTCAGTGCAGCGAGTTCAGTGCAGCGAGTTCTGCAGCACCAGGATGCCGACGCCGGTGAACAGCAGCATGAACAGCGCCACGGAGATCATCACGACGATGTCGAGGAACCGGTCGGCCTCGCGGGCCGGCATCTTGCGGACCGCTGCTCGAGTCGCGCTCCGGCTCGCGGCGCCGACGTGCCAACGTCTCGAAGCGCCGCGCGTTCGACGTAGAGCGAACGTGCCGGCCACTATCCGTGTCTACCTCCGGTAACGGTTCGGTAACCACCGCCCGCCGACGATCGCAACCGGACTGTGACCCGAGCGCCGAGAAACAGCCGGCATTCGCCATCAGGCGGGCACGCGTCCGGCCGGCCGGCTCGCGCCCCGCGCGGGTCCAACACGCTCGGAGATACGCGAGTGATCGGCGGGAAAGCGCCCGACGATCACGGGTGCCGAGATCGCCCGGGTGACGACGCTCGGTCCGTCGTTGGGCCGTGCGCCCGGCTGTGATCGGCGCCGGTGATCCGGGTAGCGCCGCGAGCAGGCAACTGCCCCGGTCCCGCCGTTGGGACCGGGGCAGGTGAGCCGTCGCGTCAGCCCGAGCGGCCGACGCCGAACGGCCGACACCGAGCCGCCGACCCCGAGTGGCCGACGCCGAGCGGTCAGCCGCCGAGCTGGCGACGCCGAGCTGGCGACGCCGAGCGGTCAGCTGCAGCCGCTGGTGCTGCCGCACCCCTCGCAGACGAAGCAGCTGCCGGCCGGGCGCATCTTGGTGCCGCAGTTCATGCACAGCGGCGCGTCCGCCGACGAGCCGGTGATCGACTCGAGCAGCTCGGTCGAGCTGTGGACCGCCGCCGGAGCATCGTGTGCCGTCTCGGCCACCACCGATTCAGCGTCGGCCACCCGCGGCCGGGTCACCGGAACCGACTGGGCAAGCCCTTCGAGGTCTTCCTCGCTCTGCTCCTCGACCGGCGTGTACGACCCGGTCTCCAGCTGGCGGGTGCGCTCATCCGCGGTGTAGATGCCCAGCGCCGAGCGCGTCTCGAACGGCAGGTAGTCCAGGGCCAGCTTGCGGAAGATGTAGTCGAGCACCGACTGGGCCATGCGGATGTCCGGGTCGTCGGTCAGGCCGGCCGGCTCGAAGCGCATGTTGGTGAACTTCTGCACGTACGTCTCCAACGGCACGCCGTACTGCAGCGCGATGGAGATCGCGATCGAGAAGGCGTCCATCACGCCGGCCAGCGTCGAACCCTGCTTGCCCAGCTTGAGGAACACCTCGCCCAGGCCGTCGTCCGGGTAGGAGCCGGCCGTCATGTAGCCCTCGGCGCCACCCACCGTGAACGAGGTGGTCTGCGACGGGCGCGACTTGGGCAGCCGCTTGCGGGTGGGCCGGTACTCGACGACCTTCTCGACGGCGGCCTCGGTCTTGCTCTTGCCGCCCTTGCCGGCCGACAGCGGCTGGCCGACCTTGCAGTTGTCGCGGTAGACGGCCAGCGCCTTGATGCCGAGCTTCCAGCCCTGGAAGTAAATGTCCTCGATCTCCTCGACGGTGGCCGACTCCGGCATGTTCACCGTCTTGCTGATCGCCCCGGACAGGAACGGCTGGGCCGCGGCCATCATGCGCACGTGGCCCATCGGCTTGATGGCCCGCTGTCCCATCGCGCAGTCGAACACCTCGTAGTGCTCGGGACGCAGACCCGGCGCGTCGACGACGTGGCCGTGATCGGCGATGAACTCGACGATCGCCTCGACCTGCTCGTCCTGGTAGCCCAGCACCCGCAGCGCGCGCGGCACGGTCTGGTTCACGATCTGCATCGACCCACCGCCGACGAGCTTCTTGAACTTGACCAGGGCCAGGTCGGGCTCCACGCCGGTGGTGTCGCAGTCCATCATCAGGCCGATCGTGCCGGTCGGGGCGAGCACCGAGGCCTGCGCGTTGCGCCAGCCGTTCTGCTCGCCCAGCTTGTTGCCGCGGGCCCACTCGTCGGCGGCCACCTTGAACAGCTTCCGGTCGTTGTCGTGCATCGGCCGGGCGGCGTCGTTGGCGGCGGCGTGCTTGCGCATGACCCGGGCGTGCGCCGCGGCGTTGCGGGCGAAGCCCTCGTACGCGCCGACGATGCCGGCCAGCTCGGCCGAGCGACGGTAGGACACCGCCGTCATCAGCGAGGTGACCGCACCGGCCAGCGCCCGCCCACCGTCGGAGTCGTAGGCCAGTCCGGACGCCATGAGCAGCGCGCCCAGGTTCGCGTAGCCGATACCGAGCTGGCGGTAGGCCCGGGTGTTGACGCCGATCGCCTCGGTCGGGAAGTCGGCGAAGCAGATCGAGATGTCCATCGCCGTGATGATCAGCTCGACGGCCTTCACGAACTTGCGGGCGTCGAACACGTTGTCGGCACCGAGGAACTTGAGCAGGTTCAGCGAGGCCAGGTTGCACGACGTGTTGTCCAGGCTCATGTACTCCGAGCACGGGTTGGACGCGGTGATGCGCCCGGTCTCGGGGTTGGTGTGCCAGTCGTTGATCGTGTCGTCGTACTGGATGCCCGGGTCGGCGCACTCCCACGCCGCCTGCGCCACCTTTCGGAACAGCGCCTTGGCATCGACCGTCTCGATGACCTCGCCGTTCGTGCGGGCCCGCAGCCCGAACCCGGCGCCCTCGTCGACGGCCCGCATGAACTCGTCGGAGACGCGCACGGAGTTGTTGGCGTTCTGGTACTGCACGCTGGTGATGTCGTGGCCGCCGAGGTCCATGTCGAAGCCGGCGTCGCGCAGCACGCGGATCTTGTCCTCCTCGCGCGCCTTCGTCTCGATGAACTCCTCGACGTCGGGATGGTCGATGTCGAGCACGACCATCTTGGCCGCCCGGCGGGTGGCCCCGCCCGACTTGATGGTGCCGGCCGAGGCGTCGGCGCCGCGCATGAAGCTGACCGGGCCCGAGGCGGTGCCGCCCGAGGTCAGCAACTCCTTCGACGAGCGGATCCGGGACAGGTTCAGGCCGGCGCCGGAACCGCCCTTGAAGATCAGCCCCTCCTCCCGGTACCAGTTCAGGATCGAGTCCATCGTGTCGTCGACCGCGAGGATGAAGCAGGCGCTGACCTGCTGCGGCGAGCTCGTCCCGACGTTGAACCAGACCGGCGAGTTGAAGCTGAACACCTGGTGCAGCAGCATCCAGGTGAGCTCGTGCTCGAAGACCTCGCCGTCGTCGGCCGAGCGGAAGTATCCGAACTGCTCGCCGGTTACGCGGTACTTCCGCACCACCCGGTCGATCAGCTGGCGCAGCGACCACTCGCGCACGTCGGTGCCCACCGCACCGCGGAAGTACTTGGTCGTGACGATGTTGGCGGCGTTGACCGACCAGAAGTCCGGGAACTCGACCCCCCGCTGCTCGAAGTTGATCGACCCGTCGCGCCAGTTCGTCATGACGACGTCACGGCGCTCCCAGGTCACCTCGTCGTAGGGGTGCATGCCGGGCGTGGTGTACACGCGCTCGATCGCGAGACCATTCTTCGCAAATACCGGGCCGCCGTCGCCGGTGCCCCGGCCGTTCCGCTTCGACTCGGCCGAGCCCTTCTTCTGGACTGCCTCGGTCATTCGCCTCTCCCTCTGATGCGTACTCATGCTTCGGTTGTGCTGATGTCTGGGTCGGTCGCCGTTACGGCTTGCCGGGTCGGTCGGCTTCTCGGTGCGCGACACGCAGCTCGGAGATCGCCTTCTCGAAGTCGTCGATCGAGCTGAACGCCTGGTAGACGCTGGCGAAGCGCAGGTAGGCCACCTCGTCGAGCTGGCGCAGCGGCCCGAGGATGGCCAGGCCGACCTCGTCGCTGGGCACCTCGGCCACACCGGTGGCGCGGATCGCCTCCTCCACCGTCTGGGCCAGCTGGGCCAGCGCGTCCTCATCGACCGGGCGACCCTGGCAGGCCCGGCGCACCCCGTTGACCACCTTCTGCCGGCTGAACGGCTCGGTCACCCCGCTGCGCTTGATGACGGCGAGCGTGGCCTCCTCGACGGTCGTGAACCGCCGACCGCACTCCTGGCAGCTGCGCCGCCGACGGATGACCTGGCCCTCGTCCTGCTCGCGTGAGTCGACCACTCGCGAGTCCGGATGACGGCAGTACGGACACCGCATCGTGCCGCCTCCTCACTGGCGTTGACGCCGCCCGGTGTTCCCCCGACAACCCTCGTCACCCGCCACCCCTGTGGATGAGGCTGCTGACAACGTGGGGACGAACTGTGGATCATCAAGCTCAACCTGTGGACCATGGACCCCAAGTTGTGGATGACTTACACCATTGTAACTACTAGATGTAGGGGTTGAACGCTAGAACCCCGACGCGATCTGCGCAAGGCGAAACGCGGCGCGTCGCGACCGGGGCCGGTCCCGGGGCGCCTCAGGCGCCGGCCGCCGGACGGATCAGCCCCGGACCCGCCCGGGCGGGTCCGGGGCTGACGGGCGGGCCGACCGCTGAGCGGCTCAGCGGGTGCGCAGCACCTGCCCCGGCCGCAGATCCGGCCCGGACAGGTGGTTCATCCGCTCGAGGTCGGCAACGACGGTGCGCGGGTCGCGCTCGGGCGCGATCCGGGAGGCGATCGACCACAGCGTGTCGCCGTCCTGGACGGTGACGACCGCGCCGGCGTTCGCCGCGTGCGGCGTGGGCGCGGACGCGTGGGCCAGTCCCAGCAATCCGGCGGTGAGCGCGGCCGCGACCAGACCGAGGACGACGTAGCCGCGGCGGGTGAGCCGCAGCGGGGCGGTGGTACGGATGGTCTCGCCGACCGGAGCGGCGGCCCGGACGGGATAGGTCCGCACCGTCTGCTCGGCGGCCTGACGCAACGAACCGGCCGACGACCCATCGATCTCCGGCACCGGATCGGGCCGGCGCGACCGGAAGGGCAACACCGTCGCGGTACGCGGGCGGGCCCCTACCGGGATGTAGACCTCGGGCGGGAACTCGGTGGCTGCGGACATCTGAACTCCTCGGCAACGCCCCGTCGGCGGTACTCTTGTCTCGAACGGCCGTTCGATCGAACGCCTGTACGAAGGTGTACCACCGCCCTCCGACAGAGTCCAGATTCGCCCGGCGTGTTGTTCGAACAGATGTTTGAGATCGCCTCAAGATCGGGCTAGCGTCAGGCCATTCGGACGCATTGGCCAACCCAGGGAGCTGAACCAGTGCCGCGACAGACGCAATCCACATCCGCGAAGCCGGCCGCCACCA
>Ga0081455_10007122_pt1 | contig 11841 bp, 6 predicted proteins | sample TabmetS3T2R1_FD_70207 | JGI IMG/M metagenome (GOLD analysis project Ga0081455, IMG submission 70207) | Tabebuia heterophylla rhizosphere microbial communities from the University of Puerto Rico - S3T2R1 | ecosystem: Host-associated > Plants > Roots > Rhizosphere ...
GCGCGTGGACGAGCCGGCCCTCACCGCCATCAACATGCGGCTGCGCGACGACTACACCGCCGACTGCCAGCGCGGCCTCGACCGCTGGAACAAGATCATCGAGAGGGTGGGCGTGAATTTCCGTTTCGAGCTGCCGCACGTGGCGTTCCACCGGAACATCGGGGAGTTCAAGGACCTCAAGGCCACGCCGGCCGGCGAGCTGGTCGACGAGGCGAGGTGGAACAAGGATAAGGACAAGTGGCTGCCGTCGAAGGACGACGGCGAGTTCATCAAGAGCCTGATGGTTCAGGTCACCGAGCCGGGCAAGTTCGCGAGCTGGATCGCGCCGCCGCGCGTCGGCATCGACAACAAGCCCGGCGACTTCGAATACGTGAAGCTCGCGGCATAGAGCATGATTCCGAAAAAGCCTGCCCCGGACTTGATCCGGGGTGGGTCCCGGTTTTCGGAAAAGATCATGCTCCAGTAATGATGGCAAAGGCCTCCTTGCCCCGTGCTCGGAGCGAGGAGGCCTCAATCGGATATTTGTTTAGCGCGTCCGCGACGGCTCGCCGCCACCGGGTGAGGTCATCGGCCCCGCGGGCGGCGGGGCAGGCTGGTTCATGCCACCGCCGGCGCCGGTCGTGCCGGAGCGACCGGGGTTCGGAATGCAGCCGCCGCCGACCGAGCGGCCACCCTGCACCTGCTGGCACTGTGCCAAAGTGTCATAGGAGCAATTCAGCGCGCCGGTCGGACTCTGGAGACAGAACGCCTTTCCGGAACTTTGCGCGGCCGCGATTTGCGGTGCGGCAACCAGCGCCGCGGCCAACAGGCCCGACGATAGAATCAAACCTCGCATGGGGAACTCCTGTGCTGGCCCTCGCCCCAGGGCACAAACGAGCCTTGCGCTGTGATTGTTCCGCGCGGGAAGGTCGCATAAGCGCGCCTTGCCGCGGGATTGTTCCCGCAGCGAAGGCCGAGAAAAATGCCATGCGACGAATGTAGTTCGCGTGCGCGCCGCTGAACGAGCGCCGATCGAGCTCGCCGGCGTGCGGCCTACTCCGCGGCTTCGCCCCGCACCACGCCGTCCCACCAGGGACAGACGCCGGGAGCGAGCTTGTAGTTGCCCTCGATCACGTTTACCGGCTTGCGCAGTCCGGTCGCGGCGGCCTCGATGCGGATGTTGCGCGCCTCGACGCGTTTTTCCGGCGTCATCCACAGTCGGTCGTGGCCCCACATGCTCGGGCCCCAGGTGACCTCTTCGGTCTGCCAGTTGTCGACGTCGATGACGCGCCCGCCCCAGCCGTACTCGACCATGAAGCCCGACGGCGAGTTCGAATAGAACGAGGTGACCTCGTCGTTGATGTGGCGGCCGAGCGTCACGCCGATACGGCCCTCGTCGGCGAGCGCCAGATCGTAGCACTGCCCGACGTCGTCCAGGCTGAACAGCTCCACCATCAGATGGTGCGTGGCGCTGCGGCCGGTCTCGATGAAGGCGATCGAGTGATGGCGCGGATTGGCGTGGAAGAAATAAGCGTTGAAGGGCCGCGTCATATAGTCGGAGAGCCGGAAGCCGAGCACGTCGCGATAGAACGGCACCGCGTCGTTGATGTCCTTGACGTGCAGCACGACGTGGCCCATGCCGAGCGGCCCGGTGCGGAAGCCCGAGATCGAGCGGCCGGGCTTGAATGGATCGCGCGAAGTCTCGGCGCCGTGGAAGATCTCGATGCGGTTGCCGAGCGGATCGGCGAGCACGACGAGGTCCTTGACCCGCCGCTCGTCGGCGAGCGCACGCGAGCCGCGCGCAAGCTTGATGCCGGCCTTCTCCAGCCGCGCCGCAAAGTCGTCGAGCGTGGCCGCGTCCGCCACCTCCCAGCCGAAGAAGTCCACGCCCTCGCCACCGTCCTCGTTCACGACCACGCGCTGCTTGCGGTCGTCCATCCGCAGCGCCAGGCTCTTGCTGCTCTTGTCGACGAGCTCCATGCCGAGAAACCTCGTGCCGAAGCTGGTCCAGTCCTCGAGCGACTTCGCGCGAACGCCGACATAGCCGAGACCTTGAATATCCATGGGCGGCGGCCTCCTTGGGCGGATAGCGCCCCTGCCATCGTGCCGAGACAGCTTTTGGCGTCTCGGGGGGGCGGGACGAGCGTGGTCAGTCCTGCGGGGAAATATGCGCGTCCTCGACGATCTTGGCAACGTCGCGAGGTCGGCTGTCACCGCATCCAAGCGGATCGGGCGGGGGCGGCGTGGTGTTGGCTCACCGCGATGTAACTACTCGGGCAGGCCGGCCTTGCGCAGCCCCTCGGCGACCCGTTGCAGCTGCTGCTGGTACTGCGGGCTCGTCAGTGCAAGCGGGACCGGCGAAAACCGGCGGAATGTCGATACCCTCGTATTGGGGCGTCTTTCCAGATAGGCGGCGAGCTCTGCGCGCGCCTCGTCGGTGCGACCGAGCAGCCCGTAGGCCGCTGCCAGGAAAGCGTGGGGTGAAAGGTTCCTTGGATTGGCGTCGAGCGCGCTGTTCAGCGCGCGGATGGCCTCCTCGTCCCGTCCGAGAAGAATGAGAGCGTGCCCGCGACCGTCCAGCCAGGTCCACCGCCCCGGGTCGCGCGGGCCGATGCGATCGGCCTTGGCGAACCAGTCGAGGGCCTGCTCCGGCCGCCCGAGATAGAGTGTCGACAGGCCGATCTCCTTGTAGGCCCACGGCTCGCCAGGATTTTCCATGATGACCGCTTGGGCCACCGCAATGGCGTCGTCGAATTTGCCTTGCGTGCGCCGGAGCCCCGCCTTCGCCTTCAAGGCCAAGAGATGACGGGGTTCGCTCGCCACCGCCCGATCGAGCAGCAGTTCGGCCTTGCGCAGCCGCTCGTCGCCGCCGGTCTCGTAGTAGCCGTTCAGGAACTCGAAAACGAGCGTGGTGGCGACGCCGGCCATGCCATCGACGCTGGTCGGATCGACCTTGAGCGCCTGCTCGAACAGATCGCGGGCTTCGATCATCGTCGCCGGCGAGGACGGCAGGTTGAGCACCGCCTTGCCGCGCATGACGAGATCGACGAGCTCGGCGCTTTCCGGCCGTTCGCGGCGGCTTCGTCGCGCTTCGATGTCGATGACCTTCAAGCCGATCGCGCGCGACACCCGGGCGACGATCTCGTCCTGGACCTGCAGGATGCCCTTTCGCTCGGTGTCGAAACGTTCGGCCCACAACTGGCTTCCATCCCTGGTCTCCGCCAGCTGGGTATTCACGCGCACGCTTTCGCCGTCGAAGACAATGCTGCCGTTGAGCAGGTAGCGCACCCCCAGTTCCCGGCCGACCTGCCGCGGATCCACACCCTGACCCTTGTAGGTGAACGCAGTGCCACGGGAGACGACGGAGATTCCCGGCAACGCGCGCGCAAGATCGCTGATGAGGCTGTCGGTGATCCCGTCGGCGACGTAGTCGCGCTTCGCGTCGCCGCTGAGATTGATGAACGGAAGCACGACGATCGAAGGGACCTGCGTCCTGACGCGGGCGCCGGAGGATAAAGCCTCGCTTGCCAGCGCCATGATCGATTGCGGTTCGGGCTCCGACGAGGGTGACGACATCAACCACCACGCGGCAGAGACCGGCAATGAAGCAAGGCCGATCACCGCGGCGGCGAACAGCGGGCTGCGTACGGCTCGCCACGCCTTCGGCGCCGTCTTCTGCTGTTCGGGTGCGGGGCGGGGTCCCTGGTCATCATCGAGTCTTGCATGGACCGCGGCCGTATCCGATGCGCGTTCGGAAAGCGCCGGCGGCGGTGGCTCAGCGGCGAGACGGTCTGCAAAGCCGTCCTGGCCCGGAGCCGCAGTCGAAGGCTCGCGGAAGAGCGGCGACGGTTCGTCGGGTGATACGACTTTTGGCGTCCCGTCCGCGGCACCCTGCGATGCGGACGTTTGGGCGCTTGCCAAAGTGGCCGGCGCAGGGTCGTCCTCGTCGATCTGGCCGACGAAGCGAAACCCCCGCTTGTGGAGAGTGCGGATGAAGCTCTGGTCGCTGCCGCTGTCGCCGAGCGCGCGCCGTGCCGCGCTGATGCGGGAGTTGAGCGTCGCCTCCGAGACGATGCGGCCCTGCCAGATGACGTCGAACAGCTCGTCTTTGCTGACGATCCTGTCGCGATTGCGAATGAGGTGAACGAGCAGATCGAACACCTGCGGCTCGATGTGAACATTCGTCCCGGCGAGCCGCAACTCCTGCCGCGCGAGGTCGATCTCGAAATCGCCGAAGCGGAAGCTCAAAGCAGTCCCCCACCATGCTTAGACTTAAGTGTAGGTCGTCGCCGGGCGGCGACTTGTCAAATAGTTGTCGGCTATTGGCGCGGTTGAACTATACCATTCGGATCGAATCTCCAAGGGATCGCGCCCATAAATTCCCACGCCGGCCCCGCTGCCCAGAAACGCGGCACAAGGGCGCTCAGACGACGACCGAGTTGAGATGAGAGACCTCTAACAAGCGGTCGCACCATACCATTCGAGGAAATCTCCAGCGAATCTCCATGGAGATTCCACGAGATCCAACGCGCCCTCAAGTCCACCTCCAAGCCGGCCACCTCGTCTGCAGCTAAGCACGCTGCACGCTGTTGCGGCTGTGCGCGTGTCTGGGCTGGCCCCGAATATCTTGAAAGGACGAACGAGATGGCTGTTTCCAGCAGGTTTGATCCCGCCACCGGCCTGTTAACGGCGACCGGCGACAACCTCGACAACACCATCACGGTCAGTCGCGACGCAGCTGGAGTCATTCTGATCAACGGCGGCGCCGTGCCTATCGTAGGCGGCACACCCAGTGTTGCGAATACCACGCAAATCCAGCTCTCCGGCCGCGGCGGCGACGACGTGATCGCCGGTGACAGCAGCTCGACCGTGCCGATGACGATCGACGGGGGCGGCGGCGACGATACGATCACCGGCGGCGGTGGTGCCGACGTTCTCCGTGGCGGCGCCGGTAACGACATCGTGACCGGCGGTCGCGGCAACGACACGGCCTTCCTCGGCACCGGCAACGACCGATTCATCTGGAATCCGGGCGACGGCAGCGACGTGGTCGAGGGCCAGTCCGGCTTCGACACGCTCGAATTCAACGGCTCCAATGCCGGCGAGGCCATCGACATCTCGGCCAACGGTGAGCGGGCAACGCTCTTTCGCAACGTCGGCGCCGTCACCATGGACCTCAACGGTGTCGAGCGCATCGAGCTCGCGGCCAAGGGCAGCGCCGACAATATCGTGGTCAACGACCTGACCGGCACCGATGTGAAGCAGGTCGCCATCGACCTGACGGGCAACGGCGTGGGCGACGACGCGGCCGACACCGTGACCGTCAATGGCACGGGGGGCAACGATCGGATCAGCGTCGCAATCAGCGGCGCATCGGTGGTCGTCAAAGGTCTGTCCGCGCAGGTGATGATCGATGGCGCCGAGCCCAGCAACGACTCCCTCGTCATCAACAGTCTCGGCGGCAACGACCGCATCGACGCCTCCGCGCTCGATACCGGGCACATCAAGCTCGTGATCGACGGCGGCGCCGGCAATGACATCATCGTCGGAAGCCGCGGCAACGACATGCTGATCGGCGGCGACGGCAATGACGTCGTCACGGGAGGCGCCGGCAATGACGTCGCCATGCTCGGCGCCGGCGACGACCGGTTCATCTGGAATCCGGGCGACGGCAGCGACGTCGTCGAAGGTCAGGACGGTGTCGATACGCTGGAGTTCAACGGCTCCTGCGCCAACGAGACGATTACGGTGGAGGCGAACGGCCCCCGCGTGCTGCTGGCCCGCGATGTCGGCGGCGTGACGATGGACATCAACGGCGTCGAGAACACTGTGATCAGCGCCGGCGGCGGCGACGATGTGATCAACGCGTCGCAGCTTTCGCAGGGATTGACCCAGCTCACGATCGACGGCGGCGACGGCAACGACAGGATCATCGGCAGCCGCGGCAACGACAGGCTGATCGGCGGCGACGGCAACGATGTCGTCACGGGAGGCATCGGTAGCGACGTGGCCTTGCTGGGCGCCGGCGACGACGCATTCATCTGGAATCCAGGCGACGGCAGCGACGTGGTCGAGGGCCAGTCCGGCTTCGACACGCTGGCGTTCAATGGCGCCAATATCGCCGAACAACTCAGTATCTCGGCCAACGGGTCGCGGGCGCAGCTCACCCGTAACGTCGGCGCCGTCACCATGGACCTCAACGGGATCGAGGTCATCCAGCTCGACGCCCGGAATGGCGCCGACAACGTCACGGTCAACGATCTCAAAGGGACCAATGTCAAGCAGGTCGAGATCTCCCTGTCGGTCATTGGCGCCGACGACGGCGCGACGGACAACGTGACTGTCAATGCCAACAGCGGCAACAATCGCATCAGCATCGCCAGCGACGGCGGATCGGTTGTCGTCAACGGGCTGTCGGCGCAGGTGACAATCGACGGCGAGGGGGCGGGCGATTCGCTCGTGCTCAATGCGCTCGGCGGCAACGACTCGATCGATGCCTCAGCGCTCACTGCCGGCCAGATCGGTCTCACGATCGACGGTGGCGACGGCAACGACACCATCATCGGCAGCCGCGGTAACGACACGCTAATCGGCGGCGCCGGCGACGACCGGATCATCTGGAACCCCGGCGACGGCAGCGACGTGGTCGAAGGCCAGGCCGGCTTCGACACCCTCGACTTCCGCGGCTCCGACGCCGCCGAGAACTTCAGCATCTTCGCCAACGGCGATCGGGCTCGGCTTTTCCGCGACGTCGGCAGCGTCGGCATGGACCTCGACGGCATCGAGCGCATCGAGCTCGCAGCCGCGGGAGGCGCCGACACCGTCACCGTCAGCGACCTGACCGGAACCGACGTGACGCAGGTTGCGATCGACCTGGCTGCCGCGGGCAGGAGCGCTGGCGACGGCCAGCCCGATCAGGTGATCGTTGCCGCAACGGCCGGCAGCGACGACATCACGATCAGTCGCCAAGGGGGTGCGGTGACGGTGAGCGGGCTCGCCGCCACGGTCACGATCCAGCACGCCGATGCCGGGCTCGATCAGCTCAGGGTATTGGCCGGCGCCGGCGACGACGAGATCGATGCCAGCCGTCTTCCGGCCAACCAGATCAACCTGACGCTCGACGGCGGCGCTGGCAACGATGTGATCCTCGGAAGCCACGGCAATGACACCGTCATCGGCGGCCAAGGCAACGACGTGGCGTTCCTCGGCGACGGCAATGACGTGTTCATCTGGAACCCGGGTGACGGCAGCGACGTCGTCGATGGCCAGGGCGGGTTCGACACGCTCGACTTCCGCGGCTCCAACGCCGCCGAAACCATCGGCATCTCGGCCAGCGGTGACCATGCGCTGTTCACCCGCGACGTCGCCGCCATCACCACGGACCTCGACGGCATCGAGCGTATCCAGTTCCACGCCTTGGGCAGCGCCGACAGCATCACGGTCAACGACCTCACCGGCACCGACGTGAAGCAGGTCGCCATCGACCTGACGGGCGGCAACGGCGGGGGCGACGGCGCAGCGGACACGGTGACCGTCAATGCCACCAGCGGCAACGATCACATCACGGTCGCGAGCAGCGGCGCGTCGGTCGTCGTCAGCGGGCTGTCCGCGCAGGTGACGATCGATGGCGCCGAAGCCGCCAACGATACCCTCCTCATCCATGGGCTCGGCGGCAACGACTCGATCGATGCTTCAGCCCTCAGTGCCGGCCTGATCAAGCTCACGATCGACGTCGGCGACGGCAATGACGTTATCCTTGGAAGCCACGGCAACGACACCGTCATCGGCGGCAGAGGCAACGACTCCGCGCTCCTCGGCGACGGCGATGACACCTTCATCTGGAATCCGGGCGACGGAAGCGACAGCGTCGAAGGCCAAGGCGGCTTCGACACGCTGCTGTTCAATGGGGCCAACGTCAACGAGAACGTCACTATCTCGGCGAACGGCGGACGCGCCATGCTGGTCCGTGATGTCGCCGGCGTCACCATGGACACGCACGGCGTCGAAGCGATGGATTTTCACGCGCTCGGCGGGGCCGACATCGTCACGATCAACGATATGACCGGCACCGACGTCCAACAGGTCCACGTCGACCTGGCGGCGAGCCTCGGCGGCACGACCGGTGACGGTCAGGACGATACGGTCGTGATCAACGGCACCAGCGGGAACGATGCGATCAAGCTGTCGATCGTGAACGGCGCGCTGGTGATCGAGGGCCTCGCCAGCAAGGTCGTGATCGATCACTTCGATCCCACTGACACCATCCGCATCGCCGGACTGGGCGGCGACGACGCGATCGACGCGTCGGGCCTCGGCAGCGACGGTCCCAAGCTCGTGATCGACGGCGGCGATGGCGACGACGTCCTCGTCGGTGGGGCCGGCAATGACACCATCCTCGGCGGTGCCGGCGACGACGTGCTGATCGGTGGGCCCGGCATCGACACGCTCGATGGCGGACCCGGAAACAACGTCGTCATCCAAAGTATCGTGCAGCAGTTCCCGTCCAACCTCAGGAGCGATCCTGACTCCGGAGGCCAGATCCAAAGTGTCGTGCAACAGTCCGCGTCCAACTTGCGGGGCGATCCCGATGATGGCGGTGAGATCCAGAAGGCCGCGCAGGCGTCTGTGCCGAGCCTAAGGGGCGATCCCGACGACGGCGGCCAAGTCCACAGTGTCGCCCACGCGCTTGCCGGCGAGCACGGTGTCACGGCGTCGGCGTGGCTCGATCATGCTGCGGTGATCAACCACGACTTCTATATCATTTAAGCAAGCTCCGATGGCCCGCCCCGCGCCGGCGCAGCGGCTTGGAAACCGGGGCCCACCAGGAAAATCCGATCGCGTCATTGTCGGCCGCGGCGCGGCGCAGGACGAGCGTGCTCAGTCCAGCGCCGGAATCCGGGCATCCTTGACGATCTTGGCAAATTTCGCGAGGTCGGCCTTGAACCGCTCGTCGAATTCCTTGGGCGTGCTGCCGACCGCCTCGTTGCCGGTGATGCGCAGACGCTCGAGCACGTCGGGCGCGGACAACGCGGTCTTGGCGGCCCGCTGCAGGGTTGCGACGATCTCGCGCGGCGTGTTGGCGGGCACGAACCAGCCCTGCCAGCTCGACGATTCGAAGCCGGCGAGGCCTCCCTCCGCCACCGTGGGCACGTCGGGCAGCGCGGCCGAGCGCTTGGCGCCGGCGACCGCGAGCGCGCGCACCGATCCGGCCGCGACGTGCGGCAAGGTCGTCGCCATCGGCGTGATCGCCACCTGGATCTCGCCGGTGATGAGGGCGGGGAAGATCGCCGCGTCGCCCTTGTAGGGAACCGCCTGGATATCGACGCCCGCCATGGTCTTGAACATCTCCATGGTCAAATGCAGGGGGTTGCCCGCGCCGGTCATGCCGTAGTTGAGGCTGCCCGGCTTGGCCTTCGCCAGCGCGATCAGCTCGCCGACCGAGGTTGCCGACAGCTTCGGGCTCGCCGCCAGCACGAGCTGGGAGGCGACGAGCTGCGTCACCGGGACGAAGTCCCTCACCACGTCGAACGGCAGCGCGCGGTAGATGGCGGGGCTGATCGCCTGGCCGTTGGTGTTCTGCAGGATGGTGTAGCCGTCGGGCGGCGACTTCGCGACCGCGTCGGCCGCGACGTTGCCGCCGGCGCCCGGGCGATTCTCCACGATCACGGGCTGACCGAGGGTCTCGGAGACTTTCGCGCCGATCATGCGTGCCATCGTGTCGACGGCGCCGCCGGCCACGAAGGGAACAACGATGCGGATCGGCCTGCTCGGATAGGTCTGAGCAAAGGCGCCGCCCGCTTGAAGCGCGAATGCGGCGAGCGCGATCGCGACCGCAAGGCACAGCCGTTTCATGGCATTTCCTCCCCGGCACGCGTCGTGTGGGAACGCATGTCGGGGCGAGTCTAGCCGATTTGGGTGTCCGAGTTGACCCGGCTGGTCGATGCGCCGGGCCAGGGCGTCGGCCCGTATCACTCCGCCGCCGCCTGGGTCGCCGTCGCATGCGCAGAGATGAGGTAGTCGACCGCCGCCTGCACGCCGCCCTTCTTGTGCGGGATGCCGGCGAGCGCCAGCGCCATCTCCGTGATGCCCAGCGCGCCGACGAGCATGCCGTCGTTGACGTCGCCGAGATGGCCGATGCGGAAATATTTGCCGGCGTAGCGGCCGAAGCTTGTGCCGTAGGAGATGTTGAAGCTGTCGAGCGCGAGGTTGCGGAAGGCGTCGGCATCGTGGCCTTCCGGCACCATCACCGCCGTGATCGTCGGCGAATAATATCGCGCCTCCTTGCACATGATCTCCAGCCCCCACGCGCGCACCGCGCAGCGCGTCGCCTCGGCCAGGCGATGGTGGCGCGCGAACACGTTGTCGAGCCCTTCCTCGTGCAGCATGGCGATGCCTTCGGCGAGCCCGTGCAGCATCTGCGTCGCCGGCGTGTAGGGGAAGAAGCCGATCTTGTTCATGTTGATCATGTCGTCCCAGGCCCAGAACGACTTCGGCAGCGTGGAGGTCTTGGCGGCCTCCAGCGCCTTGTCGCTCAGCGCGTTGAACGACATGCCGGGCGGCAGCATCAGGCCCTTCTGGGCGCCCCCAACTGTGATGTCCACGCCCCATTCGTCATGGCGATAGTCGGTCGAGGCGAGCGATGAAATGGTGTCGACGATATAGAGCGCCGGATGGCCGGTGGCGTCGATCGCCTTCCTGATCTCCTGGATTGGCGACAGGCAGCCGGTCGAAGTCTCGTTCTGCAGTACGCAGACCGCCTTGATCTCGTGTGCCTTGTCCTTGCGCAGCGCGTCCTCGATCGCATTCGGATCGGCGCCGATGCGCCAGTCGGTGGTGATGAACTCAGGCTTGAGGCCGAGCTTGCCGGCCATGTTCTTCCACAAGGTCGCGAACTGGCCGGTCTCCACCATCAGCACCCGGTCGCCCGGGTTGAGGGTGTTGACCAGCGCGGCTTCCCAGGCGCCGGTACCGGTTGCCGTGTAGATAATCACCGGGTTGGTGGTCTTGAAAATGGTCTTGACCCCCTCGAGCACCCGCCTGGCCAGGGCTTGGAATTCGGGGCCGCGGTGATCGATGATCGGGGTATCCATCGCCCGCAGGATGCGGTCGGGCAGCGGCGAAGGCCCCGGAATATGCAGGAAATGGCGGCCAACGGGGCGTGAGGAGTTCTTCGGCATCGTCTTTATTCCCGGCGTCATGGGTTGATCGTTGACCGTGCGGTCTTTGGGCCGCCCCCGGTCGCAACTTGCCGCCATGAAGGACGAATGCGAGAGTCAGTCAAGGCTTTTGGCGGATATGGGCGGCAGCCCTCGCGAGATAGTGCGGAATGAGCGAAATCGTCGTGCCTGGGCTCGAACGGCGGCTGCGGAAGGAGCGCGTCGGGGACGTCATGTTCGACCGCTTCGCCCGCGGCCGCTACGCGACCGATGCCTCGCACTATCAGGTCATGCCGATCGGCGTGGTGGCACCGCGCACGATAGAGGACGCCAATCGGGCGATAGCGATCGCGCGGGACGAGGGCGTGAGCGTGACGGCGCGCGGCGGCGGCACCTCGCAGGCCGGCCAGACGATTAACACCTCGCTGGTGGTCGATTGCTCGAAATACCTCAACCGGATTCTGCAGCTCGATGTTGCCGAGCGCCGCTGTGTGGTCGAGCCCGGCATCGTGCTGGACGATCTCAACCGGCAGCTCAAGCCGCACGGCCTGTGGTTTCCGGTCGACATCTCGACCGCCTCGCGCGCCACCATCGGCGGCATGGTCGGCAACAATTCCTGCGGCGCGCGCTCGCTGCGCTACGGCAATACGCGCGAGAACGTCATCTCGATCGACGCCGTGCTGCCGGACGGCGCGGCGGCGCATTT
>Ga0081455_10007123_pt1 | contig 11841 bp, 10 predicted proteins | sample TabmetS3T2R1_FD_70207 | JGI IMG/M metagenome (GOLD analysis project Ga0081455, IMG submission 70207) | Tabebuia heterophylla rhizosphere microbial communities from the University of Puerto Rico - S3T2R1 | ecosystem: Host-associated > Plants > Roots > Rhizosphere ...
TCGGGACGCGAAGGGCTTCCGGGCGCTGCGTCGGACCTACCTGGCTCCGGCGCCATCGCAAGAGGTCGCCGCCCAGGTTCTCGGCCTTCCGTCCAGCACCTACCGGCGGCACCTGTCGGCCGGGCTCCGAGCAATCACTGACATCTTGTGGGAACAAGAGCTGCACGCCTGACTGTCTGAGATCTGAGGCTCGGCCGTCTCTAGCGGGCACACATCCTGCGCCCGTCCACGTTTGCGGTCCGCTTCCTTGGAAACTTCACTCCAGATGAGGCCAGATTTTGGGCCCAATAGAGCATCTGGCGTGAAGTTTCCAGGGGCGTCAACCTTGACTTTGCTGGATTCGAGCGGATCCCGCCATCGCGGAACATCACTAGCGAGCTAGCGCGGCTTTAGCCTTCGCGGCAGGCGGATTGACGATCAACGGGGCCTTGTCCTTCTGGAAACGCTCGACGACCCATTCAATGAGGAAATAGAAACCAGCCACGACGATCGCGAAGACGCAGGGGAACGGCACGAACGCTAAAGCCAGGCCGGAAACCAGGCCCAGCCGCCACCGGCGAACCCAGATCCAGCACAAGATCAACGGGAGCAGAACCGCGGAGCCGAGCAGAATGACAGGGATATACCAATCCGACTTGTCGTTGGCAATCGCGTAGATCAGACCGACCGGCCAAGCAAGGCCGAGCACAGCGAACACCAAAACCCAGAGCCCAATTGTGATCTTGCCGAGAGTCCCGCCGGTGAACACCGTGCGCAAGCCGACCGCTGCCCACATCACCCAGCGCCGGACGAACGGCACGCGGCTGTAGCGCATTGCCACCCGGAAGATGGTGTCCGCCTCCTCCGAGGTGACCCGTTCCGGGTCACTCTCGTCGGTGCCCTTACCTCTATCTGAGCGATGCCTTTGAAGATGATCATGGAGCAGCGCGGCGAGCGTGTGGCGGCCGTATCGAGGAATCAACCAGGTAAGAAAGGTTGGCACTGAGGCGAAGTCGCTTATGTCCTCCATCGGGACGTCGAACCGGCGTCCGTTGTCGACGTATTTGAACGGCTCACGCAGCTTGAACGTCGCCGGGCCCACTTGCCGTACGACGGCCTCGGCGGACCTGTCACTGTAGGTCTTGCTGAATGGACTGGTCCATTCGTATGGTGCTCCGGTTGCGGGATCCCCGATATAGATGCGATAGAGACGGGCAATCGCCTCGTCCGTTAGGTCTTGCTCGTCGCGCCCCGTCGCTGCGATCAACTTTTCCAACTTGACTGCAGGCGGCTCGGGATTCTCGTTCGCAGCACTCCCGATGAAGCGCGCGTCCTTATCAGCGCCAGTCACATGGGCAGCTTGACAGTGCTTGCCTATTGCTGTCCGTACGCCTCGCCGTCGGTCGGGAGTCCACGTCGTGGGCATGGTCGAGGTCCGTCACCGATATCGACCTGCTGAGCACATCAGACACTCCCACCGATATAGATAGACGCGGTTAGCTAAACCCGCCACCACTAGCAGTAAGGAAACGTAAGACATGTCCACCTGGCTCATCACCGGATGCTCGACCGGACTTGGTCGCGCCCTGGCCGAGGCCGTTATTGCCGCAGGCCACAACGCAGTGGTCACCGCCCGTGACGTCGGGAGGGTCGCTGACCTCGCCGCTGACAACACAGATCGCGTCCTGCCCCTCTCGCTCGACGTCACCGACACCGCCCAGATCACCAACGTCCTCAGTCAGGCCGAGGAGAAGTTCGGCGCCACTGATGTTCTGGTCAACAACGCCGGCTACGGGTACCGCGCGGCCGTCGAGGAAGGTGACGACTCCGACATCCGCACGCTGTTCGAGACGCAGTTCTTCGGTGCGGTCGCGATGATCAAGGCGGTGCTCCCCGGAATGCGTTCCCGCCGCTCGGGCGCGATCGTCAACATTTCCACGATAGGTGTCCAGCTCATGCCTCCGGGCTCCGGCTACTACGCCGCCTCGAAGGCCGCGCTTGAAGGCATGTCCGGCGCCCTTCGCGCCGAATTACAGCCACTTGGTATCTCCGTCACCGTCGTTGAGCCCGGCGCGTTCCGCACCGACTTCGCCGGCCGGTCGCTTACCCAGTCGAGCACCGTCATTGACGACTACGCCGAAACCGCCGGCAAACGGCGCAAGGAACACGACACGATGCACGGCACTCAGCCTGGCGATCCTGCCAAAGCAGCCAAGGCCATCATCGCCGCAGTCGAGTCGGACGAGCCGCCGGCATTTTTGCTGCTGGGCGAAGATGCACTCAGGGCGTACCGACTGCTCGCCGCAGCCAGATTCGACACCATCGAAACTTGGGAGTACCTCACCACAAGCACCGATCTCGACGGCTGAACGGAGCCACCGAGGGCGTCAGCTACTCGACTGGGAACTCGCCCGCGTGATCTCGCCTTTCTCGGAAGCTACTGCAATCGGCCCGCCAACGCCGGTCCAGGTGAGACCCAGGTCAGCGCGTCGCGTAGCCGGTCGCGCCAGTTTTCCCAGGTGTGACCGTCTCGGGCCTCCACATACCGCACGTCCATTTCCGCGTCCTCGAAGACCGGCACGATCGACCGGTTCGCAATGATCAGCGGCTCATAGAGTCCGCAGCTGACGAAAACCCGGTCGGCGACCCGATGCGGCCGTTCGCGGAAGCGATTGACGAACTTGACCACCGGGTCAAAGACCTGGCCACCGCCGTGGTCGGTTCCTGCGTTGGCGAAGACGAACGAGCCTGACATCAATACCAGAGATCCGTACCTGCGCGGAGATCGGTACGCTGCCGACAGTGCAGCGACGGCTCCAAAGCTGGCCCCCAGCAGCACGCGGCCGGAACGGTTCCGGACGAGTGGAAACTCGGCTTCCAGCCGCGGCGACAGTTCGTGGTTGAGGAAGCGGGCATGCTCGCCAGAATTGGCGTATTCGACGAGTCGGTCCTTCGGATGCAAGAACGCCACGATCGTCCCGGCGATCTCACCGCGATGGATGAGGTTGTCGAGTACCACCTTGGCAGCGGCGTACTGCAGGAACTCGCCGCCGTCATGCACAACCAGCAACGGGTACGACTCGGTGCTACGGAACCCGGCTGGCAGGTACACGGTCACCGGACAATCGCGCTCCAATGCCCGGCTTTCCACAACGAGGTCTGTGAGCTCCCCCTGCGCTGCGCTGGCATCTGGAAAGGTCCACTCCGGTGTGATGTAGCCGTCCGAAAAACAGACAGAAATTGCGCCGAACGGGCTGTGAGAGTGCTTGGGGTTCAGAGCGTCGTTGAAACGCTCGACATGATCACCGCGTCGTACCTCGAGCTGATAGTTGACGCGTGAGCCTCCGGGCACCTTGAGCACGATGTACCACAACGAGCTTGTGGATATTCGCCGCATTGGCAGTCGACTCGGCAAGCCCAGAATCCGTTGTGCAAGATGCACCTCGTCGGCCTCGCCTCGGAAGAGGAACGTGCAGTGGCGGCCTTCGACGATCGGAACATCATGAGTAGCGAGGAAGCGATCTATCGCCTCCTCATCGATCGGATCCTGCTGTTGCAGCTGGTTGATGGCGAGGCGATTGGTGCCGCTTCCGGCGGACCAAGATCGACTACGTGGAGGGGCGGTGCTCATTGGGCGTACACGTGTACGGTACGGCCCACATCGTCAAGGAGCCCGCGTAACACGTCGTAGTCGGGATGGCGCATGCGTACATAGGCATTCGCCATGTAACCAGCTTCGACGGGCTGGGTCGGCGTACCCGGCGGAGGCAGGTGCGCGTCGATCACCCATTCACCCGACCTCGCTTGTATGTCCTCAACACCGGAATAACCGGTGATCTGGCCGTCGTGGTCCGGCCGCAGTGCCACGATTCCGGTTGCGTGGCTTCGTGATGGCCGGACAGGGATGTGGTCGTGCGTGATGGCGTTGGCCCATTCGCGGTAGAGGTCGATGTCGTTGCCAACCGAATACAGATCCCAGGCACCGACCCCGGGCGGACGACAGCCGATCTCCGAAAACCGCAGTCCCTTCGGGCCGAAGAACCACTCCATGTGGGTGGCGCTAGTTCCAATCCCCAGGGCTTCGTTGACGCGCCCACCCAGCTCGCGAAGCTCTGCGTAGTCCGAAACCGAGTCGACGCGGTTGGTGGCGATGAACTGCGGGGAAATCCACCGAGCCCGCATCGCTTCGAGCACGTTCGGGTAGTAGTGCGAGACAAAGTCGAGGGATACGTTCCCGTTGACGCAGACCGTGTCGTAGAAGCCCTCATGGCCCTCGACGAACTCCTCAACCGCGATCGATTCAACCCCCTGGCCGCCGAACATGCCGAGCGCGACGTCGAGCTCGGCCTTGTTGTCCACGCGAGTGGTATCGAGGGCACCAGCTCCGGTGCGTGGCTTGAGAATCAGCGGATACCCGACGGCGTCAGCGAACTCGTATACCTCGGCGGCGGTTTGCACGGCTCGCGAGGCAGCCGTGGGTACGCCGGCCGCACGTAGCGCCTCCTTCATCGACGGCTTGTCCCGGCACAACCATGCGGTACGCACCGACGTACCGGGGATCGTGCAGTTCTCGCGCACCTTCGCGGCGGTGAGAGTGTGGGACTCGATCGTCGCCTCGAGCCGGTCGACCCATACCTTGTCCTGAATCCATCGCACTGCGTCGGTCATCACTCCGACATCGACGACTGTCGGCACGTGGTGGTAGTGCGTCATCCAGCTCTTGAGTTGCTCGTCGAGCGAGTCGGTGGGGTACTCACCAATTCCGATAACGGTTGCGCCAACCTCGGCGAGACCGCGCACAAAGTTTCGCTGGGTCGATGGAAAGAAGGGCTCGACGAATACGACATTCACGGCGGCATGTTACCCGTCGCGCCGTCGGATACACCGAGGTCGACCAGTGGCGTCGGGCTATGCGCAGCTGAGTCCTTCGACAAGCTCAGGACGGCGCTTGTCGAATCGCTGCAACTGTGCGCCCTTCGACAGGCTCGGGGCGCAGCTCGAAGGCAGTTCGAACTCCTCTCTCGGCTGGGTCGATGCGCTGTGGAATGCCGCCACTAGTAGCGTCCACTCATGGTTGTCGCTGCGTTTGTTGCACCCTTCCTCCTGCCTGCGACCGAACGGTTCGTCGCCACCGCTGCCGCGTTACCGGACGTCAGCCTCGGCGTCGTCACCACCCAGCCGGTCGAGCGACTTTCCCAAAAACTCAAGCAACAGCTCGACGGGCATTGGCGCGTCGACGACGCGCTCGACCCCCAGCAGCTGGTCGACGCCGTACGCGGCTTGAGCAAGCAAATGGCTCCGGTGGAGCGGCTGGTTGGCGCTCTCGAGCAGTTGCAAGTGCCGATGGCGCATGCCCGGGAGGTGCTGGGCCTCGACGGCATGAGCGTGGAGACCGCACTCAACGTACGCGACAAATCCCGCATGAAGTCAGTGCTCCGGGCCGCCGGTGTGCCCTGTGCGCGCCACCAGCTGGTCACAAACCCTGACGATGCGCTCGCGTTCGCCAAAGACGTCGGTTTCCCGCTCGTCGCCAAGCCGCCCGCCGGCGCGGGAGCGCAGGCAACGTACCGGCTCGATGATCTGTCTGCGCTGCGCGGCTGGCTCGAGGCGATCCCTCCACACGCTGACGCGCCGGGGCTGCTCGAGGAGTTCCTGGTCGGCGACGAGCACACCTTCGACAGCGTGACGGTCGGGGGCGAGACCGTGTTTTCATCGATCTCCGACTATTTCCCCACCCCGCTCGATGTACTGCGCCAGCCATGGATCCAGTGGACCGTGGTGTTGCCCCGAGAGCAGAACGGTCCGGGGTACGAGCGGATCTGGGAGGAGGGACCCGCGGCGTTGCGCGCCCTCGGGGTGCGTGACGCGCTAACTCATATGGAGTGGTTCCGCCGCCCCGACGGTTCCATCGCCGTGTCTGAGGTTGCGGCGCGACCGCCGGGCGCTCAGATCTCCTCAATGCTGGGCTACGTACACGACGTGGACTTCTACCAGGTCTGGGCTGAGCTGGTCATCCTCGGCACGTTCGACCCCCCCGAACGCCGGTACGCCGCAGGCACCGCCTATCTGCGGGGTCAGGGCCGCGGCCGGGTTCGGGCGGTGCACGGAGTCGAGGAGCTGCAGCGCGAGATTGGCGACCTCGTCGTCGAGGCCCGGCTTCCAGAGGTCGGGCAACCGGCCTCGTCGAGCTATGAGGGCGAGGGGTACGTCATCGTTCGACATCCCGACACCGATGTCGTCCGGGACGCCCTGCACCGCATCATCACCCGGATTCGGATCGAGCTTGTGGAGGCGCAGTGAACATCGTGATGATCTCGCCCGGCTACCCGGTGGAGATGGCGTACTTCACGAGGGCATTGGCGACGGTTGGCGCTACGGTCATCGGCCTCGGTGACCAGCCGCCTTCGGCGCTGCCAGAGCCGGCGCGGCAGGCACTCGCGCACTACGAACACGTGACCCTGACCGACGAAGTGGGTGTGCTGGCCGCGCTTCACGGGCTCGCCCAGCATGCGTCGATTGACCAAGTGGAGTGCCTGTGGGAGCCGTACATGATCCTCGCCGCGCGGATCCGCGAATCCTTCGGACTGCCGGGCATGACCGTCGAGGAAACCCTGCCGTTCCGCGACAAGGAACGCATGAAGCAGAAGATCGACACCGCCGGCATCCGCACGCCATGGCATGTCAGTGCGACAACTGTGGCCGAGGTGTGGGAAGCCGCGGAACGGGTCGGTTACCCGTTGATTGTCAAACCGATCGACGGAGCCGGTTCGGCCGACACCTACAGGGTGGATTCCGCGCTGGAGCTTGCGGAGGTCCTGCCGTTGCTTAGGCACGTCCCCGAGGTCAGCGTCGAGGAATTCATCGACGGGGAGGAATTCACCTACGACACCGTTTGCGCGAACGGCTCGATCCTGTTCGAGAACATCATGTGGTACCGGCCACGGCCGCTGCAGATGAAGATGCACGAGTGGATCAGCCCGACGTCCATCGTGCTGCGCGACCTCAGTGTGCCGCATCTACAGGGCGGCCGTCAGATGGGCGGCGAGGTATTGCCCGCACTTGGCTTCCGTTCCGGATTCACCCACATGGAGTGGTACCGCAAGGCCGATGGTGAGGCAGTGTTCGGCGAAATCGGAGGGCGGCCGCCGGGTGCCCGGGTCGTCGATCTGATGAACTACGCAACCGATGGCGACCTGTACGTCGCGTGGGCGGAAGCTGTCGTGCATAGAGGGTTGTCCCAACCACTCGAGCGCAAATTCAACGCCGGTTGTGTCTTCAAGCGCGCCAAGGGCGTGGGACGAATCACTCACATAGAGGGCCTCGACAGGCTACTGGCCGAGTACGGCGAGCATGTGGTGCTGGTGGACCTCCTCCCGATCGGCGCGACGCGCCGCGACTGGCGGGCGACGCTGATTAGCGACGGGTTGATCATCGTACGGCATCCCGAGCTGCAAGCTGTTATTGAGATGACCGAGAGATTCGCCTCTGACCTGGACATGTACGCCGAGTAACGGGAGCATGCCCAACGTCGGCCATTGAGCAACGCTGCAGGCATCCACAAGCTGAGTGGGTGGATTGTGCCGCGACTACGCGGCGCAATCCGCCGAGATCCTTTAGTTGAAGTCCACAGCTCTCGTTATTGCTGCGCTACCGTCCACAGATCCTCGGCGGGCCGACTGATCCGGAGATCAGCTCAGCACATTTACGACGTGAAGCCACGGCATGAGGTATCTGAGCGTCTCCTCCAACTTGCAGCAATGCAGGCTCATGTGGTGACGCGGGATCAGGCGCTGGGCCACGGACTCAGCCGTCACAGCATCAGCCGCCTCCTGGAATCCGGAGTATGGCGCCGGCTCGCACGAGGACTGTTTTTGACGGTTCCACTAGAGCCGTCCTGGGACTCCCTGGCTTGGGCCGGCGTCCTGCTCGGCGGTCAATTCGCGCGGCTCGGTCCGGAGTCGTCGGGTTTCTTGCACGAACTGCTTCCGGAAGCGCCGGACCCGCTCGACGTCTTGGTGCCTCGGAGACGACGCGTCGAGGTTGACGGCCCATGGCAGTTCATCCGTGAGACGCCAGGAGTCCGCCCAGCGCGATATGTGGAGGATCCTCCGCGGCTCACGGTCGAGAGCACCGTGCTCGACCTGGCCGATGTTCGCGACGCCGGCGAAGTGATTCAGTTGATCACAACTGCGGTTCAGCGACGGCTAACGACAGTTGGGAAGCTCCGCCGAGAGCTCGACGGACGAGCACGGCACCACTATCGCGGGTTACTACGCGACCTGCTTTCCGACGTTAGCGTCGGAGCCGAATCGCCCATTGAGCTGCGGTACCTCCGCGATGTCGAGCGTCCGCATGGTCTGCCCAAGGGCACCCGACAGCAGTCGAGGTCAGGCCTCCCCTACCTGACCGATGTTGACTATAAGGAGTACCGGGTGATCGTCGAGCTTGACGGTCGGATCGGTCATGAAGGTGTTGGTCGGTTCCGCGATATGAATCGGGATAACCGCCACGCACTAGTGGACGCAACAACACTCAGGTATGGGTCGTACGACCTCACCGCTCGACCGTGTGGCGTGGCTTACCAGGTCTACCTGGCATTGGCCGCTCGCAGATACCTGGAAGTCTTCCTCCGGTGCCGGCACTGTACTGCCGTCCCCGAGAGTGACCTCTTCCTGGTCTAGCCCAGGGAGTTTCGAACATGTGGGTGGGTTGAGCCGCGACTAAGCGGCACAACCCGCCCAACTGCGCATGGATCAGCAGAATCGCGGGAGATGGTGGGCAAACTGCTTCCGCCACCACGGCCAGTCATGTGCCACGTCGTGGCCCCATAGATCCACCTCATGCGGAATGCCTTTCTCCGCAAGCAGCCCACCCAGCGCCTTCGTGCTGTCCAGCGCGCCCGTGGTGTCCTCCCACATACCCTGCCCGCACACAAGGAGTAGGAACACCCGCGACCGCAGCCAATCCAGGTGGTCGCCCTGCAGGTTGGCCACGTACTGCGGTGGAGTGTTGAAGTAGAGCGTCTCTCCGCGCTCCCCCCAGCCATACAAAGAACTGGGGTCGTAGTTGCCCGACATGCAGAGCGCCTGGGGAAACAGATCAGCACGTTTGAGTGCGAAGTTCGCGGCATGGTAGGCACCCATGCTGGTGCCGGTGGTCAAGATGTCGGCAGGTCCGCCGCAGTCGTCGAATATCCACGGCACGACTTGATCGACGATCCATGATTCGTACGCGCCATGTCGGTGAGCGCGTTCCTCCAGCGGTATGTGCTTGTCGGACCACGATTCGGAGTCGTAGCTCTCTACGCAGTACAGCTTGACCCGACCGCCATCGATGAGATCGGCCACGACGTCGACCATCTGCCACGACTCGAAGTCTTCAGCCCGACCCATCTCGTGCGGGAAGACCAGCACCGGACGGCCCCAGTGTCCGTAGGCGACCATCGAGCCGGCCGCTCCTATAGCTGGAGACCAAATTTCAACGGTGCGTCGCTCCATAAGCACCCATCATGGAGGACTGGGCCGATGCACGCACGAATCGGTCAAGGTCAGCCGTCCTGGCAACTACGATTCCGGATGAAGAACGGTGGCTGAGAGCGGGTTCCCGGGATCCTGCGGGCGATAGCTCGACGCATGTTCTTGATGCTGCGACTTCTGGTTAGGCCATGCTCGGAAGCGACGACGCTGCTACACAGGCTAGGCAGGCGCTGGAGCTTGCGCTGCGCGTAGGCGATGTGTTGCTAGCCGCCGGAATGTCGGCCAACGACGTCGTGGTCGAGATGCTGCGCATCACTGAGGCGTACGGGCTCAAGCGAGTCCACGTCGACCTCACCTTCACCTCGATCACAGCCACGTACTACGCAGCACCGACCACAGTCCCGATGACTCTAGTACGCACCGTCCAGCCCGACGTTCTTGACTTCACCAAGGTTCGGCGGGTGCAGGCGCTCGCGGAGGGCATTCGCGCAGGACGGCCTCTCGATGATGCGATCAACGACCTGGAGGGGATTCGGAACGCGCCTCACCCGTACTCGAAATGGGTCGCATCGGCTGGCAACGCCGGCATAGCCCCTGCGGTCACCCTGCTGTTTACCGTGTCATGGCAGATCCTGGTGATTACCTTCATCGCCGGATTTGCCGTGGATCGACTGCTCGTATGGGCCAGCGCCCGTCGGCTGCCACCGTTCTTCTCCCAGCTCGCAGGTGCTGCCTTCATCACACTGGTGGCGACGGGCGTGAGCGCCCTCGGCGCCCATGGCGTTGACATCTTGCTGAGCGCAGACCCGACGTTGATCGTCGTTGGTGGAATCATCCTCCTGGTCGCCGGAATGACCGCCGTGGGAGCGATGCAGGACGCCATCGATCAGTTCTACGTGACTGCATCCGCACGCTTCCTCGAAGTTGCCATGATGACTGGGGGAATCGTTCTTGGGATTGTCGCCGGCCTGCAGGTCGGCGTGGCTCTCGGCCATCCCATAGCCGTGGCGACACAAGCCCTGACTCTTGGGCCGGTATTGGCCCAATTCGTTGGAGCGACAGCCATCTCCGCCGCATTCGCGCTGTCGGCTTATTCCGGGTTGGTAACTGTGGTGCTATCAGGCCTGATGGGTGCCCTTGGGTGGGCCGGCTATCTCGGAATGATCAGATTGGGATTTGAAGAGGTGCCCGCTAACGCAGCCGGGGCTCTCCTTGCGGCCTTCGTTGCAACCATCATCGCGCGCCGATCTCGGACTCCCGGCTTTGCCCTGATTGCAGCGGCGATACTGCCCCTCGTTCCCGGCCTGTCTCTCTTCACCGGGCTGCTGCAGGCAGTCGGATCGTTGACCGAGCCTGGAGATCTGGCAGCCGCCGGCGTCACGCTGCTTCAGGCCCTCGGGGTTGCAGTGGGGATTGCCGCCGGTGCCACGCTGGGCACCTACCTGGGTCGTCCGGTCAAGGAGCAACTTCGGCGCATTCGCAATCTACCGATACCGAAGCTCCCGTCGATTCGAGAGAAGTCGTAGCAAACAGGCAAGTGAGCCCAACGAACTTGGGTCCCGACGACGATGGCCCATCCTTGGCCTTGTTGGCGCGTTCCTCACCCGCCAAACGAACCTTTAGCGGCCCCCGCTGCCCTCCGCCGGCGTAGGAGCAGAACGGCGGCCGTGCGTTCTCACAATCCAGATCCCCAATGCGATGAGCGCCAAGCCAAGCGGGATCCCCCAAGGCGCCAGCAGCGCCTGGAATCCGGCGATCCCGCCGATGATGATCGCGATCGAGATGAGGAGAGGAAAAACACGGGCCCGGAGGCTGGCGATGCCAAACAATGTCCAGCCAGCAGCGAAGAGAGCGTAGCTGGAGATGGAGCCCAGGGCCATTAAGAGGGATGGCGCGCTTATCAGGCCCTGCCCACCGGGCCCCGCGGCCAGCCAGGGAATGGCGAAGGACTCAAACCACAGATCGCCAGCCAACATCATGGTGCCGACGATCGCCACTGCGAACCCCGCGACGCCCAGCCGACCTGCCCTCTGACTCTGCAGGCCGTAGACGCCGATGAGAGCGAACATGAGAACGATGAAGCCCGCGAGATAGATGATCTTGGCCGCAATGAAGACCGGGTTTTGCGAAGTCTCGAGGTTCAGGCGCTGGTCGAATGTCGCCATCACCGTTTGAGCGATGAGGAACAGTAGTCCTGCCGCGATGGACAGCCAGCCAGCGTGCCGAGCAAAAGGCATAGCAGCTGGCGCAGTGACCTCGCCGGGCTTGGTGACCGAAGCCTGCTCAAATGGCGGTGCCATCTATGACTTCCCTCGCCCCTTTAGCTTGTCGATATCAGCGAGACGTCGCGGCGTCAAGGTTGCCGGCTGCGCGCCTGCATTAGTTT
>Ga0081455_10007124_pt1 | contig 11841 bp, 15 predicted proteins | sample TabmetS3T2R1_FD_70207 | JGI IMG/M metagenome (GOLD analysis project Ga0081455, IMG submission 70207) | Tabebuia heterophylla rhizosphere microbial communities from the University of Puerto Rico - S3T2R1 | ecosystem: Host-associated > Plants > Roots > Rhizosphere ...
TGGATTCTCAAATATTCCCGCTAATCTCATCGAGCCTAATTCCGGCGTAACCGCAATAATTACGAACAGGATGATAGTTGGGTCTTTTATTCAAGGCACAATTACGCTTCTGTGGATAGGTATTGCTACGATTTTTGTTGGCTCGCTGCTCAGCAATTGGTTCAAAGGTAGCATAAAGACAATGTCAGATATTCTCCGGTTGGTAGTACTGGCGTTGCTATACATACCAGTCCTGCAGTTCACTTCGATTCTTACCGAGGGAGCAAATCCCTTTAGTTTGATATCGTCTATCCTGATTGGCTTGGCAGTTACTCTTGTTGCGGCTACATTTTTGTTCCAGTATTTTAGAAATAGAAAAGGCGGAGAAGTCCTGAAACACTAAGTAATCTGGTTCCAAATTGGGTCCAAACAATAAAATCGCAGCTGAGATCTTCGCTAATTTAGATAGGCTCTGATGCAAACAATTGAGAATGGGAAGGCATTTGCTGGAACTCTTCTCCAATTGAGCGGGCTATATCAATACTATGAGAAGAGACTCCAATCACACATTCTTCATAATCCCCTACCAAATCATGTTGCGATTATTCTGGACGGAAACAGGCGTTGGGCGAGATTAAATCTCTTAAATGTTGATGAAGGTCACTTTGTTGGCGCCGACAAGGCCGAGGAGCTTCTCAACTGGATCCATGACATTGGTATTAGAATTACCACCCTCTATATCCTTTCGACTGAAAACCTCAATAGAAATGATGAGGAAGTTAACAATATTTATGACCTACTATGTATGAAATTACAAAGGCTCTACAACGATTCGCGTATTCACAAGAGAAAAATGAAGGTAAAGGCCATTGGAAACGTTAAGTTGGTGCCGATTAAGCTACAAAAGATATTAAACGAGTTAGAAAAAGCAACCTGCGAATATGACTCGATGTTTTTGAACATAGCAGTGGCCTACGGTGGTCAAAAGGAACTTATTGATGCGATTAAGCGAATAGCCGGAATGGCCGTTGCAGGAGACATTAGAGTAGAGGACATCAACGAAAAAACGATTGAATCTTGTCTTTATACTTCTCATCTCCCCCAACCAGAGCCCGATCTCGTACTGCGAACCTCTGGAGAACGGCGGCTCAGCGGCTTCTTGTTATGGCAGAGCGCATATAGCGAGATCATATTTATGGATGTTTTCTGGCCTCAATTCAGGAAGATCGACTTTATGAGAGCAATTAGAATTTATCAGAACAGAGTAAGAAAATATGGTCTTTAGAAAATTATGTTGCATATGTTATTTAATTACAAGATATTATTGACAAGCGCCGCATCAATTCCAAGTTGTCCAATGGAGGATACTGTAAGCAAAGAATGCTTTTACTACGTTGGCAAAGTCACCAGAGTTATCTCCGTATGCTGAGACTTAGACTGGTCAACTGCTGTTCATGGATGCGCTAAAAAATGACTATGGAACATTCAGCAGGAGCAGTTCTCTTTGGATACTTCGAATATGGTGAAAGAAAATTCTTGTTGCTACACTATACTTCGGGTCATTGGGACTTCCCAAAAGGTAATGTAGAAGTAGGAGAAACTGAAGTACAGGCTGTCATAAGAGAAATTTTCGAAGAGACGGGTATAACCGACTTGCTCTTCGTAGAAGGATATAATCAATCAATATATTATAAGTATAGACGAGATGGGAATTTGGTACAAAAGAAAGTCAGTTTTTATCTTGCTCAAACACCAAGCAGAAATATAAAGCTGTCAAATGAACACCAGGATTTTCTCTGGGCGGATTATCATTCGGCTTTAATAACTCTAACATACAGGTCGGCTCGAGATGTTCTCATCTCCGCAAATAAATTTGTCAATAGCAAGCAGACATTATGAACGTGGTTCCTGGCGTTTTTTTAAGCTATCCTGGAGTAGACCAAGGGTCTTCAATGGTTCTGCGCTCTGAATTATGCTTCTGCCAATAATAAAATAATCTACTCCATACCTAGAGGCTTGCAATATATTCCCTCCCTGATGCCCTAAGCCGGGAGAAAAGATTGGTGCTGGCTTTACCGATGCAATTTCCTTAATTATATTTGGCCTAGTAGCTCCTACAATCAATCCATCCACCTCTGCTTCTTTGGCATACTTTAAAAGCAGACGGTACATTGGCACTTTTCTAGTTCCATTTTTTTCAGACCTAGCATAGACCTGGATACCGTATGTTTGCGAGGCACCTGGATGGCTCATATAGATTATCGCCAAAATACCTGCTCCTAATGAGTGGGCTTTCTTTACTAATTCTATCGTTTCCAATCTGCCGATAATGGGATTAGCTATTATTGCGTCAAATCCCTCTTCAACTAGGCATTTCAAGGCTATCTCATTTGTCGAAGGGATATCATTAAGCTTGATGTCTGCTATTACTTGCACGCCATATGAATGACACATTTGTATAATTTTGGTCATTTCATCTTGACCTAGAGGTACGATTACATGAAGGTTAAATTTGATAGCGCAAATACCAGATTCTAGGAGACTAACAATTTCATACAAATATTTGGATATGTCATTTTCTTGAACGGGATCTAGCGATAAGACAATGTTGCTCTGTTTTTTCTTGGAAGATTTCCATATCCTGGAGGAGAAATCTTCACCTGAACTCAAGGGATCTCACTAATGGATGTGGTTTTGCAAGCCTAATTAACTTGAGATATATATAGCCGTGCTCATCTATTCTGTTGTAAAATGAGGTAGCTTCGGATTTCTGGCTTGAATATCTTAGGAAAGGTGCAGCTGGACTTTCATTCAAAACTACATAATAGAAATAGGAAAATGTGTCGCTCTCACTTACGCTCATAGGTGCTCCTATGATGTACTTTGTTTGATTTTCGATTTGTTGTTCAAATACCAAAAGAGGTAAAGGTGGTTCTTCATAGATGGTCTTGTAGGCACACACCTTGGACAAACTTGCAAGATCTGATAATCTGATGGCTACATACTCAAACGTTGAAGTGACCTTGCTTGATCTAGAAAAACTCTTGGGAGATTTGTCGATCTTTACAATCGGAGAATAAACAAAAGTGGGATTTGACACATATTCGACCAGTGTTACCTCTTCAACTTCACCAACAATTCGATACGCCAAATATTCTCCAACTCTCCCAAACTCATTCTTGACGAAGAATATGACAGGTCTCCCATTCACAAAATCGACTTGAACTGCCAAGGCCGGAGCTCCATTCAATGAAAGGTAAAAGGACGGAAGAGGTACACGTTCCAGAGCACAGACAAGCCTGCCAAAGTCCTTCAACCCAGAAAGCTCAACATACCACGGTGATTTTATCCGCAATTTCAAATAGATTCATCAGAGATCCTATTAAAAGCATGTGAAAAAGATACACGATCCTACTATTCGAGGCATTCTAAAATGACCAACCGTGCTATTCTAATTTAACTTGGTGGAAATGTAGTTCGACACTTGGCATGACAAGATTTAGATCGCTAATTCTTGGCCGTCCAGGTCTTCTTTCTAAGATTATAAACTCAAGGCATATGATGAAAATTAAGCGTCTCCGCTTTCCTCTAATGAATTGTACTACAAAATCTGCAGCATGGTCTAATTATCCTGCAATAGATTCCTCAGATACGAAGCAACTTGAATCAATCAGAAAGAGCTTTGACACCTGAGCTTTGTCCCTGTTATTGAATGCGATTTGCTTAGACTTAATCGGATTAATCTAGTATCTGCGATCAATTATGTCGTCGAGTTCCTGTCCAGTTCCTATTACTTCAACTTTTAGACCTAATTCTTTTTCGATATTACTGACAAACCCTTTGGCATCGCTGGACAGATTATCGAACTGCCTTTTCCCTGCGTCGGAAGGGAAAACAATATCGAGTTTTGTTAATGCTATCTGTGTGGCGCTGTTCAGCATTATCGAACGCTTTGCTAAATCATAATTGAAGGGTGCGGCTCTTCTCAATCGTCCAGTGACACTACCATATTCAGTCCATCCTTTTGAAGTAGTTTCTTCTAATTCTAATTCCCCCTCAAGTGGACCTGATCCTACTCTTGTAACGTATGCCTTGAACACTATCAATACCTCGCTGACCTTTTTTGGTCCAATTCCGACATCAGAACAAATAGCAGATGCCGTTACATCCTTTGAGGTCACGAAGGGATAGGTCCCATGGTAAAGAGAGAGGAACGTGCCTTGCGTACCTTCAACTAGAACGGTCTTATCATCATCAATTGCCCTGTTTACTATACTTGGTATGTCCTGTAAATACTCTGACAATTCAAACGAATCTCTTGCAAGAAATGCTTTTCGCAATGCTCGGTCGGCATTTGCAGGTCCTGTTCCAGTTCCAGTTGTTCCTATCCTATTTAAATTTGGATCGCAGCTATCCATTTCAATGTGAGTATTAGCTATTATGCAACACTGAGGATCAACAAATGTTCTATCTCTTGTATCGAAATTTTTGATTTCTTCAAGGAGGACGTTTATGTTAATAAGAACTCCTGGGCCAATCATAAGTCTGGTTTGATTGCTTACTAGCGCACTTGGTAACATTCTGGTCTTATGTTCTTTTCCATGGAACATTACTGTATGCCCTGCATTGGGCCCTACTCCGCCGCGAACCGCCATATCGGCTTTATCTTTCCTAGCCAAATATGCAACAATTTTCCCTTTTCCTTCATCACCAAAAAACCCACCTACAATCACCGTACACGGCATCCCATCTCATAGGTAGGATCAGATATTTTAAGCAAATGGCATTATTGCGGTGATCAAATTAATCATCTTACATTAATAAGTAACATTTCAAAATTACTAAGATATGCATGATGATTTGCAACAGTACCCTACTGAGAATATTGTCCTGATTTTGTCTAAGCTTCCTGAATTCTTACGTGAGTCGATGATAAGAAGCCGACTGCAGGACCTTTGTGGCAAGGATTTAAAAGCACAGGAAGAATTCATTGACTCCATATTAAGTGGCCTTTCCTTAGCAGAAAAGGATTCCTTGAGAAAGGTAATTCGAACTTGGCTCGGGATAGTATCAAGTTTGGAGCGCAATAAAATTATGACTATCTTTGCTGCTTTTATAAATACATACGAAAAGGATCCAACTTTATGTGAGAGGGATTACTTTACGATTCTTTTTGAAGCCTATGAATCGTCAGAAGAAAAACAAAGGATGATCCTTCGAGATTGTCTTTTCGAGGCGTTATTCAATCAACATCGAGGTAGACAGATAATGGTCTCCTTGCCTCAGGAAGTACGTTCAGCACTAGAGCTGCTATGAATTGTCTTGTTCCCTTTTGTCAGGATTCTTTTGCAGTTCCTCTGGTTTCTCCAATCCAAAAAACATTCTTTCATGTTTGCGTAACGCTTTTCTATGTTCTGGAAGGGACATATCTAGCCTCAGTTCATTTATCACCATCACGGAATAAGTGTTCCATTCTGCCCAACAAGTTGGACACGAAGGATACTTCTGAGACATCTGATCCAGATTAGAGGAATCATCAAAATCTTTCCCACATTTCATGCAGGTTTTAGACATTAACCGATTTTTACATGTCGAATATTTTATTGTTTGTTACTTTACTAAAAAATGATTACATATTGATCTTCTGTGGAAAACACTCCAGTTTTTCCATCTTCGAAGTCATAATCTAACCGCTAGACTCGCTTATTTTTATAGCTATGAAATTTCATGATGTGAGCTCGCATTTGTTCCATCCCAAGATATTCGAGCCCACAGGAATTACACCTATAAGATTTGTCTTCTCCATGCGCAACCTGTTGGTGCTGCATTAGCTCTTCAATTCTTCTGAAGGTTCTCTCACATTCTTCGCACTTATTTCTTTTAAAAAGCAAATTTGCAGTCGACGTTCTCCTATTGCGATTGGCACCACACATTTTCGGATGGTCTCAATTTGGTTGTCATTTCTAAATCCCTTCTACAATCTAATCTCATAATACTTTAATAAAAGCTCATTGTTAGCTATTTGACCCCGTCTATGAAAAAGATAGAGGCAGTTATGCCACATGCTCGTTTGGAACTTGTGCTCTCGGCTCTAAAGGATATGGGATTGGGAGGCCTAACGTATTACGAGTCCAAAGGTAGAGGTCAGAACCCGCGTCCAATACTGCATTCTGGAAGAGGGACATCTACCTATACTCCTGAATTCAATCTCAATGCTACGCTAGTAGTCGTAGCTCAAGACTCTGCCGTCGACAGCATTCTTAATACGATACTCGAGAATTCTAGTACTGGACTTAAGGGAGAAGGGAAGATATTCGTCTACGACCTGGATGACGCCGTGGACATAGGGTCAAAGTCCAGAGGTGAAGCTGCGATATGAAAAGTCATCTTAAATGAAGTGACACCATACAGTAGATCCACCTCACATTAATTTTTTAGAGAAGAAATAAGGCTTTTAGTGTATTTGAATTAGATTTCTTTCGAATTGTCAATTTTGGGAACTACCAAGACTAATCCCTATACTGGGGAAATGGGCTTTTAAGCGGGTCTGTTTTGGATTCGAGGGATGAATTATAAATAATTAAAATTTGCGACCTCCCTATTAGATTAGGGGAGATAGTCGAAGCGGCTACAAGGATCCCTCTTGCCATTTTAGCCTTTCGCCCTCACTACCTTAATTCTTTCTAGTACTTTCCAGTATTCAACTTCACCGCCTTGTCTGATCTTATCTTTCATTTCATCATTAGCAGCATCAGTCTCGAATACTTCAAAGGTTTCAAGATCCATAATCTGAAGCGACTGGCCAGAAATTGATATGATCTGACCACTTCGCTTGTCGATAAGTGGCACATCAACGTTAGCAGAGACTGGCGAAACCATACTATGTTTAGAACCATCAAAAACGCCAATCGCTGAGATTCGAGCCTTAGCGGACCCGTGCTTGCCTGGCTTGCTATGGTCATATGATACTATCCTGCAGGGCTCATTGTCGATTATTATATAGGATCCCACCTTTAGGCTACCTAATTCCATTGGCTTACTCAATGTCGATCAGGTATCAGGAACTCGAAAGGATATATTTAATATTTCTGCTCAGATTACTTGAATTCCTCTAGAATAGAAAAACTAAACAAGTTAGATAGGGACATACCCTTTCGTATAGCATCCCTTCTAGTCCTTTCACAGTATCGCTGATCACTCTGATGAGTCCGACCACCATCTACTTCAAGAATTAACAGATTCCTTGAATAGGGAAAGCTAAACTTGGGTTTCATTGAACAGGACACTGTCATTTCTGCGAGTGTGGCCTTTGTTACTCTGTCTCTCTTAGCCAGCGAAGTGGCCAAGTCGATCAATTCTTTCTGCCCATACGAGTATCTCATGAAATAAATGGAAACATAGTTAAGTCGCTCGCATAGTCTTTCGAAGAGAGTAGTAGTTATCTTGAACTCAAAGACATGTCGCTCATGGCTGGAAATTATTTCTGTTGTGTTCGCCTTATCTTGCTGACCTAGATTTGAGATTAAGATATAGTGGTTGGCTCTGCCAGGAAAATATAGCCTAGTTTCTTCAGTAAACGTTGCAGTCACAAAGTACATCCTCTTGGGTCTCTGGGAGCTCTTCCACTTTTCAAGAGCTATATCAAGATTCGCATGATGTGGAATACATAGGTAGCTCTGATCACTATCTCGCTGGTGCTCCAACCCAGAGGATTTTTATTATGGAAAGTATTTATATGCTACGAAATTTTGTTACTTTGTTTTAGAACCTTAAGTAGAGGATGATAATTCTGAAAGCAGGAAAACATCTGTTTAATCATCGAGTTTAGGCTTTTGTGGAGGTAGCAATCGTCCATTTGTGCGAATTAATCCCAGGGAGTCTCCAACCATAGAAAGGAAGAAGACATGAACAAATAAGCATGAAAATTGCACCAATAGGATCGTCACAAGCAGTCTTTACAGACGCAATCAAAACTGGCCAGAGCGAAGCATTAATCCCGAGCCTTCTTACCTGAGTGGAAATTTGTCTATGGCCATTCCTCGACCTCAAGACCTGGGACGTGAAGTCCCTCATATTAGATGGGGGTATGAAGTATACCCTAGCTTTTTCTCTATAAAGTATGTGATACCCCATTTCTAGAATTCTACACTGCAGATACAGGTCGATTGCTATCGTTTCTTTAGGAATGATGATCCTCTTTGCCAAGTCAGTGCGTACAGAAAGCGATCTTCCCATAACGGTGTATTGAGATATTCCACGACTTCTGATAACTTCTAACCAACTTGAGATGAATGAGGCAGCTCTAGCAGTTGACGAACCTGATTTGAGGCAAATAGGATTAGACGCGCACAATCCTACTCTATTGCCCTCCATACATGACACAAGTTCACTTACACACTCTTTATGAGGCAAAACATCGGCGTCGAATAGCACAATGATATCACCTGTAGCCAGAGAAAAAATTTCATTCCAAGCCGAAGCAGCACCTCCTCTTTCGTCATGATGGCTCAAATGAATCGGTAGGTAAGGGTGTTGAGACACAAATGATCTTAATATCTTAGGTGTCGCGTCGGAAGAATGGTCACAAATAATTACCTCACTAATCTGGACTTCATCAATGAGCACACTTTCAAATACTGTTCTGATTAGCGATAAGATTCTAGCACCTTCATTATAGGATGGGATTCCTATAGTTATTCTCAACATGATCCCTTCGAAGGGCAATGAGGTATTGGCTATTTAACATTTTGCATGTAGATATGATAGGTTTTCGAATTAAACTCATCCGCATTAGCGCCTCCAAATATTGCCCTGCAATTTTTTTTCTCGACCCTACAAACGTGACTTTCGCACTGCTCAGACCTCAAGATGATATGATATTATAGCGGGAAGCTGAAATTCTGTAGCTAAGTGTCCTTAACGGTCTCAGACCTAATCATACCTATTCTAGTATATCCGAGGAGACTGAAACATCTTATTTTTGATATTCGGAAACGTGGTCAGATCCTGGCATCTTCAGATGACGAGATCAGTTCACTTGTGAATGATCTTATTAGATATGGAATCACGGATGTCCTTTTATTTGGACTGCCTTTTAAAAGAGATCAAAACGGAACTTCCGCGGCTGACAAATTTGGCGCAGTTCAGGTAGCAACAAAAGAGATTAAACGGGAGATTGGTTCAGCTGTTAATGTAATTACTGATGTCTGTGTATGTCAGTATAATTTCTCAGGACACTGTGGGATATGGGACAAAAATTATGATAACGTTGATAATCTTAAATCGCTTTCCCTACTCAACAAGATAGCAAATAGTCATGCAGAAAGTGGTGCCGATTGCGTTGCGCCGTCCTCCATGATGGATGGGCAGGTATATTCGATCAGGAAGTCTCTTGATTCTGGTGGGTTTGGAGCCGTGAAAATAATGTCCTACTCAGCAAAACATGCGTCCTCGTTGTATGGTCCGTTTAGATCAGTTGCCTTCGCTAGGAGCAGGTCTTGCGATTTGGCACTTGACAAATCAGCTTATCAGGTGGCATATTCCAATAGGAGAGAAGCCATTCGAGAAATTGGGCAGGATATCAGTGAAGGTGCAAATATGGTGATGATTAAACCGACTTTATGGTATCTAGATTTGGTGTATGAGATCAAGAAAATGATTGATGTGCCATTGGTAGTTCAAGTGGTTTCGGGAGAATATTTGATGCTCCTTTGGGGGGAGAAAATGGGAGTACAAATGCATGACGGATTTGACGAGTTAATAGAGTCGCTGATCTCAGTCAAGCGCGCTGGATCGGATAGAGTAATTACGTATATTGAGATGGATTTTCTTAAACAGATAAACGAGAGATTTTCTTGAAGTCATGCCTTAATCTAAAATGGGTTCCCGATTCACTTATCAACATTCAATAGAAGAGAATATGAAAGATTGATAAAGGAACCTAGCGGCATCACAATTATATATCATGAACTTGACGATTGGATTATCCCGCGGTAGCTCAGCCTGGTAGAGCTTTCGGCTGTAGATGTCGGCAAAAGTTGGTGCTGACGACGTGAAGCAGCCTATCGGGCTAACAAATTAGCAGTAACCGAAGAGTCGCAGGCTCAATCAATAATGCTCAAATGCATTTTTGGAGCAAATCCTGCCCGCGGGATACAAGTTTCATCTATTGGGTAAGTCATGACACCCTTATCTCAGATATTTGCAATTTGGCGTACAAATGGATGAAATTGACCGGGAGCAGAGTGAGGTAATTATTTCCAAAAGGTGCAACTTAGGATTTAACTACTAGTACCTAAGAGGGTTTCAATAACAGTTTTCTTAATTGCGGCACGAGCCTTCAAACTTCTTAATGTCCCCGATACGTCTAAAACTACCGCTGAATGTTCAGTACCGATCAACGCAAGTGCACATAATACCTCGCCCAAAAACTGTGACCTGCATCGGATCACGTGTAAATCAGGCCCAATCTTATCAATTAGTCTTAGGTAAGCTTTTTGAGTTAAAACGTAGCCAAACATGTTTACCGCCTTATCTCTTGTGATTGATAAAAGCTCCTCGGAAGAGGAACGACATAATACCAATATATATCTACGTTTGTATCTTCTCTTTAGTGTCACTGGCATAACATCTCATGCTAATCTTATATTCTAACCATTTATTCAAACTAATCCAATATGTCTCAGGCTTAATATCACATAAATTGAGTAATGCATCGAAACATCTTCCTGATACCATTTCGAATACCGATGAGGCACCACTAGTGAGAACTAGCTGATTACCGTGCTTCTCGGTGAAACTGTGAATTGACTTGATAAGCGATACATTCCTTGCAAGCTTTTGATCGTCGGTAGCGCGTAGCTTGCTAATAGCGATTTCAAGGCCTAGTCTTTTTGGATGGGCATGGTTCAGTATTTCATAAAATTGCTGATCAATATCAGTTATATCTACTAGATCCATGTCTTTCGAGGCTAAGTCATGGTAGTCACCTGAAGCAACTAAGTAAGGAAATGTAGTAGATGCCAAAGGTTTATTCTTCAACAGGCGTATAACATTCACTCCCACACCATCAGTATTATTGCTAATTCCAGTACCAAATTCCGCACCAATTTTTTTCAGTCCTAGCAGATCCTTAAACCTTAGTACCGATTGAAGATCGGGAACTAATACATGGAGATCTAATCGTTCGAACCTAAAAGCCTCCTAAATTCTAAAACGTAATCTTGCTTAAATCTGCTAAAAAATAGTCTCGGTTTAAGTTTTATCTTGATGGAATCAATATCTGATAGCTGAATTTTGCTTTCACAGATCCTTTGCTTATCAAGACGAATATGCAATGTCCCTTTGTCGTCAACGTAATCATCTAATGAATATAGCATTTTCTTTCGGTCAAAAGTATCAAGGGAGTTGAGAATAATGCTCGCTACGTCACTTGCGAATTTTCCATTTAGTCTACATTTAATTATTGCGATTTCATTCCCCCAATGACCTAGGAGATTTTCTGACTCAAATTCATGTCTATTAACAAGTAAGATTGAGGATATCAGATTGATCACACGATCTCTATCTTCGGTAGCGTGAATCAAAAAGCTAATTTCCGCAGCAGCTACTTCAAAGGACCTTAATTTTTCCTTTTGCATCTATGAAACAATTTGCAGATTAATCAGTCGTCTAAGATTCACATTGAAGTGGAGGCCTTGAACATTAGCAGCATACGCAATTTTGCTTTATTTTTATGATGGTGATCCCGCTGTTGCTTCCTCTGTGGTCGGTGATCCCGCTGTTGCTTCCTCTGTGGTCGGTGATCCCGCTGTTGCTTCCTCTGTGGTCGGTGATCCCGCTGTTGCTTCCTCTGTGGTCGGT
>Ga0081455_10007125_pt1 | contig 11839 bp, 10 predicted proteins | sample TabmetS3T2R1_FD_70207 | JGI IMG/M metagenome (GOLD analysis project Ga0081455, IMG submission 70207) | Tabebuia heterophylla rhizosphere microbial communities from the University of Puerto Rico - S3T2R1 | ecosystem: Host-associated > Plants > Roots > Rhizosphere ...
ACCGTGTTCAACCACTACCAGTCCAGGCGGGACATGCAGGACATGATCGACGGGATCAGGCTCGCCCGCGAGATCGTCAGCCAGCCGGTGTGGCGCAAGGTCGTTCGGGGTGAGCTCACTCCCGGGGTTGACGTCACCGATACACGGGAGCTCGAGGCGTTCGTCCGCACCGCGACCAACACGTCGTATCACCCATCTGGCACATGCCGGATGGGGGCCGACGCTGATGCGGTGGTCGACGCCGAGGGCCGCATGAACGCGATCGCGAATATGCGGATCGTGGACGCATCGATCATGCCGAAAGTCATCACGGGGAATCTCAATGCGCCGGTCATGATGATGGCCGAGAAGATCGCAGATCGTATTCGCCGCAAAACCGCGCTTGCTCCCTCGACCGCCGCATACTTCACATCGAAGGACACGCGGACGCCCACCCGTCCGACAGGTTGACGAGCGGTTCACCAAATGACGCGTCCGGAACCAGCCCGATCACGATGACCTCACTGCCACTTCCAGCGCAGACGAAAACGATTGGGCGCGTGAGGTACTGGCGGCCTTCTAGCCTTCCGGTGGCTAACCCAGTCCGGCCAAGCAGACGTTCGGCGACATATTGTCAGCGGTGGCGGCTCGCGATCGCCTCAAGCGCGGTAAGCGCCGCCGCGATGGCGTACTGGTTGCGGCTGCCTCGGCGGACGGCGGTGAGGATGTGCCGGGCCGGTGTGGGATTTCCGCGTAACGGTACTCGGACGACCGGGTATCCCGGCGGCAGCCGGGCCAGGCGCGGCACCAAAGCAACCCCCAGACCTTCGCCCACCAGTGCCGCGCCGGTGTCCCATTCGCTGGCCTCATGCGCGATGGCGGGTGTGAAACCGGCCGCCGCGCACGCCGTTTCCACCAGTTGGCGGTAGGAACGACCGGGACGGTCGACGATCCAGGGCTCCTTTGCGGCCTCCCGTAGCAGCACCGAGCGCCGGTTCGCCAACGGGTGGCCGGCGGGGACCAAGAGCTCGAGCGGGTCGTCCAGCAACGGCTGTTGATCGAACCGGGGATCGCTGGTCGGCGGTAACGACGGTGTCGCGACGACGACCGCGATATCGGCGTCGTCGGTAAGAAGCAAATCGAAACACTCCACGGGATCGGCCTCGACAACGCGTACCGTGCACTGCGGGTCGACGACGCGCAGGTGTGAAGCCACGTACGGCAGCAAGGTAGCCGCGGCGGTGGAGAATCCGCACAGGCGCAGCGATCCGATGCTGCGATCCCCGGTTTCGGCGAGCTCGGCCCGGATTTCCTCCCACCGGGCAAACAGCTCGTCAGCGCGGGCGAGCAAAAGGCGTGCGGCTGGTGTCAATCGCACCCCGCGCCCCTCTTTCGCCAGCAGGGTGACCCCCAATTCCTGGGCCAGCCCACGTATCTGATGTGAAACTGCCGATGGTGTGTAGTTGAGCGTCGCTGCGGCACCGTTGACGGTGCCGCGCGCGGCCAGCACACGCAGCACGTGAAGGCGATGGTCAATCATGCAATAATTTTGCACAAAATCGATCAGAACCATTTGCTTTTCATTCAGCAGTAGCAGACGCGACAATCAGTCGTGTGCGACCAGTCGTTCCGCATCAGTGACGCCACCGACATCCTCAACATTCACGCCGCGTAGTTGATGCTCGACAGCTGTGTTCAGCCATCCGACCGCCCAGCGCGGGGTTTCTGAAGGAGATCGCGTTGACCACCCCCACCAGTTCAAGCACAGCAACTCACGACGTCGAGACGCTCATCGCGGAGCGGATACCTGGCTACTCCCTGGCCGCACCGTTCTATCTCAGTAAGGACGCCTTCGACCTGGATATCGCGGCGGTGTTCGCCACCCACTGGATCTTCGTGGCGACCATCGCCGAAATACCTGAGCCCGGCGACTTCGTCACCGTCGAGATCGGGTCATACTCGATCATCGTCGTCAACGACGACGACGGCGTACGGGCGCTGCACAACGTCTGCCGGCACCGGGGCGCGCGGGTGCTGCTGGATCCACGGGGATCGGTGGGCAACCTGGTCTGTGGGTACCACCAATGGACCTACGCGACTGACGGGGCCTTGTTGCACGCCCCTGATCAGCCACCCGGCTTCGACAGCAATTGCTTCGGGTTGAAACGCATCAACGTCCGCACCGTCGACGGTCTTATCTTCGTCTGCCTCGCCGATGAACCGCCAACGGACTTCGACGACGTCGCAACCCGCATCGCGCCCTACTTCACGGCACACCAGCTGCACCGGATGAAAGTGGCCGCCCAGGAGGACATCATCGAGGAGGGCAACTGGAAGCTGGTCATGGAAAACAACCGGGAGTGTTACCACTGCGAAGGCAATCACCCGGAGCTGACCCAGACGTTCTTTCCTACGTACGGGTATGCGCCCGACCAGATCCCAGCGCGACTACGCAACGCGCACGCGCGTTTTCTAGCAGCCGAAGCCGAACTTGACAAGGCCTGCACCCAGCGCGATATGCCGTTCGCCGCGATCGAGGAACTGAGCAACCGGCCATCGGGTTTTCGAATCCAACGGGAAGCGCTCGACGGGGCGGGCGAGTCCTACACTCGCGATGGATCGGCGGCGTGCAGACGGCTCGTCGGCGAGCTGGACAATCCGCGGATGGGGCGCCTCACTCTGCACATGCAGCCGAACACGTGGATGCACTTCCTGTCTGATCACGCCATCACGTTCGCCGCGCTGCCCATCGCGCCCGATCGGACGCTGGTGCGTACCACCTGGCTGGTGCACGAGGAGGCCGCGGAGGGCATCGATTACGACCTCGCGAAGCTCACCGATGTGTGGCAACACACCAACGCCCAAGACAGCGCGCTCGTCGCGCGCGCTCATACCGGAATCACCAGCCCGGCCTACACTCCCGGGCCGTACGCACCGAATGAGTACCAGGTCAACGACTTCGTGACGTGGTACGTCTCACGGCTCGACGCGTACCTCCGGCGATGACAACCGGGTAGCTCGGTTCGGGGTGCCCGCTGCCGGATGGAGGCGGGCACCCTGGTCGAGGCTGGTGTCGCCGCCTTTCTTCGCGGGCGGCGGCGCACCGATGCCCACCTCAACCCCATGCGGCCGTAATCGAGCAACTGAAAGGTTTGACATGGCAGTCACGAACAACGGCTCACAAACACTGCACGACGCGGTAGCCGGCGGACTCACGCTTGATGCGTTATCTGCTTTGATCCCGTCCCCGTGGGGTTCCGACTGCTGGAGTGATCATGACCTATCGGATCTCGTCTGCCGCAAGGTCCTCGACATCACCCACGACGTGAAGAGCTTCCTGTTCGAGGCACCTGAAGGACGGGTGTTCCGGTTCGATCCCGGACAGTTCGTCACCCTTCAACTCAACATCGATGGCCGGCTTGTCAGCCGCTGCTACACCATCTCCTCGCCGCCCACCCGACCACATCTGATCGCCATCACGGTGAAGCGCATGGCCGGCGGTCCGGTCTCGAACTGGTTGCACGACAACGTGATTCCGGGAACCCACATCACCGTCCAGGCCCCACTGGGCTCCTTCACGATCGCCGATCAGACAGCGACCAAGTATCTCTTCTTGTCCGCAGGCAGCGGTATCACACCCGTCATGTCGATGACCAGGACGCTGTACGACCTCGGCTCAGATGCAGACGTTCTCTTCATCCATAGCGCGCGTACGCCGGCCGACATTATCTTCCGCCGCGAACTCGACGCCATCGCGTCCATGACGCCGAACATCCGGGTGGTGCACATCTGCGAAGACGACGACCCGTCCGAACGCTGGCGTGGGCTTCGCGGCCGACTCTCAACCGCGGCGCTGCAGGCTCTGGCTCCTGACCTAGCGGAACGGGTGACGTTCACCTGCGGTCCCTCCGGCTACATGGCGTCAGTTCGGAAAATGCTCGCGGAAACCGGCTACGACATGTGGAACTACCACGAAGAGAGCTTCTCCTTCGACACGCTGTCGGTTCCCGGCCGGCCGGCGGTTGACACCGATCGCCAGGTCCCGACCGAGGCCGCACTCCAGCACAACGACCAGACGCCAACACTGTCGGGCGACGGAATCCAGGAAACCGCGGTCTACAGTGTGGAATTCGTCCGAACCGGCCGCACCATCACCTGCGGCGCAGAGGAGAACGTTCTGGATGCCGCATGGACGGCCGGCCTCACGCCGCCCTCGTCTTGCAGTCAGGGGATGTGTGGGACTTGCAAGACCACGATGCTGTCCGGACACGTCGACATGCAACACAACGGCGGAATACGCCCCAGGGAAATCGCCCAGAACAAGATCCTCATCTGCTGCTCCAAACCACTGAGCGACCTCCGCATTGACTGCTGACTCCAGATCGACACCCGCATCACCGCCTCCAGCGCGTATGTTATGGGCACAGTGAGCCGGCGAATCGCTGTGACGGTGTAACTGACCAACACCGCGGAAACGATTGCACCCCAGAATAATTCACTCTGCACGGCTTAAGTCCATGCGCGGCAAACCAAATCAAGGGCCTTGGAAACCGACCGACGTGGTGGTCAGACGCCCGCGGGTACGCGACGCCGCATGACCGCTGCCGTCGGCAGCGTGTCAGCGCAGGACGAAACCGGTGCCGAGTTCGTCGGCGGGGTCGAAGCGGTGTTCTCCGGTTCGGTATGCCGCAACGCATTAATGCCGTGAGTCCGTCCGTTGTCACCGAATCTCTAGCCGATTACGGCGATTTCTTCCCCGGCTTTCCCTCCGTCGAGCTGAAGCACGTCGCACTGGCGTACATCAGGTCCATCGACGGAGGGCAAACCGGACAGATCTACGAACTCGGGCAGTAGCCACGCACGGCAGTTGCGCGCAGGGACAGCCCGCCGGGGCACAGGCAGGACGAGAACTCGGACACCTACCGACGCAATTGCGTCATGCCGTCGGTCGCGATCTTCTCGAATACCACTGCGTCGCTGGCGTATACGGAATTCGGCACGGGCCAGTGCAGTACGAGTTCGGTAATACCCAACTCGCTGTGCCTGCCGGCCCAGTCAACGAAAGCGTCGACGGAAGTCAGCGGGTACTCAGGCGATGAGCCATGGATGATGACCTTGTCGAGTTCGGTCACATCGCGACCCGCGGCCTCGCATGCCGCGCTGAGCTTCTCCAGTCGGGCCTCGACAACACGGAGGCCCTCATCGACCGAAATGTCGCCGATGCTCGTCGCGTCGAGGTCGGTGACCCAGCCTTGCCCGTACTGTGCGGCCAGACGCAACCCACGTCGACCCGTCGCCGCGACATAGAACGGAATCCGCGGCTTCTGAACACAACCGGGGATGTTGCGCGCCTCAACCGCCGTGTAATAGGCACCGTGCGACGTCGTCGCGTCCTGCTGCAGCAACGCACTCAACAGCGGGAGGAACTCGCCGAACCGGTCTGCCCTTTCGCGCGGCGACCAGAGCTCGTTACCGAGTACGGTGGCGTCGAATCCGCCTCCGCCGGCGCCGATTCCGAGGGTGATGCGGCCGTCGGAAAGGTCGTCGAGCGTCATCAGATCTTTGGCCAGGGTGACCGGGTGGCGGAAGTTCGGATTCGTCACCATGGTTCCAAGTCGGATGGTTTCCGTCGCCGTCGCCGCCGCGGCGAGTGTCGGCATGGTCCCGAACCACGGACGGTCACGAAATGTGCGCCACGACAGATGGTCGTAGGTGTAGGCGGCGTGGAAGCCGAGTTCTTCGGCTCGTTGCCAGATGGCTCGGCCGTCGCGCCACGGATAGATGGGCAGGATGATGGTGCTCAGCAGCATGCCGTGAGCCTATGAAGAACCGCACGCGACATTTCGGTTGACTCCGTGTGATTGTGGGGGAGTCCTCGCCTCTATGGCTTCAGTTTGCCCCGTGGTGCGGTGGTGGTGGTGTTCATCGCACCACGGGGCATACCTTCCGGCTAGACGAGCAGGTTAGCTGGTTACTGTTGCCTTCTTCTGCTGCTCGTGGTGGTGGCGAAGGATGTCTTCCAGTTCCTCGGTGAGGTAGCCGCTTCGGACGGCCCAGAAGTAGCTGACCAGGCCGATGACGAGCACCACGAGGACGTCGACGCCGCCGGGCAGGAGGGGTTGCGGGCCGGCCTCGCCGAAATAGGCCAGGAACGTGGTCAACGTGACGGTGGGCAGAACCCAGACGCCAGCGCGGATGTGGATACGGCCTTCCTCGTTGCTGATGGCCCACAGCGCGGCGACGAACGCGGCTACCGCGGCGACGAACGCGGCGAAGTACAGCCCGATCGGCCAGCCGCCGGGGTTCTGCTTACCCGCCGAGAACATCCAGCCACCCTGGACGGCGATGAACAGCCAGACCACCGTGAAGACCAGCGACAAAACCCCGCTGGGGGTCTTCTGTGACCAGCCGTGCCGCACACTGGCCAAGCTGGCGTAGATCGGCAGCCCCAGCAGTGTCACCGTCATCACGTTGATCATGGCCGACCAACCGGCGAAGTAGATCAGCAGTAGGCTGCACAGGTAGCCGGCCGCGCCCCAGAACCCGCCGAACGGGATCCTGACCGGTCGGGGCAGTTGCGGAGCGACCTTGCGGAACACCGCCATGCAAGGGCCGGCCATCAGGTAGTTGAGCACCAACGCGGTGGCCACCATGCCGACGAACACGTACCAGCTGGGCACCGGCAGGAACAGGAAGAAGCCCGCGACGGTACAGGCCACCAGTGCCACCCAGGGCACCCCCCAGCGGTTGATGCGCTGAAAGATGCCGGGCAGTTCCCCGTTGACCGACAGCGAGTAGGCGGTACGACCACCCAGACCGACGTACACCCCCCCGGTCGCCGCGGGAGACAGCGCGGCGTCGCTGAGCAGCACGGTGGCAAACCAGGCGAACCCGGCGACGGTGACGGCTTCCAGCAGCGGTGACGACGCCCACGAGCTTTCCATCAGCCCCGCCCAATCCCCCGGCGTCACCCCGGCGGCCGACCAGTCCAGCGCGCCGATGAACCCGATCTGCAGCGCCAGGTACAACAACAGCGGGATGATCACCCCGCCCACCACCATCGCGATCGGGATGTTGCGGCGCGGGTTGATCACCTCGCCGCCGAAGTCGACGATCTGGCGCACACCGGCATAGGCGAACACGATGCCCCCGCCGGCGACCGCACCAAAGACCGCGCCCCAACCCATCGGGGCAAACCCACCGTGCACGTGGAAGTTCTCCGCCTTGAACGCGGTGAACATCAGGATGAACGTGATGGTGGGAACCACCAGCTTCCACACCGTCACCCACTTGTTCGACTCACTGAGCAGCAACACCCCAAAGAGGTTGAGCGCCAGGAAGACCAGCAGCAGGGCGAACCCAGTCAGGATGCCGTTTGGCCAGGCCAGCATGGTGGTGCCCGCCTCGTGCTTGAGGAAGCCAAGGTTGGGCCAGTGCCCACCGATGTAGGTCAGCGTGGCCTGGACTTCGATCACCGGCACGGCGATCAAGCAGATCAGGTACCCCCAGCCATTGAGCCAGCTCAGGAAGGCGCCGTGACTCAGTCGCGGGTAGCGCACCCCGCCGCCGGAGCGGGGCAGCATGGTGCCCAGCTCCATCCACGCCACCCCGATGATGGCGAAGAACACCGCGCCGATCACCCACGCGATGATCGCCGCCGGACCCGAGCGGCTCACCGCCGCCAGGGTGGCCAACAGCCACCCCGAGCCCACCTGAATACTGACCGCAAGACCGATCAACCCGATCAGGGTGATGCCCTGCTTTAGCTGAAAGTCGGTTTCCTCGAAATCGCCGACATCTTCATGACTCGGCGCGGTTGTTGACATGAAAGACTCCTCACATAGGGAGACATTTGAACGAATTGGTTGAGAAGAAATCGCGCTCGATCCCATGGCGGCGCAGGTCAGCGGAATCCCGTCTACCGCATAATGATCCGGCACGGCGGCGCGGCATCTGACGTGCTCAGTGGAAACACCCACCAGCCTTCGAACCCGAACGCTTTGTGGCTTTTAGATAGGCGCCAGATTTTGGCCAGGTAAAGGTCAAGCTGACGGCCAGTGAGAAGTCCCATCCCTTGCGCGTGCGCGCTTTCGGGACCAGGACAGCCTCGACTACGTAATCGCGATGATCGGCGGAGCCCTAGCGACGATCGCCGGGATGCAGGCCGACGGTGAGTGGTGCCGTGCAATTACATCCCCGCTACCTGTGGCCGCCGATGCGGCACAGACGATTCCGCTTCCGACCACAACAACGTCGTCGCTGCAAGGCATGGTCAGGCTCGCGATCCAAACCCTGGTGATCGATCAGCTGTGGAGCCGAGCCTTTCGGGCTGTTCGGGGCGGTCGGCGGTCAGCCGCTTCAGCGCTCCCTCGGTGTATACCAATAAGCCGAGATCCTGGTTGTAGCCGTGGATTTCCGTGACGTCGAGCTGAGCGAGGAAGTAGAAGACCTCCTTGGAGATGACGTGACCGGGCACGCCGAACGGGCTTGCCGGATCCGGACGAAATGCAATGTCGAACTCACTGAAATCGGGCACGGACGGCTGATCCTCGGTGCGCACCCACGTCCGGCGCGTACAGGCTCGTCGACCCGGGCAGGTGCCCGGGCGCGGCGATGGCGTGTGGTTCGATGCCATTGGCCTTGGGCACCTGGCCGTCATTGATCGAACGGAAGGCCTTGTCGCCATGGGACATTCGCCACAGCATGTCGTCGGCGGGGTTGAGCAGCACGGGCGTGTCGAAGCCGGCGCACAGCTGCGGCGCGACGGTGATGTGGTCGTTGTGGCCGTGCGTGCACACCACCGCGCCCGCCGCTCGGCGGTGGGTGGGCGCGACCTAGCGCTGTTTGTCACGAAATCTGCTCGCTTCTGGAAATGTTCGGATGTCTAGTGCGCGAGGAAGCCACCGTCGACCACGAGTTCGGTGCCGGTGACGAACGAGGCATCGGGTCCCGCCAAGAATGCGATTGCACCGGCGATCTCGCTGACGCGGGCGCGCCGGCCCAGCGGTGTCTCTGGTACGACGCCGCCGTCGGGTTCGTTGGCGTTCATCGGTGTGCTTACGCCGCCGGGGCAGACCGCGTTGACGCGAATGTTCTTGGGCGCCAACTCCAATGCCGCGGTGCGGGTCAGGCCGAGCAACCCGGCCTTGCTGGCGGCGTAGGCCGAATAGCCGACCGCACCGGCCGGGCCGAAGATCGACGAGATGTTGATGATCGATCCGCCGCCGGCCACCTCCATCAGTGGGAGGGCCGCCCGTATGCCCAAGAACGCTCCGGTGAGGTTGACGTCCAGCAGGCGCTTCCACGCCAGGGTGTCCTCGTCGCTGATCGGAGTCACGTGAATGATGCCGGCGTTGTTGATCAGCACGTGGAGGCGCCGGTGCTCGGCTTCGATGGATTTCATGACGGTCGACCAGTTGTGCTCGTCGGATACGTCGAGGTGTAGGTAGGTCACGTCTAGTCCCGACGCCCGAAGCTTTGCAGCCTCGGCCTCGCCATCGTGGTCGAGCACGTCGGCGGTGTACACCGAGTATCCGTCGGTGGCCAGTCGGAGCGCGTGTGCGGCGCCCTGGCCGCGGGCCCCTCCGGTGATCAATGCGACCCGTGTCGTTTCGGTGGTCATGTGGTGACCCTCCTCGTTCGTATGAGTGAAAAGTCTTGATGGCGTGCGTGTTCCGCGGGATCCGCTCGTTAGCCGACCGCCGCGCTGTGCAGCATCTCGACGGCTGGTCGGTAGTTGAAGGCGTCCAGCAGCCGCTCGGTGTCGGCGAGTTGCTGCAGCCACAGATCGCGCACGATGTCGATGCGGTCCTCGGGCTCCTGCAGCGTGCCCAGATAGGCGGCGATGCCGGCACCGCGTTCGCCGGCCCGCTCGTGCAGGCCGATCATCCGGGCAACCACCTTCGCCTGCACGCCGTAGATCGGGATCTGCGGACCCCGCGGCGCGATCAGGCCGATGAAGTACAGCTTCTCCAGGCCGTCCGGCAGGATGCCCGCGCCGTAGCGCACCGGGGCGCCGGCGCTGCGGCGGATCAATGCCTCGTCAAGGAACGGCAGACTGGCGTGAAATCCGGTGGCCCACAGGATCGAGTCGTACTCACCCGAGGTGCCGTCCGCAAAGTACACCGTCTGGCCATCGAACCGCTCGATGCCGGGCCGCACCCGCACGCGGCCGTGGTGAATCCAGTACAGCAGCAGGTCGTTGACCACCGTGGCGCCCTCGGCCAGGGTCTTGTGCGTCGGAGAGGGAAGTCCCGGATAGTCGCTGTTCTCACCGATCGAGACCTTCGCCAGCAAGCGGGCGAGCAGATCCTGATCGGACGGCGTGAAGTCTTTCATGAACTCGACCTGCTGGCGGGGCCGTCCGAAGTACATCTTGGGCTGGAAGTACATGCCTTCGCGGACCACGATGTCGGCCTCGAGGCGGTGCTGCGCGACGTCCACCGCGAGGTCGCAGCCGGAGTTTCCGGCACCGACCACCAGCACTCGGGTGCCCTCGAGGTCGCCGGTGTTCTTGTACTGGCTCGAATGCAACTGCTTCCCGGAGAACTCGCCGGGCACGTCGGGAATCTTGGGATCCCACAGGTGCCCGTTGGCCACCAGGACGCCGTCGTAGACGCCGGTGCCCTTGTCCGTGGTCACCACCCACCCAGCCGACCCGACCGGGCCGTCGGTGTCCACCGGCACCACCGAGTGCACCGCGGTGTTGAACTCGACGATGTCGTACAGACCGCGGGCCTGCGCGTAGGACTCGATATAACGCCGGATCTGGTCGCGGCGCGGGAAATGCGGGTAGTCCGCGGGCATCGGGAAATTCTCGAACGCGGTCATATCACGCGACGTGATCAGGTGCAGTGCGTCGTAGTCGGTGTGCCAGTGGCCGCCGACGCGATCAGTCTTTTCGAAGCAGTCGACGTCGTATCCGGCGGCACGCAGTTGGTGAAGTGCCGAGACGCCGGCGGCGCCGGCGCCGATCACGCAGTAACGGGTCATCAGTGCGCTTTCCTTCTGTGCTGGTCGGGGTTGATTGAGTATTAGCCAGCCCACAGTCAAAGGTGTAGACGTTATTTGTTAGGGCTTCTATAGCCCAGGACTATACCGCCTGCTCCGGCGGGTAGTCCTGCTGGTTACGCGCCGGCACACTGGGCGAATGAGTTCGTGGAAGGTTCGGACGGGTCGTTTCCACACTCGCCGCGTTCGGCACGCGCGCCTGGACCGTAGTGATTGCATATAAATCGCTGTGTCGGAACAAATTACATAGCTTCATGCGTGCCTCCAAAGGTGAGCGCAGATGGGCGAATATCGTTGGACTGTGGGCCGAGATCTTCGGTGACGCCGCGTGTCTAGACGGCAGTGACCGCGTGTCCGCGAGGCGCACAGGTCAGTTGAGCCGGGTCGACGGCACCCCAAATCCGAAGCCCGAGTGGCGATGTCGGGGTCAGCGGGACCGAGCGGGCGAGCGGTAGAGCTCGGTGAGCAGACCGATGACGTCGGATGTTGCTGGGTGCACGTCGTCGCGCCACCAAAGCAGGCGCACCGGCACCGGCGGCGCGTCGCGCAGGCGGCGGAAGACGAGGCCTTGCCGGCGGTATTGCGTCGTGGTGCTCTCGGCAGTGACTCCAACGCATCGGCCGGCGGCGATCACGTCCAGCCAGTCGTCCAGCTCGTGGATTTCCTCGACCTCGGGTCTTTCGCCGGGGGGCCACAGGTCCGGTGTCGTGGTGCCGGTTCGCGGATCCACTGCGACCACGCGGCCCACGAGATCAGCCAGCCGCAGCTGGCGGCGTCGTGCAAGGGGGTCGTCCAAGGCCACCGCACAGTAGCGGGACTCTAGCCCGACAATCAGGCTGTCGAATCGACG
>Ga0081455_10007126_pt1 | contig 11839 bp, 11 predicted proteins | sample TabmetS3T2R1_FD_70207 | JGI IMG/M metagenome (GOLD analysis project Ga0081455, IMG submission 70207) | Tabebuia heterophylla rhizosphere microbial communities from the University of Puerto Rico - S3T2R1 | ecosystem: Host-associated > Plants > Roots > Rhizosphere ...
CCCGATAGTCCCAGCCGCTCCAGCACGGCATCGACATGATCCACCGAGCCGTTGGTGAGGATCAACTTGCGGCCGGGCAGCCTTGCGATCGCAGCGCCCATCGCCGGATTGGGCTCCAGCGGCGAGTGGTCAATCTTGTGCACATAAGCCAGAAAGTCATCGGCGCTGATGCCGTGCTCGGTCATCATGCCGCGCATGGTGGTGCCGTAGCGGCGGTAGTAGTCCTTCTGGATGCGGCGCGCTTCCTCCGCCGACACTTTCAGGAAGTCAGCCACGAACTCGCCAATCCGCGCGTCGACCTGCTGCCACAGATTGACGTGATGCGGATAGAGCGTGTTGTCGAGGTCGAACACCCAGGTGTCGACATTCACAAAGCCACGGGGCGAGGTCACGGATCTCTCCCCGTCGTCCCGGCGAAAGCCGGGACCCATACGCCGCGGCCAAAATTGGTGAGCGCGCTCGTAGTTGCCTTTGCTTGGGGATGTACTGACGTCAATAACTTCGCCCTGTGGTTATGGGTCCCGGCTTTCGCCGGGACGACAGCGAAGGCGGTACTCATGGCATCGCAAAGCGCAGCGTCTTGCCGCCGCCGCTCATGTCGACCGCAGCAAAGCCCGCGACCGAAAGTCCGCGTGTGCCGCAATCGCCCTGTTCGTTGATCTCGAACTTGCTCTCGCGGGTGCAGAGCTGCGTGGTGCCGCCCCAATTCAGCGCCTTGTCCTTGTACTTCACCGTGCGGTTCTCGTTGTCGACGGCTTCCGCAAAGCTGAAGATCTGCTTGGGCTGGCCGGTGACATCGGGGTGCAGGCACTTGCCGGGATCGATGCGGTACCAGCCGCGGCTCGTCACCGTCTTGCCGTCGTCGGTCGCCACCGCCGCCATGATCTTGTGCGGCGTGTCGTTGCACCAGGTCAGCCCGGTCGCGGAAGGCGACTGCACCGCCTCGATCAGTTTTGCAAAGAAGTTCGGCTGTTGCACCGCATCCGCGCTGAGCCCGCGGCTCTTCAGGAATGCGTTGAGCGCAGCCTGCGTCTTCGGCCCGTCGACACCGTCGATGGGGGCCGCGTCATAGCCGGCGACGACCAGCAGGCGCTGGATGCCGGCCAGCCGCGCCTGCTCGTCGTCATATTCGCTGTCCTCGGCGAGATAGGCGACGAGGTGGCCGTCATCGGTCTGCGTCGGATTGATCTGCGTGAACGGCGCCGGCGTCTGGCCGGAGCGGCATTGCCGCGCAGCAGCGATGACGAAATTCTGTTCGGCGATACAGAGCGTGTCGGCGCCGCGTTGCGGGGTCGGCGACGATCCATAGAGGCCGAGCGCACGCGCATGCAGCAAAATTCGATCGGCGGTCAGCGTGCCCTGCGCCACCACGCGGCAGGTGGCGGGATCGATGCGAAACCAGCCGCGCGTCGCGGTCGCCGACTGATGATCGATGCCGATCGCGGCCTCGATCACATAGCTCATGCGGTTGCAGAGCTTTAGGTCCGCATACGCGGGCGCGGAGGAGATGAAAAACGATATGGCAGCGGCCGGCAATGCGAGAGCCGTGTGCCGCGCGTAACGGCGCGTCCGGGCGCGAAAGCCGCGCCTGATGATCGGGTTCTTCTCTGCGAAGCCTGTCACTTGTGGATCAGCGTGCCGGTACCCTGATTCGTGAACAGCTCCAGCAATACCGCATGTTGCGTCTTGCCGTCGATGATGACGACGCCCTGCACGCCCTGTTCCAGGGCATAGATGCAGGTCTCGACCTTCGGGATCATGCCGCCGGAAATGGTGCCGTCGGCGATCAGTTTGCGCGCGTCCTTCACCGACAGCTCCGGAATGAGCTTCTTCGACTTGTCGAGCACGCCGGGAACGTCGGTGAGCAAGAGCAGGCGCTTGGCCTTCAGCGCGCCGGCCACGGCACCCGCAAAGGTGTCGGCATTGACGTTGAGCGTCTGGCCGTCCGCGGAGGTCGCCAGCGGCGCCAGCACCGGAATCAGCTCGTAGCCGATCAGCTGGTTGAGCAGCGTGAGGTCCACCTTCTCGGGATCGCCGACAAAGCCGAGGTCGATCGCCTTCTCGATGTTGGAGTCGGGATCGACCATGCTGCGCTTGGTCTTCGACGCCCTCACCATGTTGCCGTCCTTGCCGGACAGGCCCACGGCCTTGCCGCCGGCATCGTTGATGTAGCCGACCAGCTGCTTGTTGACCGAGCCCGCCAGCACCATCTCGACAATCTCGATGGTGGCAGCGTCAGTGATGCGCAAGCCGGCTGCGAATTCCGACTGGATGCCGAGGCGTTTGAGCATGGTCGCGATCTGCGGCCCGCCGCCATGCACCACCACCGGATTGATCGCGGTCTGCTCCAAGAGAACGATGTCGCGCGCGAACGCCTTTGCGGTGTCCTCGTCGCCCATGGCATGGCCGCCATATTTGATGACGATGGTTTCCTCGTCATACTCCTGCATGTGCGGCAGCGCCTCGGACAGGATGCGGGCCTTGTCGAGCGGGCTGATATCGGTGTCGGTCATGAAGCGGTCTCGCGTGGCGGGCGGGCAGATGTCGGGCCGGGTTCTATCCGATTGCCGGGCAGGGCGCAAAGTGCCTCGGCCGCAGGCCTGTCACGCCAGTTTTCACCCTCTCCCCTTGTGGGAGAGGGTGCGCTCGCGAAGCGAGCGCGGGTGAGGGGTTTGTCTCCGCGGATAGAGACCCCTCATCCGGCTCGCATCTGTCGATGCGAGCCACCTTCTCCCACAAGGGGAGAAGGAAGAAAGGAAATCACGCCGCGGCGATGCGGCGAAAACCGTTCCACATAGCGGTGGCAGCGCCGGACGTCAGCACCGGCAGGATGCGCGCGTCCTGGTAGTTGCCGTTGAGCGAAACCCGCTGCAGCGCCGTCAGGTGGTCAGCGCTTTCCGGGAAGAGCATGCCGGGCCGCGTCGTCACCGCGGTCTTGAAGCCGGTAGCTTTGGCGAGGGCGAACTCGCGCGGACCGGCCGCGCCACGGTCGCCGTAGGGATAGGCCAGATGCAGCACCGGCCGGGCGAGCGTCGCCTCGATCCGCTCGCGGCTGGCGCGCAGTTCGTTCAGTGCCACATCCTCGCGCTGCTTGGCGAGGTTGGAATGCGTATTGGTGTGTGCGCCGATCGTCACCAGCGGATCGCCGGCAAAGGCCTTCAGCTCGTCCCAGGACATGCAGAGCTCGCCGCAGATCGCGCTCTCGTCGACACCGTGGCGCGCGCACAGGTGTGAAACCTCGCGTGCGACGTCGTGCTCGCCCGGCAGGGCGCGCAGCCAGTCGTGCAGGCGGTCGAAGGCTGCCTGCTTTTGCGCCGGCGTCTCTGCCTCCATGCGCCTCACGCGGCCGCCGATCTCAACCTCGATAGCGGGGGCATTCGCAATGGCGCGCTCCAGCGCGACCCACCACAGCCGCCCGCTGCCTGCGGCGAAATCGCTCGCCACGTAAACGATGCAGGGCGCGCCGAATTCACGGAATACCGGCAGCGCATGGTCGCGGTTGTCGCGGTAGCCGTCGTCGAGCGTGAAGCAGGCGAAGCGGCGCGCGAAATCTTTGCCGGCGAGACGCCGATGCGCCTCGTCCATGGTGACGATGTCGATGTCGCAGGCGCTGAGATGCGACAACACAGCGCGCAGAAAGGACGGCTCGATCTCGAGATGCCGGTTGGGCTGGAATTCGCGGTCATTGCTCGGGCGCACGTGATGCAGCATGAAAATGGCGCCGACGCCGGCGAAAATCGGCCGCAGCAGATGATGCGCGCCGGAAAGATACAGCGCTTCCAGGCCGGCGCGGATGACGGTAGAGCGGAGCTGCTTCATCTCTAGGCGGTTCACCGGGTCAAATCGGGTACGACCTTAGCGAGCGATCGCTGAAGAAACCCTTATCCGGACGGCCTTTTTCGCAGCCAGCGGCGCCCGCCATTTGGGGTTTGACAGCCTGCCAAGGGTTTGATTTCTCTCGGCTCTCGAAAGCCACGGGAACTGGAATGCACGGACCTCTGAGGTGGAGCAGCAAATGGTGGCCAGGCGCGATTTTGCTGGTCGTCTTTTGGGTTTTCGCCGCCTGGACGAGCACCGAGCCGCTGGAAGGCGACCTTGCCGCGCGGTCGAATGCCGCAGTCAAGGATGCCGTGCTGGACAAGAAGCGCGTCACGGTCGCCGGCCGCGATGTCACCTTTGCCGCCGAGGCATTTTCCAGCGACGGCCGGCGCGGCGCGATCGTTGCGGTCGAGACCGTGCCCGGCGTGCGCCTCGTCAATGACGAGACCCGTCTCGTCCCGGAAGCAAAGCCCTTTGTCTGGTCCGCCGAGCGCGACGTCGTTCGCGTAACGCTTTCGGGCAGCGCGCCATTGCCTTCGGTCAAGGGCCAGCTGTTCGAGGCGGCCAAGGCTGGTCTCGGCGGCGTCGAGGTCTCCGACCAGATGGGGCTCGCGCGCGGCGCGCCGCCGCGCTTCGATGCCACAGCGCTGCTGCTGCTCGACCAGATCGGCAAGCTGAAGGACGGCAAGATCACGCTGTCCGACGACAAGGTCTCGCTGTCGGGCATGGCGCGCGAGCTTGGCGGGCGCGAAGCCATTGCCGCTGCGCTGAAGAATCTGCCGGAGGGTTTTTCGGTCGCCGCCAACGACATCAAGGCGCCGCCTTACGTCTTCCAGGCCTACAAGGACCCGGTGGCCTCGACGCTGACGCTTACCGGCAACGTACCGGACAAGAATGCGCACACAGCCCTCGTTGCAGCCGCAGAGCGAAAATTCTTCGCCGAGAAAGTGGTCGACAATCTGAAGGAAAGCATCGGCGCCCCGGGTAGCTTCACGGCGGCCGTCATTCCGGCGCTGAGCGCGCTGTCGCGGCTCTCCACCGGCACGCTTGTGGTGTCGGATCGCGAGGTCAAGCTGTCAGGCGATGCGCTCTATGACGCCGCCGCCGCGCAAATCCGCGCCGGGCTCGGCAAGGACTTTCCGCAAAACTGGCAATACAAGGCCGAGATCGCGGTAAAGCCGCCGTCGGCGCCGGTCGACAACACGGTCTGCCAGCAACTGTTCGCCGATCTCCTGGCCAAGGCGCGCATCCGCTTTGAGTCCGGCAAGGCCGATCTGTCGCCGGACTCGCTCGGCCTGCTCGACCGCCTGACCGAGACGGCGTTGCGCTGCCCGGCCGCCAATATCGAGATCGCCGGTCATACCGACTCCGCTGGCGAAGCCGAGCAGAACCAGGCGCTGTCGGAAAAGCGCGCACAGGCGGTGGCGGATTATCTGGTGCGCGGCGGGCTGCCGGCCAACCGCTTCACCGCGGCCGGCTATGGCAGCACCCAGCCGATCGCCGCCAACGATAGCGACGAGGGCAAGGCGCAGAACCGGCGCATCGATTTCGTGGTGAAATGATCATGGCCTATGTCGCGCAATTCTTCTGGGGCTGGCTGGTGGCGTCACTGCTGCTCGGCTTCGCCATGGGCTGGATTTCCGTAGTCCAGCGCGGCGACGGCATCACCGGCGCGCCCGGCCGCGCGCTCTGGGCGCTGGTCGGCGTGCTGCTGGGGCTGTCGATCGGGCGCATCGTCCCGGGCCGTTTCGGCTATTGGCTCGACCTTGGGCTGGTGATGTTCGGCCTCTATCTCGCAGGTTGCGTGATCGGGTCTTGGCTGCGCGCCCGGGTGCTGGCGCGCGCTGCCCCGCCGGCCTGACCGGGCGGCGGCCATCCGGACCTTCGGACTGCGTGGCGCGTTATGCCCGCGTCAAGACCTTAACGAATTCGCAAAGAGGCGTCAGAATGCAGCAAATCTGTGCACCAGCTGTTATGAACGACCCCTAATATGCTGAAGAATCGCGCCTTATTCTCCGTCTGGTGAATTCCGTTTCGCCCCAAAACGCGCTACCAGAGGTTCGAGGGAGCAAGCGCGGGCGAGGGCGGCGGCGGGGTTCGCTGGCGGCCACTGCCGTCGCATCGGTATTCGAGGTCTAGATGCTGGAAGCCATCCGCAGGGCAATTGCGTTCCTGCGCCACAAGCAGATCCTGCACAAGATGGGCGTGGTGATCAGCATCACCGTTATCGGGATCGCGTGCTATGTGCTCTACCACATGCTTCGCGGCATCGACGTCGCCGAAGTTATCGACGCCATCAAGAGCACCGAACCGACCCAGATCGCGCTCGCCGCGCTGTTTGTAGCGGCCGGCTATTTCACGCTCACCTTCTACGACTGGTTCGCCGTACGAGCGATCGGCCGCACCGACGTGCCCTACCGGATCAACGCGCTGGCCGGCTTCACCTCCTACTCGATCGGGCACAATGTCGGCGCCAGCGTCTTCACCGGCGGCGCGGTGCGCTATCGCATCTATTCCGCCTGGGGGCTGAACGCGATCGACGTCGCCAAAATCTGCTTCCTCGCCGGCCTCACCTTCTGGCTCGGCAACGCCGCGGTGCTCGGCTTGGGGATTGCCTGGCATCCGGAAGCCGCCGCCAATATCGACCAGCTCCCGGTCTGGCTCAATCGCACGGCCGCCTTCCTCACCATCATCGCGCTGGCGGGCTATGTGGCCTGGGTCTGGATCCGGCCGCGCGTGGTCGGCCGCGGACCGTGGACGGTGACGCTGCCGGGCGGGGGGCTGACCCTGCTGCAGATCGGCATCGGCATCATCGACCTCGGCTTCTGTGCGCTCGCCATGTACGTGCTGACGCCGGACGAGCCCAATCTCGGCTTTGTCACGGTGGCCGTGATCTTCGTCTCGGCGACCCTGCTCGGCTTTGCCAGCCATTCCCCCGGCGGGCTCGGGGTGTTCGACGCCGCCATGCTGGTCGGGCTCTGGCAGATGGACCGCGAGGACCTTTTGGCGGGCATGCTGCTGTTCCGAATGCTTTATTATATTGCGCCCTTTGTCATATCTGTAATTTTGCTGACGCTTCGCGAGGTTATTATCGGCGCACGGTCGAAACGGCTGCAACGGCTTGCAGCCATGGCCGAGGCCCAGACGCGGGTCAAACCAAGGCCAGAGGCCGTCTATGTGCGCGAGCGCGGAGACGCCGGCGGCTGATCCCGGAGCATGATCCCGAAAAGTGAGAACCGGTATTCGGAAAAGATCATGCTCAAACTAGAAAAAGCGCGTTCCGTAAAGAAGCGGCGATGGCGATAGACGACACCCCTTCTTCCATGTTCGCGCCCTGGCCGGACCGGCTGCGCCACTCAGCCATTATCCTGCTTGCCGCGGGCCTGGCGCTGATCGTGCTGGTCACACTGGGCGAATTGCATTTTATTTCTGCCGCCGCTGCGTTTGCCCTGATCGCCGCCGCGGCACTGGTGCCGTGGCAATTGCATGATCCGGAGGCCTCTCGCGACGATGTCCGCACCGAGGATCCGGTCGAGGCCGCCGCCGTCAACGCCATTGTCGCCGGCATGCCCGATCCCGCCGTGCTGCTCGACCGCGCCGGCCGCGTCATCCATCTCAATGCCGCAGCAAGCCAGCTCGCGCCGGCGCTGCGCAAGAATGAGCTGGCGCAATTTGCGCTGCGCTCGCCCGAGATCGTCACCGCGCTGCGCGAAGCCATCGCCACCACCCAGCCGCGCCGCGCCACCTATCTCGACCAGGTGCCGGTCGACCGCTGGATGGAGCTGATGATCACGCCGGTGCCGGTGCCGACCCGATTTGGCGGCGCCGACAAATGCATGCTGATGACGTTCCACGACCTCACCCCGCTGCGGCGGGTCGAGGAAATGCGCGCCGACTTCGTTGCCAATGCCAGCCATGAATTGCGCACGCCGCTGGCGGCCCTCTCCGGCTTCATCGACACACTGCAGGGCCCGGCGAGGGAGGATGCCAAGGCGCGCGAGCGCTTCCTTTCCATCATGCATGCGCAAGCAACCCGCATGGCGCGCCTGATCGACGATCTGTTGTCGCTGTCGCGGGTCGAGCTGTCGGCCCATGTCCGCCCCGACACGCTGGTCGATCTGGTGCCGATCATCCGCCAGGTGGTCGACGGGCTCGAGCCGCTGGCGCGCGAGCGCCAGGTCGAGATCGAGGTCGAGCTGCCGGAGCCGCCCGTCACCGTCGCCGGCGACCGTGAGGAATTGCTGCGGCTGTTCGAGAACCTGATCGAGAACGCCCTGAAATACGGCGCCTCCGGCGGCAAGGTGATCGTCTCGCTGACCACGGTCGCACCGGCCACGGTAAGCCCAGGCGACAGCACGCCGGAATACCGCGTCATGGTGCGCGATTTCGGTCCCGGCATCGCGCCGGAGCACCTGCCGCGGCTGACGGAGCGGTTTTACCGGGTCGATGTCGGCGACAGCCGCGCGCAAGGCGGCACGGGTCTGGGGCTGTCGCTGGTCAAGCATATTCTGGCCCGCCATCGCGGCCGGCTCTTGATCGAGAGCGTGCCGAAAAACGGAGCGACCTTTACCGCCTGTTTTCCCCAGACCAAGCCGCCCACGACCGCGTAAAATCAAGCAATTTCAATTGCTTGGTACTGTCATCCAGCTGTCATCCAACCGTCGTAAAAGCTCAACCAGCCGCTCCTAGATGGACCGGCGTGAGCGCGATCGGGCGCATCCGGCGCTTCGCTCACGGCAATGGAGACCAGCCCATGAATTTCATCAAGACCATCGTCGCGGCCGGCCTGGTGGCGGCGTCGACCTCGGCCTTTGCCGCCGACATTACCGGTGCGGGCGCGACCTTCCCGTTTCCGATCTATTCGAAGTGGGCTGACGCCTACAAGAAAGAGACCGGCAATGGCCTGAACTACCAGTCGATCGGTTCGGGCGCCGGCATCAAGCAGATCCAGGCGAAAACCGTGACCTTCGGCGCCACCGATGCTCCGCTCAAGTTCGAGCAGCTCGAAAAGGACGGCCTCGTGCAGTGGCCGATGGTGATGGGCGCGATCGTGCCGGTCGTGAACCTCGAAGGCGTCAAGCCGGGCGAGCTCGTGCTGACAGGCGAAGTGCTCGGCGACATCTATCTCGGCAAGATCAAGAAATGGGACGACGCCGCGATCGCCAAGCTCAATCCGAAGCTGAAGCTGCCGGCTGACGCCATCACCGTGGTCCGCCGCTCCGACGGTTCGGGCACCACCTTCAACTTCACCGACTATCTGACCAAGGCCAATGCCGAGTGGAAGTCCAAGATCGGCTCCGGCACCGCGGTCGAATGGCCGGTCGGCGTCGGCGCCAAGGGCAATGAGGGCGTGGCCGGCAATATCAGCCAGACCAAGAACGCCATCGGCTATGTCGAATATGCCTACGCCAAGCAGAACAAGCTGACCTATGCCGGCCTGATCAACAAGGCGGGCAAGACGGTGCAGCCGACCATCGAAGCCTTCCAGGCGGCAGCCGCCAACGCCGACTGGGCCAAGGCTCCCGGCTACTACGTGATCCTTACCGACCAGCCCGGCGATGCCTCCTGGCCGATCACGGCGGCGACCTTCATCCTCATGCACAAGGACGCCACCGACAAGGCGGCCTCGCAGGAAGCGATCAAGTTCTTCCGCTGGTCGTTCGCCAAGGGCGGCAAGATGGCCGAGGAGCTCGACTACATCCCGATGCCGGAGTCGGTCGTGAAGCAGATCGAGAAGACCTGGTCGGCCGAGATCAAGAGCTGACCGGGGCGGGCGAAGCGCGCCCCGGTCGTTCCGGGGCGCGAATGAATGAGCGAACCCGGAATCTCGAGATTCCGGGTCTGGTGCTTACGCACCATCCCGGAATGACGCGGGCAATCGTCGGAGAAGATCGTCGCGGACGTGACGACTTGGTGGCGTTGAACTGAACAGGGGACGGGCGTGGCAGACATGGCGGTTCAGAGCGACGTGATGGAAGCTGCGGGCCCCTACGATCGCGCCAAGGCCCTCAGCGCTTTCAAGCTTGGCGATGCGACCTTCTACTGGATCACGCGCGCCTCCGCGATTTCAGTCCTGCTCATTCTCGGCGGCATCATCGTCTCGCTCATCGTAGGCGCCTGGCCTGCGATCAGGGAATACGGCCTTGCCTTCCTGTGGACGCAGCGCTGGGCGCCGTCGGCCGATCCGCCGGTGCTGGGCGCGCTCGGCCCGATCTACGGCACGCTGGTCACTTCCTTCATCGCCATGCTGATCGCCATTCCCGTCGGCATCGGCATCGCAGTGTTTCTCACCGAGCTGTGCCCGCAATGGGCGCGCCGCCCGATCGGCATCGCGGTCGAGCTGCTCGCGGGTATTCCCTCGATCATCTACGGCATGTGGGGCTTCTTCGTGCTGGGGCCGTTCCTCGCCAACACCTTCCAGCCCCTGATGATCCGCATCTTCGACGGCGTGCCGGTGCTGGGCGATATCTTCGCAGGGCCCCCGTCCTATCTCAGCCTGTTCAATGCGGCGCTGATCCTCGCCATCATGGTGCTGCCCTTCATCACCGCGATCTCGGTCGACGTGTTCAAGACCGTGCCGCCGGTGCTGAAGGAAGCCGCCTACGGCGTCGGCTGCACCACCTGGGAAGTCGTTCGCAGCGTGGTGATCCCCTACACCCGCGTCGGCGTGATCGGCGGCATCATGCTGGCGCTGGGACGCGCGCTCGGCGAGACCATGGCGGTCACCTTCATCATCGGCAACTCGTTCAAGATTCAGTCCTCGATCTTCGCGCCGGGCACCACGATCTCGGCGGCGATCGCTTCCGAATTCGCCGAGAGCGACGGCCTGCATCAATCCGGCCTGATCCTGCTTGGCCTCTTGCTGTTCGTGCTGACGTTCATCGTGCTGGCCTGCGCGCGGCTGATGCTGCTGCGGCTCGAGATGAAGGCGGGGAAGTAGGCCATGAACCCGATCTACGCAAGACGCCGCCGCAAGGACATCGTCATCCGCGTGTTGTGCCTCGGCGCCGCCGCCTTTGGCGTCACCTGGCTGGCGCTGATCCTGTTCACCCTGTTCTACAACGGCCTGAGCGGAATTTCGCTGCAGGTCTTCACCGAGAACACGCCGCCGCCCGGCTCGACCGAGGGCGGGCTGCTCAACGCCATCACCGGCTCGATCATCATGACGGCGATCGGGGTCGGCATCGGCGCGCCGCTCGGCCTGTTCGCCGGCACCTATCTCGCCGAATACGGCAGGCACGACAAGCTCACCTCGGTGATCCGCTTCATCAATGACATCCTGCTTTCCGCGCCCTCGATCATCATCGGCCTGTTCATCTATGGCGCGGTGGTGGTGCCGATGCGCGGCTTCTCGGCGATCGCCGGCGCACTGGCGCTCGCCGTGATCGTCATCCCCGTGGTGCTGCGCACCACCGAGGACATGCTGCTCCTGGTGCCCAATCCGCTGCGTGAGGCGGCCTCCGCGCTTGGCCTGCCGCGCTCGCTGGTCATCAAGAGGGTCGCCTACCGCGCCGCGCGAAGCGGTCTGATCACCGGCGTGCTGCTCGCCACCGCCCGCGTCGCCGGCGAGACCGCGCCGCTGCTGTTCACTGCGCTGTCCAACCAGTTCTTCAGCCTGAACCTGACCAAGACGATGGCGAACCTGCCGGTGACCATCAACAATTTCGTGCAGAGCCCCTACGCCTACTGGAAGGAGCTCGCCTGGAGCGGCGCGCTGCTGATCACGCTGACCGTGCTTGCCCTGAACATTGGCGCGCGCATTCTTGGCGCCGAAAGGACTGCAAAATGAACGACCTTTCCGTATCCGTGAGCACCGCTGCTCACGCATCGCATGCCATGCTGCCGGAGGCGTCGGCAAAAGTGACCGCGCGCGGCCTCAACTTCTATTACGGCGAGCATCATGCGCTGAAGAACATCAACCTGACGCTCGGCACCAACCGCGTCACCGCCTTCATCGGCCCGTCCGGCTGCGGCAAGTCCACGCTGCTGCGCATCTTCAACCGGATGTACGATCTCTATC
>Ga0081455_10007127_pt1 | contig 11838 bp, 8 predicted proteins | sample TabmetS3T2R1_FD_70207 | JGI IMG/M metagenome (GOLD analysis project Ga0081455, IMG submission 70207) | Tabebuia heterophylla rhizosphere microbial communities from the University of Puerto Rico - S3T2R1 | ecosystem: Host-associated > Plants > Roots > Rhizosphere ...
CCTCGTCGAGCACCAAGATCCGCGGCTGGTGCACCAGTGCCCGCGCCAGACACAGGCGCTGGCGCTGACCGCGCGACAACAATTGGCCCGCTTGACCGAGCCGTGTCTCATAGCCTTTGGGTAGCGCCATCACGACATCGTCGATGCACGCCAGACGCGCAGCCGTGCGCAGCGTTTCCAGACTGAGATCCTTTTGCGTGAGACTGAGATTCATGCGCACACTGTCGTCGAACAGCACGGGTTCTTGCAGCACCACGCCGAGCTGGCGGCGCAGCGCCGAAAGATCCAGCTGGCTGAGGTCGTAACCGTCGAAGCGCACGTGACCCGCCGACGGCTGCAGCAATCCCAGCACCAGCTTGCCGAGCGTCGTTTTGCCCGCGCCAGTGCGGCCGACGATCGCGATCTTCTCGCCGGGCGCGATCGCGAGGCACAGATCGTCGCAGAGTAGCGGCGCCTTGTCGTGATGGCGGAAACTCACGTGTTCGAGCTCGAGGCGGCCGGTCAAGCGTGTCGCGGGCGGAGGGCCGCTGCTTTCGAGCCGGGCAGCCAGCACATCGTCGAGGCGATCGACGATGCCGCGCGCGTGCACGAATGCTGCCGCCGCTTGCACCAGCGCGGCGAACGGCGCGCACAACAGTCCGCGCAAGGTCAGAAAGCCCACCAACACACCGGCGGTGATCTCGTCGCGCATGACCATGGACCCACCCACGCCCACGATGCACGCGGACGCCAGCGCGTCGAAGAGCGCGGTGGCTTGTGTCACCTGTTGCCCGAAACGACGTTGTGCGAGCGTGGCATCGAGTCGCGTAGTGAGTCGCTCCGTGTAACGCTCGGTGACTAGGTGTTGCGCGCCGAACGCGCGCACGGTCTCCGGCATCGTCAGGCCTTCGACGAGCGCCGTGTTTTCGCGCCCGGAGAGCGCCACGACCCGGGCCGCATGTTGGCGGGTCCGATCGGCGAAAGTGAGCACCAGGCCCAGGCGCGCGACGTTGGCCGCGATCACCAGCGCTGCCAGTTTCACGTTGTACGCCAGCATCAGCGCCGAGTACGACAGCACCAAGAGCCCATCGAGTGCGGCCGATACCAAGGATGTCGATAGATCGCGCAGCGTGGTGTTGGACTGAACACGCTGCAACAGATCCCCGGTCGTGCGCTGTTCGAAGAAGCGCAGCGGCAGGTGCAACAGGTGATGGACGAAGTTGCTCACGAGTGACAGGTCGAGCGCATGCGTGAGCGACGTCAGCAAGCGATCGCGCACCAGAGTCACGGTCAGCTGCAGCGCGGTCGCGCTGGTGATGGCGAGAACCAGCGGCCAAAGCCAAGCACGGCGCGCCGGAAGCAGCACGTGATCGACGAGCACCTGACTGGCCACGGGCAACGCCAGTCCCAGGATCTCCAATACCAAAGTAAAGCCTGCCATGAGTACGATCGCGGAGCGACATTCGCCCAGAATCGCCGCGTAGCGCGCGAACGTGCGACTGTTGCCCGCGCGCCGCTGAAAGCCGGGCTCAGGCGCCACGGTGATCACCACGCCGGTGTACGTTGCGTCGAAGTCCGCATAGCTCACCGCGCGCCGGCCGCAGACTGGATCGACGATCACGATCCCGGCGCGGGTGAAGCGTTCGAGCACGACGAAGTGATTGAACTCCCAGTGCACGATCACCGGCAGCGGCAGCTTGCGCAGGGCAGAGACTTCGGCGCGGAACGCCTTGGGCTCGAGCTTGTACGCGCGAGCCGCTCGAACGATGGCGAGCGCGCTGGTGCCGTCGCGCGACACACCGCAAGCCTCGCGCAGTTCGCTCAACGGCACCTTGGCGCCGTAATAGTCGAGCACCATGCCCAGGCAGGCCGCTCCGCATTCGGCGACTTCGAGTTGGGGGACGTATGTGACTTGCTTGAAAACGCGCACGCGGGCACCTATTCGAACAACGCTCGCAACGGGGCGAGCACGAGCGTGATCAATCTGCGCTCACGCAAACTGAAGCGCGCAGTGATCAGCGCGCCCGCGCGCAGGCGCGACAAGAGTTGTTGATTGCGCGGGGTCGGCAGCAACTCGACCTCCACGCGGTAGCAGGGATTTGCCGAAACGTTGGCTTCACCGAGCGTGGCCTGGCGCTCTTCGATGGACGCGAAGTGCGCCCCGATCGAGCGCACTCTGCCCGTCAGCATGCCGAACTCGGTCGCGGGTAGCTGATCGATGTCCAGGCGCGCGCGCGATCCCGGCCGCAGAAATGCGCGGTCGCGGTCGTCGACGTATGCGACGACCTGGCTCGGAGCCGTGAGTGGTACGAGTGTGGCCACGGCTTGCCCGACGCGCACTTGGTCGCCAACGCGTGACGACAGTCCCTCGACGCGCCCGTCGGCGGGCGCTCGCAAACTGGTCTGTACGAGCATGGTCTCGAGCGCAGCCACGCGGCTCTGCGCCTGCTCCAAGTCGGCCTGCACGCGCAGCAGCTGCTCCTGGCGCTCGCGCTCGAGCAGCACGGCTTGCAGCTGCGTGTGCGCCAACTCTTGCGACAGGCCCAGGCGCTCGCGTTCGACCACGCGCATCTGCTCGTGAATATCGTCGGCACCGACGCGCGCAACGAACCCGCGCTCACCGAGGCTTTGATACGCGGCGCGGCGCTGTGCCAAGGTGCGCAGCGATTCGTTTTCGCTGCGCAGCCGCTCTTGCGTCAGCGTGCTTTGCGTCGCCAGCAGCTGCAAACTACGCTCGTGCAGCTTGCGATTCTGGATCAGGTCGGTCATGCGCCGTTGCACGAACGCGAGGTGTTCGCGAGCCTGCGTTTGCTCGGCTCGCAGCGCCGTCGCATCCAAGGTCATGATGCGATCGCCAGCGTGCACGCGCTGGCCCGACTCGACGTGCACCTCTGCCACGCTGGCGGTGATCGCTGCCGAGAGCGTTTGCGCTCCGCCCGGGCTGCGCAAGATACCCCGGCCTTTACCCGTGACGTCGACTTTGCAGACCACGCCTGCGATCAGCGCGCTGCTCACGGCCAATATGAGCACGGCGAAGAACGTCCACCACGAAGGTGCCGTCAGGCGCAGCACGGAGGCGATCTTCTCGCCCTGTTCGTAGGCGCGCACGGCTTGCTCCCGGAACATGCTCGAAGTGGGCTCGGCCGGTTGCGGCTTGCCGCCATCAGCGGCGAGTACCACGGGCTCGAACACGCGGCCTAGCGCTCCCACCGCGAGTGCTTGCTGCGCGCTGGACAAGCTTCGCGGATCATTGGCAGCGGCGCGCTGCGTGGGGAGCGGCGGCGGTGTGGGTCTCGACTGCTGCGCGATCGCAGGAGGTTGCGGTCGGCGAACGGGCGCTGTCACGTGCACGACGCGCCCGATACAGACCTGGTTCGCAGGCACCGCGCGCTCGCGCACGTCGCTCGCGGGTGGCTCGTGAGCACGCAAGCTTTCGGCGAGCGCCGTCGGCACGATGAACTCACGCAAGGTTTGGCACGCGCTGATCGTCGGCTGACCCACGCCGCTCATGGTCTTGGGCTGAAACGGTGCGTGGGGATTCTTCATGCGAAACCGATCTCGACCGCGGGTTGCGTTTTGCAATCGATGTGCCAGCAGGCTCGGCTGCTCGCGTCGCGTTCGCTTGCACATCGCGCGAGCCTGAGTGTCCGGACGCGGACAGCGGACACGTACTCGCGGACGCTTCAAGCCAACCCACGTCACGTTTGCATGTTGCGTGCAACGAATGGACTGGCTGTGTGAGTCGAAGCTGGTACGCTGGCACGCTGTCCACGAACCCATGCGAGCGCGCGCTGAAAATCGCTGGCTAGTGTCGTACCTAGCGCTGTGCTTGGGCGTGGCCTGGGCGCTCGGGCTGTACGGCTTGCGCAGCGGGATTCGCTTGGACGTTGCCGCTGATAGCCGCGGTCAAATCCTCGCGGCGATCATTATGTTGACGCCTGCTTTCAGTGCGAGCTACGTGCGCTATCGGGCCAAGCGCGCGAATGCGGCGTTGCCCGAAGCAGGTGTGGTGCTCGCAGGAGCTGCTCCATACATCGCTGTTTGGCTAGTGGTTCCAGTGCTGGTTGTTTCGAGTTTGGCGCTGGCTACGGTGTTCGGTGGCGCGCACCTGGTCCCGCTGGCTAGCCTGGGTGCGGGGCGCTTGGCGCTGCTTTTAGCCTCGGCGGCCAGCATCAATCTGGTCGTGACCTCGTTGTTTACGTTCGGCGAGGAGTACGGCTGGACTGGCCTGTTGCTGCCTCTGTTGTTGCAGCGGGGTTGGACGCCGCTCCGAGCTGCACTCGGCTACGGCGCCATCTGGGGAATCTGGCATTGGCCGCTGATCTGGGCCGGACACAACTACCCACACCATCCATGGCTCGGCAGTGTCGCGATGGTGGCGCTGTGCATGGCATCGGCACTGAATCAGACTGCACTGCGCTTGCGCAGCGGCAGCGTGTTCGTCACGAGTTTCGCTCACGCCTGTCTGAACAGCTGGTCCAACGTTGCCTTGCGCCTGTTTTCGGACGTCGATCCGTTGCGCGTGGGTCCGACCGGCGTGCTCGGCATTGCGCTGCTGACGGCGTCGGGCCTGTGGCTGCTAGTGCGTCCGGCACGAAACATGCTCTCCACGCCGGGCACGGCGCGGACCGCCCCGAACTGACACGCGGTCCGCCGACCAGCGCATTGCGCGCAGGAGGTTGGGACGCGATGAAGCAACGAGCACTCTCGGACGGGCTGGAACCTAGCCAGCCAGAAGTTACGACGGCGCGTGCGAACTCGAATGACAGCGCGCGGCCGCCGGTCAGCGAACAGATCGTCTCGCGCATGAAGCGCGCCTGCAGCCGGCCCAACCTCCAGCGCGCCCTGACTATCGGGCGGCTGGTGATCGACGGTGTGTATGACGGCGACCTCGCACTTTGGCGCAAGAAGAGCGCCAAATCGCGGGCCTTTCGCGAACTGGCCAGTCGCACGGACCTACCCTTGAGTTCTGCGGAACTGTATCGCTGTGCAGCGATCTATGAGCTGGTGACGCGTACCGACGCGCGCAATCGCTGGCCGCGCTTGAGTGTGAGTCAGTTGCGACTGGTGATAGGCCTGGAACCGCAGGAGCAGTGCGCGCTGCTCGAGCGCGCTCACGAGCGAGGCTGGTCCGTGACGCGCATGAACCAGGAGGTGCGTGCGGCTCGCATGCGCAGCCCGGAGCGACGGGGCCGCCCTCCGCTGCACCCGGTGCTGAAGGCATTACAGGCGATGGCGCGCGCGCTGCCGGAGGCGGTGGCGTGGAACGAGAGCCTCGACGGCCTCGCGGATCTGGACCCAGACGAGCTGCAACAACTCGCTGAGTTGTTGTCTTTCGTGCGCGCCTTCTGCGATTGGGTGTGCGCCGGACTCGCACGCGCGAACGCGGAGCGCGCCTGCGAGTTCGACAGTTATTCGTCAACGAAAGTTCCAGAGTTTGTTTGCGCTCGATAAAAGTGCCACGTGCGAGCGCGACGCGTCGTGCTAGTTCAATGCCTGCAGTCGCAGTGCTGCTTCGCAGCCGGCGGCTGGTTTGGGGGATGGGTGTCATGCAACTCGTGCAAACCATGAGTGACGCACAGCTAGACGTGGAGCAGCTCGCGCAACGAGTCGTGGACGCGACGACGCACTACGCCGCGAGCTTCGACCGCACGGGCCGTTACGTCGCGTACCTGGGCAACGATCACCCGGAGCTGTGCACGTTGTACTGTCACGATCGGCGTGCGGGAGCTCGCGTCGAAGTGCTACGCAGCGCCGATCCCTTGCATGCCCCGGGTTTTTCCGAGGACGGCAGTCGGCTCTACTGGCTCGCCGACCCAGAGCGCAGCGGGCGCTTGTCGGTGTTCTACGCGCCGGTCAAAACGCGCAGCTCGGCGCAGCTATTGGCTGCGCCGAGCGAGCGCGCCACGTTTAGCGACTATCGTGTGCTGCCGAACGGGAGTCTGCTGCTGCAAGAGGAGGACTTCGATACCGGTGCGACCCGGCTCGTTCTATTGCGAGGCAACGAGCGGTCCGTGTTGTTTTCGTGCGCAGGTTACGTGCTGCTACGCGAGCTCGATGACGCGGCGCTGATCCTGTTCGGCGTGCGTTGCATCGGTGCAAAGCAATACGCCAGCTTCGAGTTGCACTTGAGCCGAGCACGTGTCCGGTGGACGTCCGCGGACGCAACATCGCAGCGCACGGGCGCCGGTCCCGATGGCGGGCGCTACGCGTTGACCGAAGCCGGGTCTCGGCGCGAGTTCAGCCTCAGCGACGCCAGCGGCGCGCGTCGTTCACAGTATGCATTGCAGCTCGGCGAAGTCAGCGACTGGGCCTACGCGGCGGGTTCGGACGTAGTGGCCGTGGTGATCAATCGCGGGCTCGACGATGAACTCAAGTTGCTCGACGCCAGGGATCTGCGTGAGCTGCCGCGGCAGGCGCGCTTGCCCAGCGGCGAAATTCGCCTGCGCGGCATGTCGCGCGACGGCCGCTCGCTGTTGCTCCAAGTCAGCACCGTTCGCGGGCCGTTTCGCACCTGCATCCTCGATCTGTCGCGACCGGGCATGGAGGCCGTGTCTAGATTGCATGGCAATGAACCGGTCGTCGAGGCCGAGTGTCAGGTCGCGCATGTGATCGCTCGCGACGGCCTGCAGATCCCGACGCTCTGCTATCAGCGCGCGCAGTCGCGAACGCGCTGCCCCGCGATCGTGTTTCTGCATGGCGGGCCGGCCGCTGCATCGCGCCAGACCTGGGATCACTTCTGGCCGTTCTACGTCGCGTGCGGTTTCGTGGTGGTCGCGCCCAACGTGCGCGGCTCGACTGGCTTCGGCATTGCATACGAGCAAGCCGATCGAGGCGAACGGCGTCTCGAAGCGTTTCGAGACCTCGAACGCGTGAACGCCTGGGTTCGCGCGCAACCGTGGTGGGACGGCAAGAATCTGATTGCGATGGGCGCGAGCTACGGCGGTTACCTCACATACATCGCGCTGACGCGACAGGCTTCGCTCTGGACGGGGGGCGTTGTCTTGGCCGCGCCCTGCAACCTGCGCACGTTGTTGGCGCATACCACGGGCGCTGCGCGTCTGGCGCTGGAGCACGAGTTCGGACAGCTCGAGCGCGACGCTGCGTTTCTCGAATCGATCTCGCCGCTGCACGCCGCAAACGCCATCACTTCGCCCGTGTACATCTATCAAGGCGCGCAAGACACGGTGGTGCCTCGCTCGGAAGCGGAGCACATGGTCGAGACCTTACGCGCACGCGCAATCGCCGTGGAGTATCAGCTCGCGGCACACGAAGGTCACGCCATCGAGCGTCGCGACTCTCGCTTGCAATTTCTCGTGCGTTCCAACGCTTTCTTGAACGAGCACGTGTTGCGCTGAACGTCGAAGCTTTCATGCCAGCACAGCGACCTTGGTGCCGGCCAAGGTCGCTGTGAGGCGGACCCACGCAGAGCAGAGCGACGCGATCCGCGAAGGGACACCTGCATCTTCGGTAACTGTCCAGGTTTCGTCAACCCTCAGTACGAATGGCCTCCCCGTGAACGACTCACTCATCGGCGCGATTTTTTCCCTCACGCCCGGCGCTTTCGTCAGCGCGGTGTTCGGCAAGCAGGTGCGATTCGGGCGCTTTCCGGCGCGCGCGCTCGAGCGCCTGCGCGAGGCGGTGCGCGATCCCGCGAGTTTGGCCCGGCGCAGTCGTGGCATTCAAAAGGCGTTCAGGGTCGGTGGCGACGGCAGCTGGCAGGAACAACTGATCAGCGCGGATGCGATTCCCGCACGCCTGCGCAGTTTCGAGACCGTGTGTCTCAAGCATGCAGAGGCGGGCAGTGCAGTCCTCGCCGAGACCTGCGCTGCGCTGGCGAACGAGCTCGGCATCGCCCGACACTTCGTATATGCCAACGTCTACGTCTCGCCGCCCGGAACGGGCGTTGCAAAACACTTCGATTGCACCGACGCGCTGATCGTGCAGTTGGCCGGCGCCAAGCGCTGGAGCGTCGACGAGTCTGCGACCGTAGTCTGGGCCGAGCACAACTGCGTGGTCGGCGCGCAGCCAGCGCCGGCGTTTTCGTACCTGGATCCGAGCGGCTGGGCCCAGAGCGCTGCAACCTTGGAGCGCACTCTGCGTGCCGGCGACGTGGTCACGATCCCGCGCGGCGTGTGTCATGCGACTGCGGCCGAGGCCTCCACTTCGACGTCGATCACGTTCACGTTCGCGCAACCGTCGCGGCGTCAGGCACTCGAAGGGTTGCTGCGCGAGCTGTTGTTGCAAGACGAGCGCTGGCGCCGACCGCTCGTATCCGATCCCAGCGTTAGCGAGCAGCAAGAACTGAGCGAGCTGATGCAGGAGTTGGCGGCTGTCATCGCCAGCGGCCCCCTGAGCTCGGCGTTGCAAGCGTTCACCTCGCCGCAGCCGGCAGCAAGCGTTCGCGAACAGAAAGGTATGCAAGCATGACCGAGTCGAATTCATCCGAGCCGAGTTTCGTCGCGCCAGGCGAGTGGGCGCCGACTGAAGTTCACGATTGGGAAGGCAAAGAGCGCGACGTGCTCGTGTTGAACTACACGATGGCTTGTCCGCTGAGCTGCGACTTCTGTTGCTACGGCTGTCACCCGAAGCGCAAAGAGAAGATGGATCTCGCGCTCGCCAAGTCGCTCGTGCAGCAGGCCGGGCGCATGCCCAACTTCAGCTCCGTGGGTTTCACCGGCGGTGAAGCCATGCTGTTTCCCGAGGAAATTTTGGAGATCGGCGAGGTTTGCCGGCAAGCACGCCTGCCCATCACCATCGCTACTGCCGCGCACTGGGGTCAGGATGCGGCGCAGGCTCAGAGGCTCGTGCAGCGCCTCAAGGACGCGGGCCTGATTCGCCTCAACATCAGCCACGACCCGAGTCACAAGGCCTTCGTCACGGACGACGCGGTGTGCAACGTCGCTTTGGCCGCATCCGAAGCCGGGATCGCCACCTACATCGTCGGCACGTTTTACGACCCGGACCAGAGCATGGAAGCATTTCTGCCCAGGCTCGTGAACCGCGAGCGCGTGAAGCTCGTGACGAAGTACGTCGCGAAAGTCGGGCGCGCCACGCGCAAGGACATCACGCAGACGAAGTACCGGCTCTCGCTCACGTTGGACGAGTTGGGTTGCTATCGCCAACAGCATCACGATCTGGTCGTGTTCTACGACGGCAAGGTCTACCCGTGCTGTTCGACGTTCAACCGAGCCACCCCAGGCTTGGTGATCGGCAACGCACACGACACGCCGCTGTACGAGCTCTGGGAGCGCGTCCATGGCTCGCTGATGCTGCGCATGATGAAGCGGCACGGCTTCGCCAAAGTCTACGAAGTCATCCGCGATTACGATCCCGAGCTGTATGCACGCTTGCCGCGCGTCAAAGACTGCGCGGGCCCGTGCAGCCTGTGCAGCAAGTTGTTGAGTACCGATCTACAGCAGCAAGTCCTGGCCGTGTTCGATCGCTACGAGCGCGATCAGATCAGCCAGGTATTCGGCCTGTTGTCCGAACAACTCGGAGATCAAGCGGCCCAGGCCATGCTCGAACGCGTCGCGCGCGTTCAGCTGGAGCCGGCAGCCGTCACGGGCTTGGCCTCGCACTAGCGCGGGGTTAGGAAAAGGAGAAACGTCATGAGCGACAAAATGAAAGCCATTCTCGATGACCGAAATGCTCGCGCGCGCCTGCTCGCGAAGTCGGAAGACCTCGTGCAGATCAGCGAACAGGAGCTGGAGCAAACACGCGGTGGTGCCAGCCTGGATGTCGCGGTGTTGCGGACCGCGAGCGTTGCCACGGTCGATCGCTCCGTGTTGCTGCGCACCCCGACCCTGACCGATCGCCTGAACCGCGCCTTCGTGCTCAATGCCGGCCGCGTGTTCGGCCCCGGTGTCGTCAGCAGCACCAACATCATCACGATCGTTAACTGACATCTGAGCGTTCCCCCGCCGGCAACCGCCCGCCGTCTGCCGGGACGGCGTGCGGTTGCCGGTGGTGTGAATGCGGCCAAAAAAGTTCTGCGGGGGCACAAAGCTGCGGCATGTGCACACATGCCTCGCGGCTGCCACACCTCGGCTTACGTTCAAAATTGCAGATCCGCGGTCTACGATGATCTGCACCAGCCTTGACCCAGGAACCGAAAAACCGCGCTGCAGATGCTGAAGGTGCGTGGCTGGAAGAAGCGCTGCTTCTAGCCGCGTCCGAACTGAGCGCATTCCGAGCCAGCGCACAAGCAGAACGCGAACGCATGCAGCGCGCGCACGACACGACGCGCGCTCGCGTGCAGACCTTGGAAGAGCAACAGCGTCAGAGCGAACTGCGCCACGCCAACGAGATGGCGGAAGTGCGCTCTCTGCTCGAAGTGCAGCTCGGCCAGCGCGCCAAGGCCTGGTCCGAGTTCAGCAAGGACTTGTCGCAGCGCATGGCGGCGATCAACGCCGTGAAACTAGCGCACGCGCGCGAGGTCGAAGAATCCAGTGCGCTGCGCCGCCAGCTCAGCGATGTGCGCGCGCAGCTCGAGCTCGCCGAGTCCAAGCAGCGCGAGTCGGATGAGTTGCTGGGCAAACAGGAAGAGGCCTTCGCGGGCACCGCCCAGGCGCTGCAACGCGCGCGCGCCGAGCTGGCCAGTTTGACGGCGCAGCGTGATGAAGCACTGGCCGAGCAGCGCAACGGTGTCGCGCGCCAGGCGGAGCTCACTGCCGCGCGCCAGGCAGTCGAGAAACAACTCGCCCAAGCGGAAGCTGTGCGCAAAGAGTCGGAAGCCGGGCTAGCGCGAGCAAATGCCACCCAGAAGGAACTGCAGGCGCGCATCTCGGGGCTCGAGGAGAAGAGCCGCGAGCACTTACAGTTGAGCGCCACGCTGGTCGAGGCCAAGCTCAAGCGCGAGACCTTGGAGGCCGAGCTCGCGAAAGCTCGCAACGAGATCGCGCAGGCGAAGCAGGGCGGCGAGTCCGCGAAACAAACCGCCGATCAAGCGCGCAAGGCCGTGGAGGCCTCCGAAGAATTGGCCAGACAGGCGCACGGCGACATGCTGGCCGCGCGCCGTGAACGCGACGAAGTGCGCCGCAACCTGGAGGCGCAATTCAACACGGAACTGACGACCCTGCGCAGCGAGCGCGACCAGGCTCAGCTCGAGCGCGACAAGCTGCAATCCGAACGCGAGCAGCTCGCGGGCGAGATCGAAGAGCAGGCCAGCACGCGCTGGGCGATGCTCGATCTCGAAAAGCAGCGCAGCGGCAAGCTCAAGACGGAATTGGATCAAACGCGCGCCGAACTCGATGCGGTGATCACCGAGCGCGAGCGCGTACAAGCCGATCGCGATGCCGTGCGCACCGAGTTCATGCAACTTCGCACCGAACACGACCGCGCTTTGGCAGATGTCGCGCAACTGCGCAGCGACCGCGAGCGGCTGGCGCGTGAGCTGGAGCAGACTCAGAGCGCGCAGACCGCGGCGATCGATGTGCGCGCAGTGCGGCACAATCCCGCGCTGGCGGACGTGCGCGACCACGAAACGGTGCCGATGCAGATCCCCGTCATGGCGCCTGCGAATCAACCGCCCGCCGAGCGCCCGCAGCCCGTGGCGCGCAGAGAGGGCACTTCGTACTCGTATAGCGAGGTCGCAGAGGAGCAAGTCTTCGTGCCGCTCCTGCGCTCTCCGAAGGGCGGCGGACGAGGAGGCCAATGAGCACGAACGTCTTGATCGTGGAGCGCCCGGGTCAGTTTCGCGATGGCCTGTTGCGCGAGATGAGCCAGCGCGGTTGCGAGACGCATGTGCGCGATGACGCGATGGAGGCACTGGCCGCGCTGCCACAGCTCTCGCCGCACGTGGTGTTGGTCTCGGACGATCCCGGACCGCCTGGCGCGCTGAGTCTGTGTCGGTTGTTG
>Ga0081455_10007128_pt1 | contig 11837 bp, 2 predicted proteins | sample TabmetS3T2R1_FD_70207 | JGI IMG/M metagenome (GOLD analysis project Ga0081455, IMG submission 70207) | Tabebuia heterophylla rhizosphere microbial communities from the University of Puerto Rico - S3T2R1 | ecosystem: Host-associated > Plants > Roots > Rhizosphere ...
TTTGACGGTGGCGAGCCGATCGAGCCGCGCCATGAGCGAATCGTGGAGGGTGGCCGGAATGGCGAGGGGCGGCAGCGGTCTCGTCAGCTCGTAGCGTCCGTTGACCTCTTCGAGGAGGCCGGACTCCAGGACCATCTTCGTCAGCTCTTCGACAAACAGCGGCACGCCATCCGTCTTGGCGACCACTTGCTCGACGACCTCGGGGGGCAGCGCCTTGCCGTCTGCCACCCGTCCACTCATCTCCGCCGCCTGGCGTGGTGGTAAGCGGAGCAGCGTCACCTGGGTGAGGTGCGCGCGCCGTGTCCAGGGCGGGCTCAAGTCGGGTCGAAAGGTCAGCAGGGTCAAAATATGGGCGGTCGGCCCTTGATCGATCAGCAGGCTGAGCAACTCCAGGGTCGTCGGATCGACCCAGTGCAGGTCTTCCATCACAAACAGGACGGGCTGCTGCGCGGCGATGCGTAGCAGGATCGTGAGCAGGGCATGGAGGGTCTGCTGCTTCTGCTGCTCGGGCGCCAGAGGCACGGGGGCATAGTCGGCGGCCAGCGGGAGGGAGAGGAGGGTGGCAAAGAGGGGCAGCGCCTCGGCCAATGGCAGGCCATACTGTACCAAGAAGCCCTCGAGTTTGCGCACCTTCTGCAGTGGAGTCTCCTCCCGGTCGAATTGTAAGACCACCCGCTCTAGCAGATCAATCATGGGATACAAGGCGGTGTGCTGATGATACGGGGAACACTGGCACGGTGTCAGCCATGCCTGGGCCTCGCTGGCGACGTGTTCCTTCAGCACCTGGACGAGACGCGATTTGCCAATGCCCGCTTCGCCGCTGAGCAGCACCACCTGTCCAGTGCCGTCCTTGACCTGGTTCCAGCGCTCCAGGAGCAGGCCCACTTCCTGCTCCCGGCCCACCAGCGGGGTCCATCCGGTGCTCGCGGCCGCTTCCAGACGACTGCGGGCCATACTCTCATACAGCACGCGATAGACGGCCAGCGGCTGGGCCTGGCCTTTCAGGGGAGGAGTCCCTAACGGTTGGCAGGCAAAGAACCCTCCCAGCAGCTGAAAGGTCGCCGCACTAATCACCAGGGTATTGGGCGCCGCAATGCCTTGCAGGCGGGCCGCCAGGTTAGGCGTTTCACCGAGGGCGAGCGGTTCCTGGCGGGTGTCACCCCCCATGTCGCCCACCACCACCAGTCCCGTATGGCACCCCAGGCGGACGGCCAGGGAGACCCGATGGGCCTGCTCCAGGTGGGTATTGAGTTGGCCGAGCGCCTCGATGATGCCGAGCCCAGCCCGGACGGCCCGTTGGGCATCGTCCTCATGTGCCCGAGGGTAGCCGAAGTAGACGAGCAGGCCATCGCCGAGATACTGGGCGATATGCCCCTCGAAGCGGGCAATCACCTTGGCGCAAGCCGCTTGATAGGCCCGCACCACCTCGCGCAGGTCTTCCGGATCAAGCTGACTGGCGAGCACTGTGGAATCCACGAGGTCACAGAACAGCACGGTGAGCTGGCGCCGTTCCGCCTCTGGAGGAGCGGGTGCGGCAGGCGGAGGTGCAGGCAGGGATGCGGGGGAGGCAAGAGAGCCAGGCTTCTCCGTGTCACCCGTCCAGACCAGTATCTTGCCTTCCTGGTCCCGGGCGAGTTGGTGCACCTCCACAATTTCGTCCCTGAGGAGTGCGAGCAGATCGTCGTCGAGTTGAAATTGGACCTGGAGCGCGCGATAGGAGACACGTCCCCGCCGCCGTAGCATCTCCAGGGCCTTCTCTAGGACGTCGTCAAAGGTCACGGCCTCTCCTCCGCGGCGCTGATAGTTGCCCGGGTCTCACACGGTGCGTATCATACCAGAATACGGGATGTGGCTCCATGGCGAGGGCGGTATCTTAGCCCTTTCGGTGTCCTGGTGACGGTGTTGGGCGAAGTGGATCAGCAGCGTTCAGTCGAACCGAACAAAGGTACGTAAAGTTTCATAGGATCAACGCTTGTATCGCCTCAATGCTAGCCCTCGTCATCCCTCCAACTCATCAAGCAGTGCTTTGGCCTCCTGCAAATCTACCGTGTCAAATCCCTCGGTGAACCAGTGGTAGACCGGGGCGAGCAGGTCGTGCGCTTCTTGGCGCTTGCCCTGCTGCTGCCACAACCGGCTCAGACTCACCGCCGCCCGGAGCTCCAGCGACTTCGCCTGCTGGCGGCGGGCAATGGCGAGGGCCTGCTGAAAACAGGTTGCCGCCTCCGCGTGCTGCTCCGCCGAGAGTGCCAGCAGCAACGCCCCCTTGCGCCGATGGAGCTCGGCCTCCCAGAAGCGCTCCCCCGTGGTGTGGGCTATTGTCAGTGCCTCGGTCAGCACGGGAAGCCCTTCTGGAGCCTGTCCCATGCCGTCATGAGCCTCGGCGAGCCAGGCAAGATACGCCGGCCACCACAATTTGGCTCCCATGGCCTGCAGGGCGGCGCGGCCCTGGCGCATCTGCGCCATCCCCTCTTCCACGTGTCCCTGTACAGCCAGCGCCCACCCCCGGACATTCGTTCCCAGCGCCGCGTACAGCGCAAACCCCTGCTCGTTCGAGAGCGCTATGGCGGCCTCCGCACACGCCTGGGCTGCTGGTCCCTCCCGGCGCAAGTAATGCAGCAGGGCGGCATAGTACAGAGCCGCCGCCAGGCTACTGGGGTGCGACAGCTCCTGGGCCAGGGTGAGCGCCTCGTGGATCCGCGCGCGAGCCTGGTCTGGATAGCCGAGCAGCCCCAGGGGCCAGGCCACATAGGAGAGGCACCAGACCCCGAGGTCCAGGCCATAATGGAAGGCCAGCGCGCGGTGCTCCTGGGGATCATAGAGGGCCAGCCCCTGTTCCAAGTGCGCTTGCGCTGGAGGCAGCTCTCCCACGAGGTACAGCGTGCCCCCCAGCGCCAGGCGGGCCAACAGGAGGAGCGCCGAGTCGTGCACGCGTTGGGCCAGACTGAGGCACTGTTCCCCCAGTTCCCGCGCCGTCTGGTACTCCGCCCGTACGAGGTAAAACCGCCACAACCCCCATAGGACCGGAAAGAGTTCCGGGCTCTCCCCGACCTGCTGGGACAGCGCTCGGGCGCGCGCGTACACGTGTTCGACCTCCGGCGCTCCCCAGCCTTTGGCCACCATCAGCGCCGGGCCCAGGGCGACCTGCACGCCCAACTCTTGTCGGGCGCGCTCAGGGGTCTCCGGAAGGCCCTGGAGCAGCTCGAGTCCCTTGCTGAAGTGCGCGATGGCTTCCGCATGCGCCGAGCGCTGGCCCGCCCGCTGGCCTGCGCGCTGCCAATAGGGTATGGCCTGCACGCTGAGGCCCGCTTCGGTGTAGTGGCGCGCCACCAGCTCGGGTTGCGTCTCGCAGAGCTCGGGAAAGCGCGCCTCTACCACCTGGGCAATGTGCTGATGGTACTGCTGGCGGGTGCTCCGCAGCAACGACTGATAGGCTGCATCCTGGATCAGGGCATGCTTGAAGCGGTAGGTCGCCTGCGGCGGCACACCCCGTTGATACAGGAACTCTGCCTCCACCAATTGGTGCAGCCCCCGCTGCACGGTCACCTCGTCCCACGGGGCGACGGCGTGTAGCAGCTCATAGGAAAACTCGCGGCCGAGCGTGGCCCCTAGCTGTGCCAGGCTCTTCACCGCAGCGAGACGATCCAGCCGCGCCATCAGCGAGTCGTGCAGTGTGCTGGGAATGGCGAGGGGAGGCAGGGGACTTGTCAGCTCATAGCGGTTTTCCTGCTCCTGGAGCAGCCCAGACTCCAGCACCATCTTCGTCAACTCCTCCACAAACAACGGCACCCCATCGGTCTTGGCTACCACCTGTGCCACGACCTCCGCCGGTAGGGCCTTGCCGCGTGCTACCTGGCTGGTCATCTCGGTCGCCTGGCGCCGCGGTAAGCGCGTGAGCGTCACCTGGGTGAGATGGGGACGTCCTGTCCAGGGCGGGGGGAAGTCAGGACGAAAAGTGAACAGCGCCAAGATGCGGACCGTGGGACCTTGGTCAACCAGGAGACTGAGCAGCTCCAGCGTGGTCGGATCGATCCAGTGCAGATCTTCCATGACAAAGAGCACGGGCTGCTGCGCGGCAATGCGGAGGAAGATGGTCAGGAAGGCATGCAAGGTCTGCTGCCTCTGCTGCTCAGGCGACACCTGCATGGGGGGATAGTCTGCGCTCAGCGGCAGGGAGAGGAGGGTGGCAAAGAGGGGCACCGTCTCCGCCAAAGGCAGGCCATACTGTACCAAAAACCCTTCGAGTTTCCGGAGCTTCTGCGGCGGGGGCTCCTCGCGCTCGAAGCGCAGGGCCACGCGCTCCAGCAGGTCGATCAGCGGATACAAAGCGGTGTGCTGGTAATAGGGCGAACACTGGCACGGCGTCAGCCACGCCTGCGGCTCGCTGGCCACCTGTTCCGTCACCACCTGGACGAGGCGCGATTTGCCAATGCCCGCCTCGCCGCTGAGCAGCACCACCTGGCCGAGACCGTCCTTGACCTGTGCCCAGCGTTCCAGCAGCAGCCCCACTTCCTGCGCGCGGCCCACGAGAGGTGTGAGGCCCGTGCTCCCGACCGCCTCCAGGCGACTGCGGGCCATGCTCTCATAGAGCACGCGGTAGACCGCCAGCGGCTGGGCCACGCCTTTCAGGAGGGGGGTCCCTAACGGCTGGCAGGCAAAAAACCCTCCGAGCAGGTGAAAGGTGGCCGCACTGATTACCAGCGTATTTGGCACCGCGATGCCTTGCAGGCGGGCGGCGAGGTTGGGGGTTTCGCCGAGGGCCAGCTGCTCCTGCCGGGCCCCGCCCCCGACGTCGCCCACCACGACCAGCCCGGTATGAATCCCCAGGCGCACGGCCAGCTGCACCCCCCGCTCCTGCGCTAAGCGCGTATTGAGTTGGCTCAGTGCCTCCACCATCCCTAACCCAGCCCGCACGGCCCGCTGCGCGTCATCTTCGTGCGCCAGAGGGTAGCCGAAGTAGACCAGGAGGCCATCACCCAGATACTGCGCGATATGGCCCTCAAAGCGGGCGATCACCTTGGCGCACGTGTCTTGGTAGGCCCGCACCACCTCGCGCAGGTCTTCCGGATCGAGCTGACTGGCAAGGACGGTGGAGTCCACAAGGTCACAGAAGAGGACGGTGAGCTGGCGACGTTCCGCCTCTGGTGTGGCAGAGGCAGCAGGGGACAAGGCGGTCTGGGGGAGCGGAGCCTCCTGGGGGCGCGGCAGGGGTGCCGGAGCGGGTGCGACGGCTCCTGGGACAGGAGGGGCAGCGGTGCCCCCGATCCACACCAGCACTTCGCCATCCTCATCGGCTGCCAGCCGTTGACCCTTGATGAGTTCGACCGTTAAGTCTTCTAAGGCGGGGTCGTCGAGCTGAAATTGCCGCTTGAGCGTGCGATAGGTCACGCGGCCCCGCTGGCGCAGCAGCGCGATCACCTGCTCCAGGACCGCCACAAAGTCCACCGCGTCTCCTCCCTCCCTGATGTTGGGGGTGCGTGTGCCTGTGCGACTCCATCATAGCATAGATGTCGGGGAGAATGTTACCGGAAGCCCAGGAGCGGGCAGACGTCTACGCTAGAGTGTGTGACGCAGTTGGGCGTAAAGTCACATGATGAGGTAAGATGGTGCTTTCCCCAGTCATCGCCCTTCCACCTGCGCCAGCGCCGCCTCGGCCTGGGGCAGCCAGAACGTCATGTCCATGGCGCGGTACATCTCGATAGCGCTAGACAGCGCAGCGCGGGCTTGCTCCTGCCGTCCCGTTTTGGCGTATAGAGTGCCAAGACCCCGGTGGCAGTGCGCCTGAAGCGGACGCATGCCCAACGCCTCGGCCCGGGTGAGGGCCTGGCGGTACTGAGCGGCAGCCTCGTCGACGTCCAGGGGAGCGCGATGGATTGCAATCTCGCCGAGCAATCGTAGGGCATAGGTCTGATTTCCCTGTTCCTTATGGTCATGGGCAAGAGCAAGCGCCTGCCGGGCAAGTGGCAGCGCGTCCACCAGGCGACCGGCCAGCACATAGCCCTCACTCAGCCGGGCGATCCAGAGTGCATAGGGGTGCCTTCTGCGCATGGCATCCTGCTCTACCCCCTGTTCCAGTAGCGGCAGCGCCTCGGCCAGCCGCCCAGAGAGGGCATACGCATACCCTAAGGCCACTGCGAGCACGAGGAACCAATCCCTAATGTCCCAGGCTTGGCAGAGGACGAGGCCACGTTCGAGTATGGGGATGGCCTGGTGGAGGTCTCCTTTATTGAGGGCCACAAAGCCGACCCCATAACATGCACGGGCAAGGCTGAGAGGGTGATTGACCGCCTCGGCCATCCGGAGCGCTTCTTCGCCGCAGGCCATACCCTGGGCAAACGCTCCCACTTCGGCCAGGCAGAGGGCCAACCGGGTACGGGACTCCACAGCGGCAGGGACCTCCGTGCCGCAGCGCTCACGGAGCCACTCGCCTTCGAGGGACGCCACGCTCTGCCTGAGGAAGGCTATCGCCCGACGATAGTCGCCCAGCTGGTAGTAGATCACGCCCAAGTGTTCATGCGTCATCGCTTGAAGCGGGACATCCTCGAGGGCCACTATAAGGGTGAGGGCGCGCTGGCCAGCCTCAAGGGCGCGGTCATAGTCGCCCATAAGCTGGAAATAATCGGCCATATGGTTGGAGACCTGGGCCAGCCGGTGTTGATCGCCCAGGACCTGGGCGACAGTTTCGGCCTCGCCTAGGCGGACGAGGATTTGTCTGAATTCCCCCTGTCGTGCGAGTGAATGTCGCAGGTCGAGCCGGAGATCGATGGCCTGCTCGAGTACGCCGCGACTCTCAGGCAGATGCTCGAGAACCCCCAGCGCCTGCTCGAAGTACCCCACCGCCTCCCGGTAGGCCGGGCGCGCCGCCGCCTTGGCGCCTGCCTGGCGGCAGTAGGTGAGGGCCTTGTCCCACATCTCACCCCGCAGGGCATGGTGCGCGAGGCGTTCGACCTGTGCGTCCAGTCGCTCCCCCGCCAGCGCTTCAAGAGCCTCGATGATGCGTGCGTGCAGCCCCCGCCGCCGCTCCAGCAGGAGACTATTGTAGGCCACCTCGTGCGTCAAGGCATGCTTGAACGTGTATTCCGGCTCGGGGAACAAGGGCGTCTCATACAGGAACTCCGCCGCTTGCAGGTGCGCTAGCCCCTGGTGTAACGCCGCCTCAGGGATGTCCGCAATGGCCTGCAGCAGGGCGAAGGGCACCTCAGTGCCGATCACGGCGGCGGTCTGGAGGAGGCGCTTGTCCTCGGACGGTAGGCGATCGATGCGCGCCGCCAGCACCGCCTGCACTGTCGCGGGCACCTGCAGGCTGGTCAGTGGGTATGCCAGGCGATAAGCCCCGCGCTCGCCCACCAGCATCTGCGTCTCAACGAGCGTCTGTACGCTCTCCTCCAGGAAGAAGGGATTGCCTGTGGTGCGGGCGATCAGGAGTGGGGTGAGCGCTGCTAGACTGGGGTCAGTGCCCAGGAGGGCCTGCAGCAACTCGTCGGCATGCACCGGTGGCAGTGGGTCGAGCCGTACCTGGGTATAAAAGGTCTTATTGCCCCAGCCGTGCTGATACTCGGGGCGGTAGGTGACCAGGAGGAGCATGTGGGCGGTGGGCAGGCTGTCGAGCAGGTTGTCGAGCAGGGCCTGCGTTTCGGTATCGATCCAGTGCAGGTCTTCGAAGGCCACCAGGAGAGGCTGCACCTGACTCTCACGCAGCAGCACCCGTTTGCAGGCGTTGAGCGTGCGCTGGCGGCGTTGGGCCGGATCGAGCTGACGGAATGGGCTATCGTCGGGCAACACGTCAAGGAGCGCCAGCAGGGCCGGTAGCGTGTCCTGGAGCGTCTCGTCCAGGGTCAGCACCTGGCCCGTGACGTTGGCGCGCATAGTGCGCGCGTCGTCGGTATCCTCGACGTGGGCATAGCGCTTCAGCAGGTCAATCACCGGGAAGTACGGTGTGGCTCGACTGTAGGACACCGAGGCGCTTTCCAGCACGCGCCAGCCCTGGGTGGCGTGGCTGTGGATCAACTCATAGACCAGACGCGACTTGCCCACCCCAGCCTCACCGAGCAGCGCCACGAGTTGGCCATGCCCCTGGGCGGCCTGCGCCAGCGCCTGCGTCAGCACCGCCAGTTCCTGGTCGCGCCCAACAAAGCGCGTCAGCCCATGCGCCACAGCGGCCTGCAAGCGGCGATGGACGGGGGTGGCCCCGACCAACTCGAAGACCTCGATGGGCTCGGTGAGACCCTTGACAGGGATCGGCCCAAGGGCGTGGACCCGTACGGCACCCTCGACCAGCTGCAGAGTGGCTGCAGTCAAGCGAATCGTCCCCGGCGGCGCCAACTGTTCCATGCGCGCTGCCAGATTCGTGGTCAGACCCACCCCCGAGTAGTTCATGTAAAGGTCGTTGCTGATGGTACGCACCAGCACGCCCCCGGAGTGGAGCCCGACCCGCAGCAGCACCACCAGCCCATGGATGCGGCGGACGTCCTCCGCGTAGCGCCGTATCGCGGCCTGCATCGCCAGGGCGGCATAGCAGGCGCGCAGGGCGTGGTCCTCGTGGGCGATGGGCGCGCCGAACATGGCCATGAGGCCATCGCCCGCCACATCGTTCACCGTGCCCTCAAAGCGGTGCACGGCGTCCATCATCAGGTGGAGGGCCGTGTCGAGGAGGGTTTGGCCGGCTTCGGGATCAAGATCCCGGATCAGCTCGGTATTCCCTTTGAGGTCGGCAAACAGCACGGTCACCTGCTTGCGCTCGCCCTCCAGGGCGCTTTTGGAGGTCAGGATCTTCTCAGCCAGATAGGGAGGCGTGTACGTGAGGGGTGCCGGGGTGGGCGCTGGTGTCACGGCGGGAGCCGGGGGCGCGGCCGCGTCCCCGATCCAGACCAGCAGGGCGCCGTCCTCATCGGCCGCGAGCCGTTGGCCCTTGATGAGCTCGTCTGTGAGCGCTTCCAGGTGCTCAGCATCGAGCTGAAACTGCAACTGGAGGGTCCGATACGTCAGGCGGCCCCGCTGGCGCAGGAGGGCGATCGCCTGATCCACCACCGCGACAAAGTCCACCGCGTGTCCTCCCTAGCCTGGTTCTCAGCCTCCGTGCTCATGGGCGAGTGCATCATAGCATAAGTGACCGGGAGAGTATCGCAGGAAGCACAGCGGGAGAAAGCTGTCAGTGCTGTTGTGCGACGGTGTTGGGCGATATGTAACGCGGCGGATTGTGCCCACCGTGTTATCCCGCCAATGCTTCGAGTAGCGCCTTGGCCTCCTGGAGATCGACGGTGTCAAAGCCCTCGGTGAACCAGCCGTAGATGGGCGCCAGGAGGTCATGGGCTGCGGCCTGTTTGCCGTGCTGCTGCCACAGACGCGCCAGGCTGGCGGCAGCTCGTAACTCAAAGGATTTGGCTTGTTGAGTGCGAGCGAGGTCAAGGGCGTGATGGAAACAGTTCTCCGCTTCAGCCTGAGAGGCTGCATTTTGTTGTAACAGGAGTTCGCCTTGGAGACGGTGTAGCTCTGGCGCGTACCACCGTTGACCAGTGGTGTCCACGACCGTCAGCGCTTCCGCGAGTACTGTGAGTCCTGCCGCTGGCTGTCCCAGAGTTCCGTGGGCTTCGGCGAGCAGCGCGAGTTCATATGGTCGCCAGATCTCTGCGCCGGTGGCACGATAGGCTCGCAAGCTTTGCTTGATCTGCTCGATCCCTTCCTGCGCCTGTCCCAGGTGCGCCAGTGCCCAGGCGCGTAGGAGAGCACTGTACGCCCTCCAGTGCGGAAATCCCTGGTCCGTGGTGAGGCGGAGAGCGGCTTCCGCAGCTTCTTGGGCGGTATGCCCCTCGCGGCACAACTGATGAAACCCGGCAACAAGGCTCAAGGCGAAACTCACACTAAAAGGATGCGCGTGCTGTTGCGCCAGCGTCACCGCCTCTTGGTTGCGCGTCAACCCCTGGTCAGGATAGCCAAGCAACCACAGCGTCCAGGGGACAAAGCTGCGGCAAATCACCCCATCATCCTCACCATAGAGGAACGCAGCCGTCCGCTGCTGCTGGGGGTCGTACAGCGCTATGGCCTGCGTAAAATGCGTGTGTGCAGCGGTGACCGCTCCCAGATGGAACAAGGTCACCCCCAGGGCACGATGCGCCGCCACCAGCATGGCAGAGTCTTGGACCTGCTGCGCCAGCGTCAGGAGCTGCTCGCCCAGTGTGTACGCCGTCTGCAGCTCAGCACGGACTAAATAATGATTCCAGAGTCCACGCACCACGGGGAAAAGCTGGTGCGGATCGTCCAGGTGTGCACAGAGCTGCCGAGCGTCGGTATACGTCTCGCGCACTTCAGCAGCAGCGTAGCCTTTCACGGCAAGCAACGAGGCTCCCAAGGCGATCAGCAAGTCGACTTCGCGTTGACAACGCTCAGGTATCTCAGGCAGCGTCTGGAGCAACGCCAACCCTGTCCGCAGGTGGGTGATGGCTTCCGCATGGGCGGAGCGCTCGGCAGCGCGTTGAGCCGCCTTGTGCCAGTAGGCGACGGCTGGCTCACTGAGCCCTGCCTCGGTGTAGTGATGCGCCAGCAGTTCGGGCTCTGCCGCAACCGTCTCTGGGAACTGCGCTTCGAGCACCTGGGCAATGCGCTGGTGATACTGCTGCCTTGTACTCTTCAGCAAGGATTGATAGGCCGCGTCTGCCACGAGCGCATGTTTGAAGATGTAGGTCACCTGCGGGGGTAAACCTCGTTGGAAGACCAGTTCTGCTTCGACGAGGCGATCCAACTCCCGTTGCAGGGTAGCATCATCGAGTTGCGCAACGGCTTGGAGCAACGCATACGCAAACTGCCGCCCGATGACTGCCGCATACTGCGCTACCGCTTTCGCCGTGACCAGACGATCTAAGCGTGCCATCAACGAGTCGTGGAGCGTAGCAGGAATCGCCAGCGTGGAGAATGCCCCTGTGAGTGCGTAGTGTCCATTGACGGCTGTGAGCTGTCCTGATTCCAGAATGGCTTTCGTCAGTTCCTCCACAAACAAGGGGACCCCATCGGTCTTCGCGACGATCTGTGCGAGCACCTCTGGTGGTAAGGCTTTGCCATCGGTCAGGCGGTTGACGATCTGTGCCACTTGGGCATGGGATAAGTGGTGCAGCGTCATCTCTGTAATATACGAACGGTGATGCCAGGCAGGTTGAAAATGGGGACGACACGTGAGCAGCACCAACATGGAAGCCGTGGGTGTCTGCTCGATGACCAGGTTCAATAATTCGAGGGTCGTTGGGTCCGTCCAGTGCAGGTCTTCCAGGATAAAGAGGACAGGTTGACGTTGGGCCAGTTCCAGGAGGATGGCCACGAGAGTTTCGAGCGTTTGTTGTCGCTGCCGCTGCGGTGAGAGGTTGAGCGGGCGATAACGGTTTTCAGGGACAGGGAGTGCCAGTAAAGGTGCAAACAGCGGTACAGATTCCTCTAAGGACAATCGATATGGGCTCAGCGCCTGTTCGAGTTTCGTTAATTTCTCGTCCGGGGTCTCGTCGTGTTGCCATTGAAGTATACGGTGGAACAGATCTGTCAGGGGGTAGAGCACGGTATGTTGGTAATAGGGTACGCTTCGGCATTCCCAGCGTACATGGGGCTCATGGGCCACATGGGCCTTGAGCACTTGTACGAGTCTCGATTTTCCAAGCCCTCCATCCCCTGTAAGTAAGACCACCTGTCCGTGCCCGTCTTTGACCTGTGCCCAACGTTCCTGGAGCAGCGTGACTTCCGATTCTCGCCCAACGAGCGGCGTGAGTCCTCTGGGCTGCGCCACCTCCAGGCGGTTAGTGGCACCGCTCTCACCGAGCACGTGGTAGAGGCGCATGGCCTCGGTGACGCCACGTAATGATCGT
>Ga0081455_10007129_pt1 | contig 11835 bp, 13 predicted proteins | sample TabmetS3T2R1_FD_70207 | JGI IMG/M metagenome (GOLD analysis project Ga0081455, IMG submission 70207) | Tabebuia heterophylla rhizosphere microbial communities from the University of Puerto Rico - S3T2R1 | ecosystem: Host-associated > Plants > Roots > Rhizosphere ...
GCGGCTTGCGCGTTGCTCCTGGTGGCGGGGATGCTCTTCCTGGCGGGGGGCTTCGGCCGACTGTACGAGCGCGCCGCGCCCGAGACGGAGAACCCTGCGCCAGAACAGGCCCTTTCGCCGCCCGTCGTCTCGCCGGCGACGTGTGACCCCGCCTACGACGGGGCGTGCATCCCGCCTCCGCCGCCCGACCTCGACTGCGCGGACATCCAGTCGATGGGGATCTCCGTCCCGGTGACGCTCGCGGGCGGCAGCGACCCGCACGGCCTCGACCCCGACGGCAACGGCCTCGGCTGCGATTGACATTCGGTCCGCGAGCGCGAGATGATCGCGCCGCGGATCCACAAATCGTGGAGGGGAAGGAGATTCCATGACTGGACTTCGAGCTGCCGTCGTGGCCGTCATCGTGCTCGGCCTCGTGGCGGCAACCGCGGCGGCGACCTACGCATCCCGCGGACATCACTCCGAAGGCGGCAAGCGGATCGCCATTCGGGACGACTGCGACGGAAGCGACCCGGCCTGGAACGCGGTCGGAGGGTGCACCCGGAAGCACGGACGGGTCACGGTGGCCGAGTTCAACGGGGAGCTCGCCTCGCCGCTTTCCGCCGCCGTCATCGGCCACCAGGCGTGGCGGAACGATCCGTCGTACCTCGTGATCAAGCAGGGCCAGACCATCAAGGTCAAGAACAAGGGCGGCCGGGGCCACACGCTCACGGAGGTCGCACAGTGGGGCGGAGGCGTCGTTCCACCGCTGAGCGGGGGACTGGCGACGGCGCCCGAGTGCGCGAACCTGCTCGAGCTCGCGCCGGGAGAAAGCGCGAAGCTGGCGGGCCTCACGGTCGGCAATCACCGCTTCATCTGCTGCTTCCATCCCTGGATGCGCGCGCTCGTGAAGGTCGAGCCGAGCAACAAGAAGCACCAGCACTAGGACCATCCGGGACGGACCACGCGAGAGCCCCGGCGACGGGGCTCTCGCGCTGTGGGAGTCCGTCAAGTGGATACGAGGAGGTGACGGTTCCCGTCGCCCAGCCCTGGACCACCGTGGGAGAATCGCCCTCGAGACGGCCGTGCCTGCCGAAACGAGGGGAGATCTCACATGACCAAGACGAGGATTGCGCTCCTCGCGCTCGTCGCTCTGCTCGCCGTGCCCAGCGCGTCGCTGGCGCATCGCTCCAAGATCGAGTCGGTGCAGGTCACCGGCCTCGACCGGCCGGTCAAGGTGCTGCGCGACACGTTCGGCGTCCCGCACGTCTTTGCGAAGAGCGACCACGATGCGTACTTCATGGTCGGCTGGCTGCACGCGCAGGACCGGCTGTTCCAGATGGACTCGACCCGCCGCCAGGCGAGCGGCACGCTCGCCGAGCTGCTCGGGCCGGGTGCGCTCGCAAGCGACGTCCAGCTGCGGACGCTCGGGCTGCGACGCGCCGCTGTGCGTTCGCAGGCGGCGATCTCGCCGGAGAGCAGGGCGGTTCTCGACGCCTACGCGCAAGGCGTGAACGCCTGGATCGGGGCGAACCCGCTCCCGCCGGAGTACGCCGCCGTCGAGCTGACGAAAGCGAACGTGCCCGCGTGGACGGCGCTGGACTCGCTGGCGGTCACGAAGCTACTTGCGTTCGGCCTGTCGTTCGACGACGGCGACATCGGGCGCACGCAGCGGCTCCTCACGTACCAGGCCGCGGGTGCCCTGCAGGGATTCGACGGGAGGAAGCTCTTCTTCGAGGACGTGATGCGCAGCGATCCGTTCGCGCACGCACCCTCGATCCTCCCGGGCGAGACCTCGGGCCCGCCGAAGAAGAAGGGCCACGAGGACGACTGGTCTTCGTCGTCGTTCGCGCCCAACATCCGCGACGCTGCCGCGGAGGCGCTCGACAGTCTCTCCGCGGCCGACCTGCCGACGTCGGACGCCGACCAGGGCTCGAACATCTGGGTCGTGTCCGGGAAGGAGTCGGAGAGCGGCAGGGCGATGGTCGCGAGCGATCCGCATCTGGCACTCGGGTCGCCGGCGACGTTCTACGAGGTCGGCGTCGACGTGAACGCCCGTCATCGAGGAGACCTGACCCTCTACGGCGTCACATTCCCCGGGACCCCCTCGATCGTGCACGGGACGAACGGCCACGTCTCCTGGGGCTCGACGGTCAACCCGACGGACGTCACCGACTTCTACCAGGAGCAGCTCACGCTCGGGCCGGGCGGTGTGCCCGTCGCGACGACGTTCCAGGGCGCGCCCGAGCCGACGCAGATCATTCCCGAGTCCTACCGGACGAACCAGCTGAACGGCACGGTCGACGACGTCGTGCCGGTGCCTTCGTCGCCGAGCATCCCGCCGGCGACGGTCGTCGTTCCGCGCCGTAACAACGGGCCGCTCGTCAGCGTCACGGGTTCGACCGCCGTCTCGGTGCAGTTCACGGGCTTCAGCCCGACGCGCGAGGTGGACTTCTTCCGGCTGCTCTCGCGGGCCGACACCGTGCACGAGGCGATCGACGCCCAGCGCTACTTCGACTTCGGGGCGCAGAACTGGATGTACGCCGACGATCGCGGAAACATCGGCTACAAGACCAGCGCCGAGATCCCGCTGCGCGAGGACCTGCAGGCGGGGACAGTCGCCGGCCTGCCGCCGTACTTCATCCGCAACGGCACCGGCGGCAACGAGTGGATCAAGGACCCGACGCCTGCGGAAGACCAGGCGACGCCGTTCGAGCTCCTCCCGTTCGACGAGATGGACGGGCTCGTGAACCCGAAGCGCGGCTGGATCTCGAACGCGAACCAGGACCCGAACGGCCAGACGTTCGACAACGACCCCCTGAACGAGCTCCGGCCCGGCGGTGGCATCCGCTACATCACGCCGGGCCACGAGGACGGCAACCGGAACGCGAGGATCACGGCCCGGCTGCTGCAGGAGACCGCGGGACGCCGCGCGGTCTCGTTCGAGGAGATGCAGTCGATCCAGGCCGACGTGAAGCTGAACGACGCCGCAGTGCTCGTCCCGTACATCACGGCCGCGCTGCAGGCGGCCCGGACGCCCGGCGCCCCGGCGCCGCTCGCCGCGCTCGGGTCCGACCCCACGGTACAGGAGGCCGTCTCGCGCCTCGCGGCGTGGGACTTCTCGACGCCCACCGGCATCCCCGAGGGCTACGACGCCGCCGATCGCCGGGGCTTCAGGCTCCCGCCGACGCAGGAGGAGATCGACGCGAGCGTTGCGGCGACGATCTACAGCCTGTGGCGCTCTCGCGCGCTCGCCGCGATCGTGGACGGCCCGATGGCCTCCAAGGGTCTCGGCGCGTCGTCCCTGCTGCCAGGCACCAACCAGGCGATGAGTGCCCTGCGGCACCTGCTGGAGACGAACGGGACCGGCGCCTCGGGAATCGTGTTCTTCGACGGCCCGATCGGGCGGGACACCGCGGTCCTCGGGGCGCTCAGGGCCGCGCTCGATCTCGCCTCGAGCCCCGGCTTCGCCCCCGCGTTCGGCGGGTCGACAAACCTCGCGGATTACCGCTGGGGGAAGCTGCACCGGATCGTCTTCCGGCACCAGCTCGGTGGGCCATTGTCGATTCCGCCCGGCGCGGGCTTCGCGGATCTCGCGCCGGGGCTGCCGGGCGTCGCGACGGACGGCGGCTTCAGCGTCCCGGACGCCTCGTCGCACAGCCCCCGCGCCGCGACCGTGAACGCGTTCATGTTCGGAAGCGGTCCGGCGCGGCGCTTCGTAGCCGAGGCGCGTCGCAACCACCCGAACGCCGTGCAGGTCATCCCGGGCGGTGAGAGCGGCAACCCCGCGGGCCCATGGTTCGGGAACCAGCTCGGCCGTTGGTTGACGAACGACTACCACGAGGCGACGACCCGGAGAGGTGACATCGACGTCGACCTGCGGTTGGTGTTCGAGCCTGGGCCGTAGCGTTTTCGAGGTGAGAGAGCCTCGTCCGCGTGGGGCTCTCTCACACCCTCCGCATCCGCGCGAGCGTCGCCACCGCGACGGCCGCGAGCCAGCCCGTGCCCGCGACGATTCCGAGTCGCTGCATGAGGCCGGGGTTGTCACCGCCGGTCGCCAGGAACGCTCCGGCGGTGACCGCGGCCGCGACGAGCGTGGCCGCACCCGTGATTCTGCGACCTGCACGGAGCAACGCGACTCCGGTCAGCACCATGCCGGCGATCAGGGCGATCGAGCCCACCGTCGTCGCAGTCCAGTGGCCGATCTCGGTCGAGCCTGAGACCTCGAAGCGGCCGCCGAGCCCGCAGCCGGCCGCGCCGTTCGGGCACTTGAGGCGGGTGAACGCGGCGACGACGAACGCGACCCCTGCGAGCCCGATGGCCACCGCAGCAAGACGCGAGATCCGCTGCACGAGCAGCGCTGCTAACAGCATCGCCGCCCCCGCGGCGACGATCGCGAAGACCGCCAGGTCTCCGTGCTCGGCACCGCGCGCGGCGAGCGTGCTGACGTAGTCGCGCCGGTGCGTGTAGCCCGGCTCGAGCGCTGCCGCGACGAGGATGGCGATCCAGAAGCACGCGACGCCTGCGAGCGCCAACACGGCCGCAAGTGCCGCTACACGCCGGCTTCGCACAACGGGAGAAATAGCGCAGGGACGCCCGACGCGCGCGAGCTATGCGGGCGTCAGCACCCGCGTGTCGAACACCGCCGCGAGGCGCTCCATCGCGTCGGGCACCAGTCGGTAGTACGCCCAGGTCCCTCGGCGCTCCGCGTCCACGAGCCCCGCTTCGCGGAGGATTCGCAGGTGATGTGAGATCGTCGGCTGCGAGAGCTCGAACGCGGTCGTCAGGTCGCACACACAGCACTCCTCGCCCGACGCGAGCCGGTTGACGATCGAGACACGCGTCGGGTCGGCGAGCGCCTTGAAGGTAGCGGCCAGCTGCTCGGCGGCCGCCGGCTCCATCGTCGGCGTGCCAGGCCCACAGCAGAACGGCTGAAGAACTTGGAGATCCTTCATCGACGAACGTGAATGTATCAAGTAGGCTCGTGCATCGACAGTCGTCGATGAAAGGAGGTCGACAGTGCGAACGCACTCATGCTGCGACGACTGCTGCGACGACGGCGGCGACTGCTGCTAGTTCGCGGCGGGCGGGCGCGAACCATCGTTCGCGCCCGCCCGGTCCTGCGGAAGCGAGGCGAGGTCGTCGAACCCGTCCAGGCGGCAACCGCAAGGTGGATCCGCTTCACCCACTTGCAGTTCGTTAGCGGTCCTGTCCGGCAGAGCGGACGATGGGACTCGAACCCACGACACCTGGCTTGGGAAGCCAGTGCTCTACCAACTGAGCTACGTCCGCGCTGCAGGGAGCGTAGCGGGACAGCCCGGATTCGGGGTTCGCCGCGTGCCCGACATGAGGCATTCGCAGTAAAGCGTCTGCCGTAACCAATTCCAGCGAATGTCGCTAGTCGAAGGATCCCGTTTGGGCGCATCCTTGACTGGACATCTGCGGCCGGACTACGAGGCACCCAGCGAGGTGCGTGTTGTCCAGAGAGGGGCGCCTATGACAGGTGGGAGAGCTTCGCAACCCTTTCCTGCATCGAGCTGAAAGGAATCGAACATGCGGCGAATCTCAATCCTTGCGGTAGCACTCGTGGCGGCCGTCGTCATGACGGCGACGGCGCTGGCAGCGGTCACCGTCAAGCAGCTGCCAACGATCAGCTTCAACGGAGCATCGGCAACCGTGTCGGGTGGCAACTTCAGTGGGCTCGGGAACACGGATGCGATCGGCGAGCTCACGGTCGACGGGGTCGCGAACTACACGTGCGCGAACAAGGGCGGCAATGAGGCCCCCGGACAGAACCCGGTGGATGCCGGTACGGGGACGTCGGGGCCACAATCCATCCACGCCGACAAGAACGGGCGCGCCACGGTCCCGAACATCACCGCATCGGTGACCGCACCCCCGACTCCCTCTGCGGCGGACGTCGGGTGTGGGGGAGGTGGAGCGGCCGAAGGAGGGAAGTGGACGGTCACGCTCAGCAGCCTGCAGGCCACCTCCGCGCAGTTCACGGTCACGTGGTCCGGACAGCTGGTTCTCTGCCGCAACTACACGTTGGGCGGCCCGGCCACGGGCACCGCTTGCTGACGACATGACGCCATCAGACGGCGGCGATCCCGACGGGATCGCCGCCGTTCTGCTCAGCTACGGCAGACGTTCTTGGTGGAACTTCTCGACGTCGTCCTTGTGCCACTCGGCGTCGTATGCCTCCGCTTCGGCGAACTCGCGATCGGTCAAACCTGGGTCGTCTGACTCGGGAACGCTGGTTGACCGGCGGCGGGTCGTCAGGAACGCGGCCACGACGAGCGGCACGACGATCACGGCGAAGATGAGCCAGGGGATCATGTCCTTCCAGGATACGGCGTCGCCTTGACACCTCCCTCACACAGTCGGCTTACTGTCTCGGCGTGCGCGTCCTCGCCACAGTCCTCGCGCTGACGTTCGTCGTCGCGTTCGCCGGTGCCGCCTCTGCACCGGCGCAGCAGGCCGATCCGTCCGTGTTCGGGGGGCTCGGCACGTGGGTCGACATCTACGACGGTGAGGTCTTCGCGGCACCCGAGCGGACCGCTGCGCGCATGGCCGCCCGCGGGATCGAGACGGTGTGGGTGGAGACGGCGAACTACAACGCGCGAACCGACGTCGTCCGCCCGCGAGAGCTCGGTCGCTTCGTAGACGCGCTGCACACCCGCGGGATCCGGGTGGTCGCGTGGTACCTGCCAGGACACCTGAGCGTCGCCCGGGATGCACGTCGCGCGAACGCGATGCTCACGTTCAGGACGCCGACCGGCGGCTCCTTCGACGGGGTCTCGCTGAACATCGAGGGCACGTCGCTCCGCAACGCCACCGTCCGCTCCCAACGCGCACTGTCGCTCACGCGAGGCCTCCGCGCGGCAGCCGGCGAGATGCCGCTCGCGATCGTCCCGATCGACCCGCGTGCGCTCGAGCGGAGACCGACGCGGTGGCCGCGCTTCCCGTGGGCCGCGCTTGCGAAGGAGGTCGACGCGATCGCTCCGATGATCTACACCGGCGGAGCCTTCCGTGGGTTCGACGCGACCTACGGGTATGTGACGCGGTCGCTCCGCCTCGCGCGCACGCTGACCCGGAACCCCGACGTCCGGATCCACGTTGCGGGCGGGGTGGCCAACCGCATGGGCAGCGAGGAGCTCGCCGGCTTCGTCGCGGCCGTCGAGGACGACGGCGCCACGATCGGCGTCAGCCTCTACGACTGGGACACGATGACGTCGACTGCGTGGCGCGCTTTGGCGCGCGTCAGCCGCTAGGCCACGCCGCGCGCAGCCGGTCGCGCGTCTCGAGCAGGTGCTCCGGGAGCACCTTGACGTCCGCGAGCACGGGCATGAAGTTCGTGTCTCCCGACCACCGCGGCACGACGTGCAGATGGACGTGGTCAGTGATCCCCGCGCCCGCGACGCGGCCGAGGTTCCAGCCCAGGTTGAAGCCGTCTGGCCCGTACACGGCGCCGAGCGCCTGGATGCCTGCGACCGAGAGCCGGTGAACCTCGAGCGCCTCCTCGTCCGAGACCTCCGCGAGCGAGCCGACGTGCCGCAACGGGGCCGCCATGAGGTGGCCCGACGAGTACGGGTACTTGTTCAGGATCGCGATCGCCGTCTCGCCTCGATGAACGACGAGCGACGCGTTCTCGTCGATTTCCCCGGACGCCTCGGCACAGAGCACGCAGCCCGGGAGCTCGTCCGCCTGCGCGACGTACTCGAGCCGCCAGGGCGCCCACAGCGGTTTGGCCATCGGCCGGGTTCTACCGTAGACTCGCGCGCATGTGGGGTTACGGGCTCAAGCTCGCGGCGGCGATGATCGGGATCCTCATCCTCGGCTTCATCGCGATCTGGATCTTCGGGGACATCTGGTACCGCGTCGGCATCGGGGCCGCGCTCGTGGTCGTCGTCGGCGGCCTCCTGCTCGGGGCCTGGTACGTCGATCGCAGGGACCGCGAGGCGCGCGCCGACATCGACGAGCTCCCGCCCGTCTAAGCAGGAGAAACGTCACCCCTCTGGGGGAGGGCTGGACCGCTGACCCGTACCTTCGGCCTGCCATTTCTGGACCTCAAGAGGGCGCGGTCGGAAGCCGATGACGGTCAACTGTGTACTCCAAAGCCGACAAGACAGGGAGGGCGGCGATGACTGCGGCCCAGTTCGAGCTAATCGACGAGTCCGAGGCAGAAGCGATCCTTCGCTGGCGCTTCGAGGCGCTGGTCCGATCGGGATACGACATCGGCTCGGCGCTCGTGCTCGCCTCCCACGTCGAGGTGGATCTGCACCAGGCGACCGGCCTCGCTGACCGCGGTTGCCCTGCGGACACGGCACTCCGGATTCTGCTGTAGGGCGGGGAAAGGCAGATGGGCTGGGCCCGATGCGGCGGGGGCCCGGCCCAGCACGCCTTGCTTCGAGCCATGGCTGGGGCCTGCAGCCGCTCATGCTGAGTCCGGCAACGGGCTCAGCGGGGGAGGGCGGGGAGGCCCAGAAGCGGCTGCAGGTAGGACCGACTCTAGCCTGTTGGAGCGGCGACGTGTGGCCCAATTGCGCGGAGGTGAGCGCCAAACGACTAGACGCAGCGCTTCCGGTATCGCGCCTTCTACAAGACGTCGACTCTGCCGCTTTTCGCGGATCAGCGCGGCGTTGCGGCCGCCCAGCCGGTGGAGTTCCGACACCGGTCCCGTACTCCGTGGGCGGGGGAGGCTCTGGAGATGCGGGCCCGCGGAGCGGCCGCAACCCTTCCCCGAAAGTACGCCCGGAATGGACCGTCGCCTAGCCCCACGACGGGGGACATCGCGAGCGCAGCGCCGACAGCGCGTCAGGTTCGTGCTCGAGCCGGTTCGGGTTGGGAGGTGCTTTCGCCTCCCGGCTCGTGCTGATTCTCGTCCTCGACGGGGGTCTCCGCCGCCCAGCCCGCGAGATGCGTGATCCAGATCGCGTAGAGCGACATGAAGCCGACGAACCAGAGCTCGTTGCGGAGGACGAACCAGAGAAAGAGCCCGACCGTGAACCAGAGGATCGTGAACCAGTAGTGGATGACCCGACGCTGCTTCGCGTTCGTGCGGTCGACCACCCACTCACCGTTGAGGATCTTTCTCGGGCTCACGACCGATCGTCGGTACCCGCGGCTGCGCGACAGCAAACCGCGCGCACAGAGATCGTCGCGCGGGTTCCGGTTCGGTGGGTTGACTTGGCTCGGCCGGGCTGAGACGGTGCGCGCGTACTGCGGCAGAAGGACCGAAGGGAAGAGGCATGAAACTGCGGATGCGGCGCCTCCGGCCAGCGCCTGCGATGGCGGTAGCGCTCGTGGCACTGTTCGTCGCGCTGGGCGGGAGCGCGATCGCCGCTCGCGGACTGATCACGGGTGCGCAGATCAAGGACGGCTCGGTGACGGGCGCTGACATCGCCGACGACTCCCTTCGAGGAGCGGACATCCTCGAGTCGAGCCTCGCGCAAGCGCCGAAGGCCGGGAACGAGACGAGGCTCGCGAACCGCTTCTTCCAGTACTTCACGCGAGCGGAGGGGTCGTTCACGAAGGTCAGTGCGGTACCCGGGCTGGGCGAGATCTGGGTGAAGTGCCGCAAGAGCGACGCCGCGATGTACTACCGATCGAGTGGAGAGCAGCACGTCTACATCGACGACGGCGACCAGTCCGCATACGGGTTCACGACGAACGTGCGGCGTTTCTCGTTCGGGAGATCGAGCGGTCTCGCACCCTCGCAGGTGGTGACCGACGCGAACCCCAGACGGCACGTGACCTGGATCGTCTTCGGGAGCAACTACGCGCGGGTCGAAGCCATCCTGTTCCGCGATCCCGTGAACGGCGGATGTGGAGGCAGCGTCGAGACGATCTACTGAGGTCGGGCGAACGCTCTAAAGCCAGCGCTTCCAGCGGAAGAAGCCCGCCATCCCGACGAGGATGACCACGAGCACCGCGACGATCGCCCAGAACGCCTCGCGTGTGCCCTCGCCCGGGAACGCGACGTTCATCCCGAAGAGCCCGGTCACGAGCGTGAGCGGCAGGATCACCACGGTGAAGACCGTGAGGATGCGGAGGACGTCGTTCTGGCGGTGCGAGATGACGGACTCGTTCGTGGATTCGAGCCCCTCGACGACCTCCTTGTAGTTGTCCAGGAGGTCCCAGATCCGCTCTGCTGCGTCCACGATGTCGTCGAAGTAGAGCTCGAGCTCCTCCGGAAGGAAGGCCTCGACGCGCCGCTCGAGCACCCGCAGAGTCGAGCGCTCGGGCTTGACGATCTTGCGGTACGAGATGATCTCCTGCTTCACGTTGGAGATGTCGCGGACGACCTCCTCCGACGCGCCCTCGAACATCTCGTCCTCGATCACGTCGAGCTTGTGCGCGATCTTGTCGAGGATCGGGAAGCAGTAGTCGAAGAGGTCGTCGAGGATCTCGTACAGCAGCCGGCCGGAGCCGCGCGCGAAGAGCTGATCGCGGAGCACCTCGTCGCTCTCGCAGCGGCTGAACAGGCGCGTCACAGGGTGCAGCTCGCGATTCGGGATGGTGACGACGTAGTCGTGCCCGATGAAGAGGTCGAGCTCGGCGGCGTTCAGCCGCTGCACCGACTGGTCGAAGACCGGGAAGTGGAGCACGGCGAAGAGGTAGCCCTCGTCCTCGTAGTCGTCGACCTTCGGACGCTGGCGCTTGGAGACGATGTCCTCGACGTCGAGCGGGTGCCAACCGAAGCGATCCGAGAGCGTCTGCGCCGTCTCGACGTCGGGCGAGACGACGTTGACCCAGGTGAGGCCGCTAGCGGAGAGCTCGTGGACGACCGGCGCCGGGCGCGGGACGATCTGACCCGTGCCACGGGCGGAACGGAGTCGCCGGATGCGGGGCAGGCTCGGCATCGGTACTCAAGGGGTCGTCCAGAGTCAGGGCCACGGTCATGTTCGTGATTCTAGCCTCCGAGCCTTCCCGCGCCCTCGTGCCTACGCGGATGCGGGTGCCGGCGCCGGCGTCCGCCGCGCGCGATCCGGCAGCGTCGACTCGACGACGAACGCGAGTGGTTTCGTTACCACCACCTGTTCGGCGGATACCTGCGCCAGCGGCTGGAACGCGACTATGCCGGGCAAGTCGTCACCCTGCACCGCGCCGCCTCGGCGTGGCTCGCCGCCCAGGGACTGCTGAGCGAGGCGGTGACGCACGCGCTGGCCGCGGGCGATGACGCCGAGGCGGTGGATCTGGTGGAACGCCAAGCCATGTACCTCGTCGAGCACAGCCGCATGGCCAGCCTGCTCGGGCTGGTGAACAAGCTGCCCGCCGACCTCGTGCCCAGCAGGCCAGCCCTGCAGATCGCCATCGCCTGGGCCCAATGCCTGCTGCAGCGCGCCGAGGAGGCGGAGATCGCGCTCGACCATGCCCGCGCCGCCGTCGGATCGGCATCCGATGCGACGGGCGCGGACATCCTCGGCGAGGCCGACGTGGTGCAAGCGTGCACCGACGTCTACCGCGACCGCATCGATCGCGCCGCCACCCTGGTCGCGCCCTGCATCGTGGAGAAACCGAGCTGTCGGCCCTTCCTGGTCGCCGTCTCGGCCAACATTCGCACCTTTGTCGACATCCATACCTTCGCCTACGACACGGCGCTATCGCGTCAGCGGTGGGCCAAGCCTTTTCACGAGAGGGCCAGCGGGCCCTTCGCCGCGGTGTACGGGCGATGCTTTGCCGGCCTGGCCGCATTTGCCCAGCTCGATCTGCGCTCCGCCGAACAGCGCTACGCCGAGGCCAGCGCTCTGGCGCAGAGCGTGGCTGGCGAGCACTCACACGCGGCGCGGTTGGCGGGAGCGCTGGTCGGCAGGCTCTGCTACGAGCGGGGCGAAATCGAAACGGCCGAGACAC
>Ga0081455_10007130_pt1 | contig 11834 bp, 12 predicted proteins | sample TabmetS3T2R1_FD_70207 | JGI IMG/M metagenome (GOLD analysis project Ga0081455, IMG submission 70207) | Tabebuia heterophylla rhizosphere microbial communities from the University of Puerto Rico - S3T2R1 | ecosystem: Host-associated > Plants > Roots > Rhizosphere ...
AAACCACCAGCCGACGCGTCGGCGCGCAGCAAGAGCAAGCGCTGCTCGTGCTCTGGGCGCTGGGCGTGATGGCGCTGTTGGTCGGCGTGGCCGTGGCGTGGTGGTCGCAGCGCGTGTTGTCGCCGTTGCCGCGCTTGCAAGAACGCGTCGAAGCCGTTGCGCGCGGTGAGCTCACCGAAAAACTCGGCCCGACCACGGACGACGAGATCGGCCGGCTCGCGCAAGAGTTCGAGCGCATGGTCAAAGCGCTGGTTGCGCGCGAGGACAGTTTGCGCGACGCGCAGCTACAACTGCTGCAATCCGAGCGTCTGGCGGCGATCGGGCGCATGGCCGCGCACGTGAGCCACGAGGTTCGCAACCCGCTCTCGAGCATCGGCCTCAACGTAGAGCTGCTCGAAGAAGAACTCAGCAGTGCCGATCAAGAGACCCGCGACTTGCTGAGCGCGGTGCACGGCGAAATCGATCGCTTGCGCGCGCTGACGGAGGAGTATCTCGGTGTGGCACGTTTGCCGAACCCGCATCTGTTGCCCGAGTACGTGGCGGACGTCGTGCGCGGGGCGGTGCAAGTGCTGCGGCCCGAGCTAACGAAGGCAGGCGTGCGCATCGAGCTAGAACTGGCAGACGACCTGCCCATGGTGGCCATGGACGAAGCGCAGATCCGCCAGGTCCTGATCAACCTGCTCAAGAACGCGCGCGAGGCCATGCCAGACGGCGGAACGGTTCAGTTGCGCGCGAGCGCCCGTCCTGGCGGCGTTGAGCTGCGCCTTGCCGACGACGGCATCGGCATGTCCGCCGAACAGAAGGAGCGCATGTTCGACCTGTTCTACACTACGAAACAACGCGGCAGCGGGTTGGGGCTTCCCCTCACGCAACAGATCGTGGTAGCGCACGGGGGTCATATTGGCTGCGAGAGCTCGCCCGGAAAGGGCACTGTCTTCACGCTCTTCTTTCCTGCAGCCCCCGCGCCTGAGCGCGCGGTCGACGAAGCGATGGTAGCGGAGGACTGACTAGGTGGTTCAACGGACGAGACTCGACGGCAGGAGCGCAGACGCCCTGCGCGAAGTGAGCATCGAGACACGCGTGCAGAAGAATCCTGAGGGCTCGGTGATCTACCGCTCGGGCAACACGCGCGTGCTGATCGCGGCTTCGGTCGAAGAAGGCGTACAAGAGTTCCTCAAAGGCAGCGGCAAAGGCTGGGTCACCGCCGAATATGCCATGCACCCGCGCGCCAACCCCCAGCGCCAGCGCCGCGAGGGATCGCGCGGCCAGATCAGCGGGCGCACGCAAGAGATCCAGCGCTTGATCGGTCGCGCGCTGCGGGCTGCGATTCGCCCCGAGAAACTCGGTGAGCGCACCATCACCCTCGATTGCGACGTGCTCGACGCCGACGGCGGCACGCGCACTGCGTCGATCACCGGCGCGTACGTGGCGCTGGTGATGGCGCTCGACAACTTGCGCAAGCGCGGCATGTGCGGCAAGGGCGTCTTGCGCGAACCCGTGGCTGCGGTCAGCGTCGGTCTATTCGAAGGCGTACCGCTGGTCGATCTCTGCTATGAAGAGGATCGCGACGCCCAGGTGGACCTCAATCTCGTGGCCACGGCATCGGGCGAGATCGTCGAAGTGCAAGGAACCGCCGAAGGTGAACCGATGACGCGTGCAGAACACGATGCGCTGGTGGCAGCTGGTCTCGGGGGCGTGAGCCGCCTCGTCGAACTCCAGAGCCAAGCCATCGCCAAACTCGGCATCGATTTGACTCGACTGTCTGCGTGACATGCGTGATATCAATGACCACAAATCTCGTGCTCGCCACGAAAAATCCCGGAAAAATCCGTGAATTTCGCGCGCTGTTTTGGGATCTGCCGCGCCTGCGCGTGACCGCGCTCGACGAGCTGGGCAAAATGCCCGACGTCGTCGAGGACGGGAAGCTGTTCGAAGAGAACGCCATCAAGAAGGCGCGCGAAATCGCCAAAGCCACCGGCACCTTGGTGCTCGCGGACGACAGCGGCTTGGAAGTCGAAGCCCTCGGTGGCCGGCCCGGCGTTCACTCTGCGCGCTATGCTGGCCGCCACGGCGACGACGCTGCCAACAACGACAAGCTGCTGGCCGAGCTCTCGCAAACCCCCGATGCTCAGCGCGCCGCTCGCTTTCGCGTCGTGCTCGCCCTGGCCGATCCCACTGGCCCGCTGGGCGACGAGATCCATACCGAAACCGGAATCTGCAAGGGCACGATCCTGCGCGCGCGCCGGGGCACACAGGGTTTTGGTTACGACCCGCTGTTTTGCCCGGACGGCTACGAGCTATCCATGGCCGAACTCGCGCCCGAGGAAAAAAATCGCATCAGCCACCGCGCGCTCGCATCCGCCAAGATGCGAGCCTTTCTCGGCGAATACCTGACGCGGCGGGCGGGCGGTTGAGGCGGTCCACGGTCGCGTGGCTTGAGCACGCGTGACCGGTCCGCTACATTGGATGACCTCGGGGTGTAGCACAGCCTGGTAGTGCGCATGCTTTGGGAGCATGAGGTCGCTGGTTCGAATCCAGTCGCCCCGACTGACTGAGCGACAATGCGGTAGCGGCCGTCGCACATGCCCAACGCCCTTCACCAGCGCGTAGTCCGACTGCTCTCGGCCGAGACCAGCCCACTACGCGAAGAAGGCGTGCGCATCTTCGTGGACCACGCGCTCAGCTACAAACTGTGCGATGCGGTCGACCTGCAGGACCTCCACGCGCTGGTCCTGACCGCGCTCACGCGCGACAACCTCGCGCGCATCATGAGTCTGCACGTTGAAACTGCGTGGTTGCGCTACTCGCAGCACGTCCCCAGCTCCGAAGCACGCGTGGGTGATCTGGTGTCGGATGCGGCGCGTCAGAAGCTGTTCGCGCTCGCGGAAGTGCTGCGTGTGCCGCGCGTGAAGTGGCTGCGTGGCTGCGTGGATCCGGCGCTGGTGCGGCGCTTGCTCGGGCCGGTGTGGGTGCAGATGCTGCTCAACTTCACGCGCCGCTTTCCATTGCCAGGCATGAGCGCGCCGCCAGCAGCTGCACCTGCAGCCGCGCAGACGCGCGGTTTTGCCAGCTTGCTCGGCAGGTCGATGACGCAACAAGCCGGACGCTTCGTCGAAGCCGGTCGCAGCATGATGGAGGGCCTCGGCATCGACGTAGAAAAAAAGCTGCTGACGGCGGCGCGCGAATGGAGCGACGGAGCGCTGGTAGTGTGGAGTGAAGCCATGCGCGAACGCCTCGAAAGCGACGAGGGCAGGGCGCTCTTCGCCCAGATCGTAGCCAGCTTCATCGATCACGTCTTGCGCACCGAGTTTCGGGAGCTGCAGCTAGACGCGGCGGAGCTACCGATCGATCGCGTCCACGATCTGATCCCGGACCTAGTCGCCCACGCCGCTCACAGCGGCTACGTGCGCGAGATCGTCCAGCGCGAACTCAATGCCTACCTCGCGCTCGAAGGCGAACGCAGTGTCGGCGAACTCATGAAAGAACTCGGCATTCTCGAAGAAGCACGCGCATTGCTCACCGCACAAGGCGACGCGTGGATCCGAACATTGAGCGCGTCTCACGACTTTTCGGTCTGGTTGGCCAAACTTCTGCGCGCATCGGGCGCGCGAGTTTCCCCGGAAAAGCCTTGACTCCACAGCCCGCGTGACTACAAACGATGGCGCCAGAATTTCGTCTGGCGGCGCGGTGTTTCGTGAGCTGTTGGTTAGCCGGCACGCGCGCTCCCACCTTCTCGGTTGGCGCGACGCGCTGGCCAGAGCTTGCACGAGAGGATGACGACAATGGCTCAGCGTGGCTCAAGCGAACTGAAGACGGCACGTACAGGCTTGTTGTCGGCAGCACTCGCGATCGCGATCGCAGCCTGCGCGCTCTCGGCGTCACCCGTCGCAGCGCAAGAAGAACAATCCGGCACGCACGCGCCGGGTGGACTGATGGATGAAAGCCCCCAAATCCGCCCGATGATGCTCAGCTTCTTCGCCGGCTTGCACTACGGCCACTACGCAGCGCTCGGCCTACCGCTCACCCTCGCGGGCCGCTTCTACATCCCGCTCGTCGAAAACGGCTTCATCCCACCGCTCAACGACGAATTCGGCCTCGAGTTCGGCATCGACTTCAACATCACCTTCTTGTCCAGCATCTACAACGAAAGCACCTTGTTCGGCTTCGGTGTACCGGTCGACGTGTTGTGGGACTTCCACATCACACCGAACTTCGACGCCTACGCCAAACTCGGCTTGGTGCTAGGCAGCAACTTCAGCGACTTTAGCTACGGCGGCTTCTGGTGGACGATCCGCGAAGCGGTCGGCTTGCGGCTCAAGATCACGGAAGGCCTCTACTTCCGTGCGGAAGCAGGCTACCCCGCGATCATGGCTGGTCTGGGCTTCACCTTCTAACGGCGTTGCGCGCATGGACGTGAAAGGCAAAGCGGCGATCGTCACCGGCAGCGCCAGCGGCGTCGGGCGTGCGACAGCTCTGTTGCTCGCGCAAAAGGGTTGCGCGGTGTTGGTGAACTACAGCCGGAAGCGCGATGCGGCCGAGCAGCTGGTGGCTGAGCTGAAGGCGCTCGGCGTGAAGGCCGTCGCGTTTTGCGCGGATGTCGCGAAAGACGAAGAGTGCAGAGCCATGGTCGCTGCGGCGGAGTCGGCGTTCGGGCGCTTGGACATCCTCGTCAACAACGCTGGCACAACGCGCTTCATCAACCACAACGATCTGGATGCGGTGACCCTGGAGGACTGGGACAGCATCATGGGCGTGAACCTGCGCGGGCCGTTTCAGTGCGCGCGCGCCGCGCGCAAGGCGCTGGAAGCGCATGGGGATGGATGCATCGTGAACGTGTCGTCGATCGCGGGCTTGCGGGCGATCGGCAGCTCGATCCCGTATTGTGCGTCGAAAGGTGCGCTCAACACGTTGACCTTGGCGCTCGCGCGCACGCTCGCGCCGAAGATCCGCGTGAATGCGGTGTGCCCGGCGTTCATCACGGGTGAGTGGCTCAAGGAAGGCCTCGGTGGGGCGTACGAGCCGACCAAGAAGTATTGGGAGTCGCGCGCGGTACTCGGGAAAGTGTGCGAGCCCCAGGATGTGGCGTCGACCGTGATGTCATTGATCGAAGGCTTTGCGCTGGTGACCGGTCAGCTCATTCCCGTCGAGGGCGGGCAGATGCTGGCGATTTAGCCGCGTAGGCAGCCAGCTCGCGCGCGGCGTGATATATGGGCGGCGAACGCGGTAAAGCACCCATAGCTCAGCCGGATAGAGCAGCGGCCTTCTAAGTCGCAGGTCGGTGGTTCGAATCCACCTGGGTGTGCTAGGGATTTCGGGGGGTTAGGGAGTGGTCACGAAGCGTTGTGGAAGTGGCGTGCCCCCCAATATGCCCCCCCTAAGATCCCGTCCGCGCCAATATGGATGGGCAGCTGTCGTATGACGCCGGAAGCTGCGGCGCTTCGCGCCTGCTGCCGTTGGCGGCACCGAGCGCGTTAGTCGTCATTCGAGATGCGCGGGAACGCGAGAACCGGCGGATGTACGTTTGGCTCGCCAATGAAAGCGCCCGTGCGCGCTTGGATCTCCGCGGCACGCGCATTCAGTTCGTCACTCCAATGGCGAGCATCAAGATAGACGAGATCCTCGGACAGCTCTTTCACGCTCGGTCCGACCGCAATGCCGACGATATCGAGCGCATCCGGTCGTGCATTCTTTGCTGCGAGACACAGCTCCTCGAGATAGCGAAGGCGTGCTTCGCGATAGTCATGCTGCTGCACTCCGCCGGGCCGGGGCATGCCCAAGAACACCCAGCATGGATCCCCAGCGTTTGATGGACAGATGAGCTGTCGCCGTATCTGCCCCTGGCGCACGGACGCTACGACGCTGAATAGTCGTTGTGCCAGTAGACGCCGACGCGCTCTGGGCTCACGAGCCATCCATCGAACACTGACCTCATTTTCGCGAATACCGCCGGGCGTGGTGTAGTGCTGCGTCTCCGTCAGCATGTGAAACGAAAACTTGTCGATGAGCTCGTCCCAACTGTAGCTGATGGCGTCTTCGACATTCCGAAAGCAAGAGGCGGTTCGCGTGTCATTGCGTCGCCGCCTAGCGTCATCGCGGCGTTTCAGTTCCGGATGCTTCAATGTATGACAGCCATCGTGCGTGCAAAACCGTGCGTGCATGGCTTTGTGCAGAACCGCAGCGTGGTGACCAATGCGAAGGCACACGTTGGTCGGCGCGTACTCGTCAACGTTGACCTGCAAGATTTCTTTCCGAGTATTCACTTCGGCAGGATCCGTGGTGTTTTTGAAGCTCCACCGTTCAGCTTCCGCCGAGATGTGGCTACTGTTCTTGCGCAGGCCTGCAGCTATCAGCGGCATCTTCCGCAAGGTGCAGCAACCTCTCCGATCATCTCGAATCTTGTCTGTCGGCGGCTCGACAACGATCTGCACAGACTCGCTCGCATGAATGGGGGAAGGTATACGCGGTATGCCGACGACATCACGTTGTCGTTCAATGGATTGTTGCCGAAGGGGATTGTTGAGCTACAGCGAGGCCAGCCCGTCCGTGCTGGTGTCGAACTCGAGTCGATGGTGTCGTCGCACGACTTCAAAATAAACACGGCCAAGTTCCGCGTTCTGTCTGGCCGCGAACGGCAGGAGGTAACAGGGCTCGTGGTGAATTGTCGCGTGAACGTTACGCGGCACTACGTTCGCGGTCTGCGTGCCCTGCTCCATTCTTGGCAACGACGTGGATACGGAACGACGCAAGCCGGATTCGTTGACCCCATCTTGAAAGCGGCCGCGAAAAGCGCTGATGTTGCCCGTTCTTCTCCGAACGTTCGGCAGATGCTTTTGAAAGCGCAGCGCGCCTTCATGATTCTTCAGTGCGTGGAACCAATCGTGCGCGAGGCGGTCGCCGCCCTCGTGATCGCCCTCCACGTCGCGTCCCGTTCGCCCGATGTTCATCTTGAATACAGATTCGGCCGATGATCCGTTCGCTGCGTTGCCGGCTAGCGCCACAAGGCCCGGTATAGGCTCGTCGTGTCGGTCGTTTGCATTCGGTGTTTCATCTGTGTCAACGATGCCCTGATTGCACATCGCACCCGCCTTTCTAGGGAGACATGTTTGTGCCGCAGTGCGATCTATACTCGCAGTAAGCGCACGCCTGGAAACTGCTCGCGCAGGCGTTCCAGATCGTCGACATCGGACGTGTACACGATATCGCCGCGCTGAGCGGCAGACGCCATGACGATGGCATCGACTACGCTTGGCCCGGCTCCGACCTTGGCGAGTGCTTCGCCGGCGACATGGGCGAGCTCTCCAGTTAGTGGTTCGACGTCGAACGGTGCCAACAGGCGGCGCGCTATGCCTTGCTGACCGCGCCACCACTCGACTACGACCGCCGCAGGGACGGTGATCACCAGGCCTGCACGCTTGGCAGCCGTGCAAGCGCGATCGATCCGCAGGTTGCGTCGCTCAAGCGCAATGAGCGCGCCGGTGTCGAGTGTCAGCCCCCCATTCGCGCATCACCGCTTCGAGTTCATCAGCGGTGGGCTCGGGGTTTGCCTCGCGCAGCCACGTTTCCACCTCGGCCCAAGCTTCGCTCTGCCTCTGCCTGCGCACGGCCTCAGTGACAACCGCTGACACCGTTCTGCCTTCGCGCTCCGCGCGCGCCTGGGCCCAGGCCAGCTCTTCGCTCGCCAACGTGACGACGGGAGTACTCGGCGGGGCCGGGGGAGGAGGCGTGGATTTGGCGGCTTCGGCTGACATAGGTCCGTCCGTGTCCTAGTTTGTCCCATGTCTGCCGCGTGCGCCAGACCGTGCCAGTACGCGGTGTCGACGCCTGGGAACCAACCGGATCATGGGCTTCTCGGCCGGTAGTGCTGCGAGTTTCTTCGCGACGTCTTCGATCTGCATCGCGGCTTCCAGCGTCCGCGCCTCGCGCGGGATGCCGCGGTGCACGTTCAAGTAATGCTTTTCGGCGACCATCACCGAGTGACCGAGCTGCTTCGCGCTTAGAAAGACAGTAGCGGCACCAAAGATGCCCGGCGCGTTCGTGAGATACGTGGCGCACGTCGAACGCAACATCTGCCAATCGAACTCCGGCGCTCCGAACTCGTCCATCATCCGCTTGCGGGCGTTGTCGACGACATCGGCTGTGTAGGCCGCACGGCCACCGAATACGTACGGCGCGTTGCCCGCCTTCAGCTTCATCGCCGCGAGCATCGCATGCAGGGCCGGCGACACCTCCAGACCGATCGTGCGTGCGTGCTTGGTCTTCGTTGCGTCGGCCTTGAGTCGAATCTCGCCGACCTTCCGGCCGTCGTTGTCGAGTGCTTCAAGGTCCACGTCCGACCATGTGAGGGCGAGCGCTTCGCCGCGCCGACAGCCGGTGAGCAGCAGGAATGCAGCGAATGGCAGGATCGGTTCGTAGCGTGGTGTGGTGCCTTTCGGGCGCCGCCCAGCATGCTCGTCGCGCGTTTCGTCGAACATGTCTTTGTCGTGCCGCCTCGCTGCCTCCAGCAGCTTTTTGATCTGCGCCGAACGCAGGTACTCGGGTTGCTCGCGTGGGACGGGGAGTGCCTTCAATGTGTCGGTGATGGCGTCGCGCGTGATGGAGAGCAACCCCGCGAGTCGCCACGCGTTGAGCAGCGTCTTGAGCGTCCGGAACTCGCGGTTGATCGACACCGGCGAGCGTTTCCTGTTGACAGGTCGGCTTCGCCGCGCCGGCCCCCTTTCTTGGGGGCCATCCTGGCGCGTGCGATGAGCGAATCGCGGAAGGCAGCCAACTTGGACCTCGTGATGTCTCCCGTCGTACGAATGCCGCTGCGCCCGCACCACGCGACGAATGGATCGATCGCGAGTCGGTAAGTGGTGATCGACCTGGCGCGCAGGCGGTTCTTGGCGCCATCGAGGTAGTCCTCGCTGGCCTTCTCGAGCGTGCGGTTCTCGACCAGCTCGCCGCCTCCTTCAAGCTCCATGCGGCGCTTCGCGAGTGCCTTGCTCTTCTGGATCGCCCAAACTCGACGGGCCTCGTGCGTGGGCAACGCAACTGCATCGAGCGTGGTGTCTGCCATGCGTCCTGTGTCTGCGTCCATGAAGCGTGCTCGCCACTGCGTTCGACCGCTCGGCAGCACACGCCTGTTGAGCTTCACGCCAGGATGCGGGCTTCGAATGCGGCGTTTTCGTGGTGGCATGGCTGCCTCAGAAGGCGGGGAGCACACGCTCGGGCTCGTGCCCCCCAATATGCCCCCCTAGATTTGACCAGGACCGCCTTCGGTGTCCTCAAGCGCCTCGCGGGAGACGACGTATTTCTAGGGCATTTGAGGCACATCGGGCAAGTGCGGACATGCGCGGACAGACGAAATAGGCCTTCTAAGCCGACGGTTGGGGGTTCGATTCCCTCTGGGTGCGCGAGAAGCTGCAGCTGCTGTTTCGGCATTCGGCGGCGACGAAGGATTCGGGCTAGAGTACGTGCATGAGCACCGCGAGTCATGGTCGGCCGTCAGCCGATCCAATCGCGTTCAGCGATCCCGATTTGCCTGCGCCGAGCCATGCAGAGCGTGCGCGAACTTTGCTTGGCGCGCACAAACTCGGCAGCTTGGCAACACTCACGATCGATCCACCGGGCTATCCATATGCCTCGATGATCACGTTCGCGCTCGAGGCTGGTGCTCCCGTGTTCTTGATCAGCCGTTTGGCGGAGCACACGCGTAATCTGCTGGGTGATCCACGCGCGTCGCTGCTCGTGTACGAACACCAACAGGCGGATCCACTCGCCAATCAGCGCGTAACGCTACTCGGCAAGTTGAACAAACTCGCCAAGGCGAATGCTGGCGGCGCGCGCCAAGTGTTTCTCGCCGCGCATCCCCAATCCGCGTACTACGCTGACTTCGACGACTTCGACTTCTTTCGTCTGCAGACCGAGTCCGTGCGTTACATCGGAGGCTATGGGCGCATGTCCTGGATCACTGCCGAAGAATTCGAGCTCGCGCAGCCGGATCCGCTTGCGAGCTCGGCGAGCGGAATACTCGCACACATGAACGCAGACCACCGTCGCGCGCTGCTGCTCTACGCGCGAGCGTTCACCCGCGCCAGCGATGCCACAGAAGCCACGCTGACTGCGATCGATCGATTTGGCTTCGAGATGACGGTGAAAACGCCGCGCGGAATCGGACCCGCACGCGTGGTGTTCGAGCCCGCGCTGACTGCAGCCGAGCAGGCGCGTGAGGCCATGGTGAAACTCGCACGGGTCGCGGAAGCCAAACTCAGAGCCGACTGACGGCACACGTTGGCACAACACCGGGTGCCGACACAGTTGCGCAGGCAGCGCGAAGCTAACGACCGTGCTGCGGCGACTGGCGCGTCGCTTGCAGTCCTCCTGATGCGAGGGAACGCGATGCGTACAAGGGTGTCGACTCAGCCCAGTGTCGGGCGGAGTACTATGACCTTCCAGCTTGCTGTGGTGCGGTTTGCGATCGTGGCCGTGCTCTTTGGGGCTGCCGCTTCAGGCTGCGACGAAAGCAACGGCAACCCGAGGTCTATCGATGATGGTGGACAGAGCGGTTCGGCTGCCAAAGCGGGTGCCGGCGGCGCGGGCGGCGCCGGTGGCGAGCCTGGATTTCCTCCGTGTGAGCTCTCAAGCTCCGACGAGCAGCCGCGGATGTCCATCGGCGTCGTCGGCTCGCTGGGTCTTCCGCGGGCCCAAGGGGGAACCGAGCGCGCGGGTGTGATCGCGCGCGTCGAAGACGAGCTCCTCGAGATCACTTCGGGTCAGGATACACTTTCGTTTCGCTGGTCTGGTCCGCCGCTGACGGCGGCGTTCAGCGTGGGTGAGCAGCTGCAGCTCTACGGATCATTTCCCCTAGCTTCGTTCGGACAGGGCGGACGCAGCAGAGTTCGTTCAGCGCATGCTACGGCGGTCGTTATCGATGCCGCACCCTGGACTGTGCTGTCGATGAGTCCAGGATCGCATCAAGCGTTGGGTGGATTCATTGGAATGCCGACACTCGACTACTCGTTGAGCTCATGTTGCAGTACTGGCCAGCGCCGTTATAGCTGCGACTACTCGTCGCTCGTCGCTACATACGATGGAATGTCCGTCTCGATCGAATCCGGAGCGCGTGGTGACGTCGGCTCCTGGACCGTCACCAATCTCAGGTCGCAGTACTTCGTGGGTGGAGAGTACGTCTGGACGGTGGCGGTCACATTGCTGGGCCCTGGCGGAGCCGATGACGCTGGCATCGATGCCGGCATCTGAACTCGCACTCTCAGGCTCACCGATTCACGAAGCCACCGTTGGTGGGCAGTACACCCACGTACCGCCACGAATGGAGCATGGCCGGATCATGGTACATTGGGGGTCGTGCACGCACGGCCGTCAGCCCGTGACGAGCAGGCAGTTCGTCACCAGCAGCTTTTTCGCGCATGGATCTGCGCTGGTTGTCTTGCGCTGATCGCGTCGAGCGCTTGCCACGCGTACGACGCGCGGCTGTTGGCTCCCGGCATGCGTGGGGGTGCTGGCGCTGCCGGGCGCGCGGACACGAGCGGTGCTCTTGCCGCTGGTAGCGGCAATGCCGGCAAAGGCGGCTTCGGAAGCGCTGGCATGGCTCAGTCCGCCGGCAATGGCGGCGACGAGGCTTCTGGAGGTTCAGAGGCGACGGGCGGTGCGGGCGGTAACGCCGCAGCGGGTGCAGCTGGCGGCGGAGCTGCCGGGACGTCCGGCAGTGGTGGTGAAGATGGTGCTTCGGGCAGCGCAGCTGGTAGCGGCGGATCCGATGCAGAGGCAGGGGCCGGAGGCGATACGGCAGGTGCCGGCGCGGGAGCGGATGCCGGGCCGTGCAATCCTGCGCTCGA
>Ga0081455_10007131_pt1 | contig 11831 bp, 11 predicted proteins | sample TabmetS3T2R1_FD_70207 | JGI IMG/M metagenome (GOLD analysis project Ga0081455, IMG submission 70207) | Tabebuia heterophylla rhizosphere microbial communities from the University of Puerto Rico - S3T2R1 | ecosystem: Host-associated > Plants > Roots > Rhizosphere ...
TGATGGCGAGGAAGCCGGCGGTCAGGAAGAAGCCGACCGCGTTATGGCCGTACCACCACTGGAACATGGCGTCCTGCACGCCGCCCCAGGCGATGTAGGATTTCGAGCCGAACAACGAGACCGGCAGGCCCGGATTGTTGCCGAGATGCAGGACGGCGATGGTGACGATGAAGGCGAGGTAGAACCAGTTGGCGACGAAGATATGCGGCTCTTTCCGCTTGATGATCGTGACCAGGAACACCAGGAGATAGACCACCCAGACGATGGTGAGCCAGAGATCGGCGTACCATTCCGGCTCGGCGTATTCCTTGGATTGGGTGACGCCGAGCAGATAGCCGGTGCCGGCGACCAGGATGAAGAAGTTGTAGCCGAGCACCACAAACCACGGCGCGAGGTCGCCGGCGAGGCGCACGCGGCAGGTCTTCTGCACCACGTAGAAGGAGCTTGCGATCAGCACGTTGCCGCCGAAGGCGAAGATCACGGCGGAGGTGTGCAGCGGCCGCAGCCGGCCGAAGCTGATCCATGGCAGGTCGAAATTGAGCGCGGGCCAGGCGAGCTGGCAGGCGATGATCAAGCCAACCAGGAATCCGGCGACGCCCCAGAACATCGAGATCGCCGCGCCGAACTTGATCGGCCCCATGTTGTAGTTCGGCCGGCCGTCGATCTCCTGCGGCGGCAGCGCGGCTGGCCGCGCGAAGTAGCGGTTGAAGATCGCAAAACAGGCCCAGAGGCTGAAGGCGGCAAAAAGCAAGGCGTGAAAGGCGAATGCGCTGTCGGCGGCCTTGGCCGCGACAAACACAAAAACAAAGGCGGACACTGCCGCAAGCGCGCCAAGCCCTGCTTCGCCTTGCGTCATCCATTTCGCGTCTGCGGATTGTGACATTCTCGGATACTTTCGTGAGTGGCCTGGCCCCAGAGATCACGCTTTCGCGAATGCGAGATTGACCAAGATCAAGCCGCGCCGGATTTGCGCAGCGTCTCGCGCGCAGCGGGCAATGGAGCCTGGCAACGAAAAGCGAATGCCGGCAGCACCTTCGCTGCCGGCATTGATCGCCTTGGACCTTGATTGAAGAAATCAGGAGCCGCACACCCGCTGCAGATCCTGCAACACTTCCGGATGCTTCGTCGCCAGCAGTTCCTCGGCCGAATTCGGTAAGCCGCTGCTTCAGGAGGCTCCCGTCAGAAACTGCGGCGCTTCGCTTTGACGCCCTCCACATTCGGTGCCAGATCGCGCGTCCGGCGCTCGCCCCAGAACAGCACGGAGCCGAAAACCACGAACACGGCGACGATCGCTGCGGACAGAATCATCACATCGACAGGCATTGCTTTCCTCCTCTTGAGTCGGAAAACAGGATGTCACGGGAACCCGCCGGGGTTTTTGAGCTGCATCAATTTTGTACGCCGAAGCCGCAGGCAGGCCCGGCGTTGAGCGAGATCAACGCTGGGCGGCGCCAACCGTGCGAGGACAAAATCTGTCCGGAATCAACCAGCAGAGCACGTGTGATGCGACATCTTCTCGGCTGCCTGGCCGCCATCCTCGTGATGACAAGTTCGGCGCTGGCTATCACCCCCGCCGAACAGCGCGGCAAGAACTTCGTCGTCACCAATTGCTCGCGCTGCCATTCGGTCGACAAGGTATCGCCGAGCCCGCTGAAGATCGCCCCGCCCTTCCGCGAACTGCACCGCAAATACCCGATCGAGACGCTGCAGGAATCGCTGGCCGAGGGCATCTATACCGGCCATCCCACCATGCCGGTGTTCCGCCTCGAGCCCGACCAGATCAACGACGTGCTGTCGTATTTGAAGAGCCTGGAATAAGCGCCCTCGCCGCTCAGATCGTCTGCACCGTCCAGGCGATCAGTTCCCGCGCGATGTCAGCGAAGGCCTTGTCAAACGCCGCGACCACCGCTGACGGTTCGACCTTGTCGACCGTCTGGCCTGCCCTGAAGAGCCGTGCCGCGACGACCTTGCCTTGCTTGTTCAGGAGTTTGGCCGAAAAGGCGATCGTTGCGGTCGGCTGGGCGCCGGCCACCACCAGAAATTCGCGGATGTCGATCAGGAGCTGATAGTCCGCCTCCGCGCCGTCGGCGCTGCGCAACGGAGCGTGCGCGATGTCGTAATTCTCAAAGCTCTGGATCAGCCTCGCCTGCAACAGCCGCGGGATCGTGTCGGCCCATTGGGCATTGGCGAACTCGGCCGCATCGTTCGCAGGCGAGAACAGGATGCGCTGGGTGTCGAACATCACGACCGTCGACGGCTCGGGAATCACGAGCTGTCCCTTCAGCGTCTTGCCGGGGCCAGCCGGTGATGCCGCAGCTTGCAGGTTGTAGACGGTTTTCGGCGGCGGCGTGCTGGCGCCGGTCATCCGCTCGAGGCCGGCGACGATGCTGTCGAGCTTGCCGGTGTTGCGCGCCAGCCCATCCGAGAACGTGCGGAAATTGTCGATCATGCCATGCAGCGGCTCGGCGTTTTCCGCGAGGATCGAATCGACGCGCCTCAGCGCATCACGCGCGGCCTGCGTCATGCTCTGCCCGGCACCGGGCTCGGCGATCAGCGTCGGCACGGTGCCGGAGGCCGCAACCTCCTTGCCGCCTTCCAGCGCCACGACAGGAACGCCGGTCAGGCCCTGGAAATCGAGCCCCACCTTGGTGTCGGACCGCACCGGCGTGTCGGCCGCGACCGCAATGGTGGCGTTGACGCGGCGCGGGTTGTCGGTGGCGAGCTTCAACTCGGTCACCTCGCCGACGCGAATGCCGTTGAACAGCACGGAGGCGCCGACCAGAAGTCCCGGCACCGGCCCGTCGAACTGCAAATGATAAGTGCTGCGCGCGCCGACGCCCGCGGAATTTTGCAGCCAGTAGACGAAGCCGAAGACGGCCGCGATGGCTGCAAGCACGAAGGCGCCGACGATGATAAAGGGAGCTCGGGTTTCCATGTCAGTCAATCCGGTTTCCTGTGCAGCATCAGCGAGCGCTTGCCGTGGAAGTAGGCTCTCACCCAGGGATGCTCGGCGTGCAGCAACTCGTCCATCGATCCGATGGCGACGATCTTGCCGTCGGCCAGCGCAGCCACGCGGTCGCAGACGGTCTTGAGGCTGGCGAGGTCGTGCGTGACCATGAACACGGTCAGGCCCAACGTCTTCTGCAGCGTTTTGATCAGCGCGTCGAAATCGCCGGCCGCGATCGGGTCGAGGCCGCTTGTCGGCTCGTCGAGGAAGACGATCGCCGGATCGAGCGCGAGCGCGCGTGCCAGCGCCACGCGCTTGGTCATGCCGCCGGAGAGCTCGGACGGCAGCTTGTCGCCGTCCTCCGGCGACAGCCCGACCATTTCCAGCTTGGCATCGGCGATCTCGTCCATCAGCGATGGCGACAGCTCCAGATTTTCCCGCAGGGGAAACTGCACATTCTGCCGCGCGGTGAGCGAGGAGAACAGCGCGCCCTGCTGAAACAGGATGCCCCATTTCGGCGCGCCGAAATGACCGTTCAACCCGCCCGCCGCGTCGGCATCCCAGCCCATCACGTCGATGCGGCCTTCCCTCTTCGGGATCAGCCCGATGATCGTACGCATCAGCACCGACTTGCCGCCACCGGATGCGCCGACGAGGCCGAGGATCTCGCCCCGGCGCACGTCGAGCGTGAGATGATCGATCACGATGCGGCGGCCGAAGCCGACGACGAGGTCGCTGACGCGGATCGCATATTGATGGGTGACCGCGTCCACGGCTCACATCCCGATCGACGCGAAGAACACGGCAAACAGGCCATCGAGCACGATGACCAGGAAGATGGACTTCACGACGGAGGTCGTGGTCTGCCTGCCCAGCGACTCCGCGCTGCCTTTCACCTTCAGCCCCTCGCTGCAGGCGATGATGCCGATCACCAGCGCCATGAACGGCGCCTTGATCATGCCGACCTGGAAATGGGTCACCGATACCGCCTCGTGCAGCCGCGCAATGAAGATGGCCGGCGACATGCCGCCATAGAGCCAGGCGATCAGGCCGCCGCCATAGAGCGCAGCCATCGCGCCCATGAAGGCGAGGATCGGCAGCGCGATGATGAGCGCAACGATGCGCGGCAGGATCAGCACCTCGACGGGGTCGAGCCCCATGGTGGTGAGCGCGTCGATCTCCTCGCGCATCTTCATCGAGCCGAGTTCCGCCGTGCAGGCGCTGCCGGAACGGCCGGCCACCATGATGGCGACGATCAGCACGCCGATCTCCCGCAGCACGAGAATGCCGACCATGTCGACGACATAGGACTCGGCGCCGAACTTGCGGAAGTGGAAGATGCCCTGCTGGGCGATGATCGCGCCGATCAGGAAGGTGATCAGCACCATGATCGGGATCGCCTGCCATCCGATCCGCCAGATCTGGTAGATCAGCGAGGTCAACCGCAGCGAGCGTGGCCGCCGCAAGGTACCGAGCAGCGCCCATCCGGTGGCGCCGAGCATGTGCAGGAAAATCGCCACTTCGCCGACGGCATCGAAGGAGGTGCGGCCTGCCTGCTCCAGCCGGGCAAAAATCGGATTCGACCGCGGCCGCGCCGCGCGCCCGCCGCGATTGACCTTGCGGACGTCCTCGATCAGTTCGGCGTGGCGCGCGTCAACCCCCGTCACGGTGACGGGATGGCCGGCCTGCTCCGCGCCGCGCGAGATTTTTTCCAGAAGCCACGCGCCGAGCGTGTCGATCTCGCACACGCCGGCAAGATCGACGCGCAGACGCTTCGCGCTCTCAAGCTGCGGCGCCACCGCGTCGAACAGGCCTTCAAGCAAATTGGCGTTCATCACCGTCCACGATCCCGTGGGACGGAGCTCGAGCGTGTCGCCGACGGCGGCGACGTTGAGAAGCGGCGTGGAACTCACCGGACTGTCCGTGATAACCGGGCTAGCATCCTTCTAAGCAGCCGATCCGGCAGGCAGGTTTGACCTGCCTCAAGGCAGCTGGTTTGAGCTTGATCAAGCCTGCGTCAGCATGGCTCTAGCGATCCAGCGGCAGCGTCACGTCGAACAGGTCGCGCTCGGTCGGATCGGGCTCGACCTTGAAGCCGAGGCTCCGGCACATCTCGATCATGGTGGTGTTCTCGCGCAGCACCTGGCCAAAAATCTGCTTCAGCCCTTCCGACTTCGCATATTCGATCAACAGCTGCATCAGCGCCCAGCCGAGCCCCCTGCCCTTGAGGTCGGAGCGCAGCAGGATCGCGTATTCTCCGGTCTCGTAGATCGAGTCCGAATGCAGGCGCACGACGCCGGCGAGTTCGCCGCTTGCCTCATCGAACGCCACGAACGCCATGGCGCGGGCATAATCGAGTTGGGTCAGCCGCGCGATGAACTCGTGTGAGAAATGCTTCATCGGCGCGAGAAAACGCAACCGCAGGTCTTCCATGGTGACGTGCTTCAGGAATTCATGGATCAGCGGCTCGTCTTCGGGACGGATCGGCCGCGCCAGGATGCGCCAGCCGTCCCGCAACACCAGATGGCGCACCCATTCGGCCGGATAGGGCTTTACGGCAAAGCGCGCATTGCCGCGCCCGGCGAATTTCCGGCCCGATGCGGCGACCGCCACGCGGGCATCGATCGCCAGCACGCCGGAGGCATCCGCCAGCAGCGGATTGATGTCGAGCCCGGTCACCTGCGGCAGGTCGGCGGCGAGCTGCGCCAGTTTCACCAGCGTCAGCGCGACCGCATCCTCTTTCACCGCCGGCACGTCGCGATAGGCGGAGAGCAGCCGTGACACCCGCGTCCGCCCGATCAGCTCGCGCGCCAGCGCAAGATCAAGCGGCGGCAGCGCCAGCGCCTTGTCGTTGATGATCTCGACCGCGGTGCCGCCCCGCCCGAACACCACCACCGGGCCGAAGGTGGGATCGTCGGCAATACCGAGGATCAATTCGCGCGCTTTCGCGCGCAGCACCATCGGCTGCACCAGCACGCCAGCGAGCCTTGCATCCGGCCGCAGCGACCTGGCGCGCGTCAGAATATCGTTGGCCGCTACGCGCACCTCGTCGGCGGTTGCCAGATTGAGCACCACCCCGCCGACGTCGGATTTGTGAGTGATGTCGCGCGACAGCACCTTGAGCACCACCTTGCTGCCCTGCGCGAACAGGGGTTCGGCAAAGGCAACCGCCTGCTTCCCATCAACAGCCTCCAGCGTCGGCACCATGTCGATCTGATAGGCATCGAGCAGCCGCTTCACCTCAACCGGATCGAGCCAGCGCCGCCCTTCCGCGACCGCTGTCTCCACGATCGCGCGCGCCGCCTCCACGTTGGGGACGAAATCGGCGGGCAGGCTTGGCGGCACCGCCGACAAGGCTTCGATAGCCTCGCGATGCTTGACGAGGTGCATGAAGCCGCGCACCGCATCGTCCTCGGTAAGAAAGTTCGGTATGCCCGCGGCATCGAACTTCTTCGATATCTCGGGCCCGGCGCCGACCCAGACCGCCAGCACGGGCTTGGCGGGCCGCCGCTTCTCGCGCGCGGATACGACGACGCGCGTCACGGTGTCGGCGATCTCGGCTGCAGAGGCCACCGCGGTCTGCACGTTCATGACCAGCAGCGCATCGCTGTCGTGGTCGCCGAGCAGTATCTCCAGCGCCGCCGCGTAGCGTGATGCATCGGCATCGCCAACGATGTCGACCGGGTTCGATCCGGACCAGGTCGGCGGCAGCACGGCGTCGAGTTGCTGTTTCGTTTCCGGCTTGAGCGCCGCGGTGACGCCGCCGAGCTCAACCAACCGGTCCACCGCGAGCACGCCGAGGCCGCCGCCATTGGTCAGCATGGCAAGCCGCTTGCCATGCGGGGCCTTGAGCCGGCCGAGCGTCTCGGCGCAGTCGAACAATTCGCGCAGATCGAATACGCGCAGCATGCCGGCGCGGCGGAATGCGGCGTCGTAGACGTCGTCGGCGCCGGCCAGCGCCCCGGTATGGGTCGCCGCGGCGCGTGCGCCTTGCGCCATCCGACCCGACTTCACCAGCACGATCGGCTTGACGCGGGCGGCGGCGCGCGCCGCCGACATGAATTTGCGGGCGTCGCGCACCGCCTCGATGTAGAGCAGGATCGCGCCGGTATCTCGGTCGAGCGCGAAATAGTCGAGCAGATCGGCAATATCCACGTCGAGCTGGTCGCCAATCGAGACGATGCCGGAGAAGCCGACAGATTTCTGGCCCGCCCAATCCACCATGCCGGCCGCGATCGCGCCAGACTGCGAGATCAGCGCAAGATTGCCGCCGCGCGGCATGTGCGCGGCAAAGCTCGCATTGAGATTCATGCGCGGCATCATGATGCCGAGGCAATTGGGGCCGATCAGGCGCATGCGATGGGCGCGCGCCGCGAGGTCGGTCGCCTCCGCAATCGAGCCCGGCCCGTGGCCGAGCCCGGCGCTGACGATGACCGCGCCGGCCGCGCCGCGCTTGCCGGCCGCATCGATGATGTCAGGGATTTCCCGAGCGGGAGCAGTGACGACAACGAGTTCGGGCGCAAACGGCAGCCCGTCGATGTGGCTGGCCGCCTTCATGCCGGCGATTTCGCCATAGCGCGGATTGACGATGCCGATCTCGCCGGCAAATCCGCCGCTGCGGATATTGTTGAGGATCGCAGCACCCAGCGAACCCTGGCGCGGGCTCGCCCCCACCAGCGCCACCGAGCGCGGCGCCAGCACACTGCTCAATCGATAGGTCGACATCTCTCACTGACCTCGCATGGCCCGAGGCCCGGACGTACGACACATGCGCGCATATGCGGAGGGAACAAAGCCGATCGCTAGTGCGACAGCATGACCCAGCAAGGTGGCCGGTTGATGACGGTAGACGTCACGCCGCCCCAGATATGCTCGTTCAGCCGGGAGTGGCGGAAACCGCCCATGACCAGCAAGTCGATGGCGTTGTCCTCGACATATTGCTCCAACACCTTGCCAACCGAACTGCCGCCGATCTCGACGGTTTCGAAGATGCCCCTGACGCCGTGCTCGGCCAGATGGCGTTCGAGCGCCATGCCCGAGGCGCCTTGCGCGGCAGTCACCTTGTCGGTTGCCGTGACGATGCGGACCGTTGCAGCTCGCCGCAGCAGCGGCATCGCATCGCCGACCGCGCGTGCTGCCGGCGCCGTGTGATCCCAGGCGATCGCGACGTCTTTGAGGGTGGTAGCGAGACTATCGGCCGTCTCCTCCGGACACATCAGCACGGGCCGGCCGGTTTCGAACAGCAGCCGCTCGACAAGTTTTTCCGAGAGCGAATCGCTGGTCTTGACCAGCGCGATGGCGATGTCGCTCAGTCGCGCTGCTGTCGCGATACTGCCGATCATGGCGGCGCCGGGCGAGCGTTCCAGCCGTTGCTCGTTGCGCAGCGAATGCTTCTTGGCGGCGGTCGCGAATGCCGCCATCAGGGCGCGGGCCGTGGGCGCGGTCTGCACGATATCGGCCGCTCCCAGCACGTCGGCGGCGGTCTGCGGCACATAGTCCTCGGTCTCGACCGCCAGCGCCGTGACGCGGGCATCGAGCCCGCTTGCCAGCGCGACGCATTTCTCGATTGCGACCATCGTGGTGCGTGAGGATTCGCCGACCAGCGGCAGCAATACGTCCCGAATCGACATGGCTATGCTCCCTGTGCCTCGCGCTGCGCGCAAGATTCCAGCGCACGAATGACATCCTCGCGCGCGATGATGCCGACCAGCCGGGAATCCGTGTCCAGGATCGGCAGGCTCCGCAACCGATGCTCGATCATGAGCTGCAGCACGCGGGTCAGCCTGGTGTCGCGGCCGACATAGATGAATTCGCGCGTCATTGCGCTCGCCACCGCCCGCCGCATCAGTTCGTCATAGCGCGGCATCATCCGTGCCGGCGTGAACTCGAAACAGGCGAGATAGTCGAACTTGCTGACGACGCCGACCACTTGGCCGTTATCCACGACCGGAAAACTGTTGAAGTCGGTCTCCTTGAAGCGCTGGCCGAGCTCGCGGATCGACATGGTCGGCGGCACGGTCGCCACATCGCGCGTCATGTAGTCGGAGACGATCTGTTCGAGGAATTTGTACAAGCTGACCGCCGATCGAATGCCTGGTTGCCATTGAGCGCCGGACAAGTCCGGGCTTCTGCCATTAGAAACCCTGCGCCGGAAAGGCGTTTGATCGAGGTCAACAAAACCGGGAGGCTCGGTAATCAACCCTAGGGTCGCGCGCGGAATGTCGCCGCGTCAGCGGATCGGCTATGATTTCCGCCAGTCGAGGGGAGGAATCACCATGCTGCGGCGGCTGGTCTATCTCGTGGTGGTAGCGACGTCCTTCCTGGCCGGCGTCACCGTCATCCTCCGCTACTTCTCCGACATTTTGCCGCTCGCCTCCACTGAACCGCAATCGGTATGGCAGTTCGAGGCGGCCTTCCTGCTCACCGCAGCGCAATGGACCGCACTTGCCGTGGTGGCGATCGCCTCGGTCTGCATTGTCGTGCTGCTGTGGAAATCCACCCGCGCCCGCGCGCCGTGAGTTGCGGCGCGCCTATTGCTTCCTGGCGTTGGCAAGGAGCTGCGAGGTGGCCTCGACCAGGCGCTGATTCCGCCGCAGCAGATTCCGGCTCTCCCGGTTGAACACATCCATCTGGTGCTGGCCGCACTCCCTCAGCACCGACCTGATGTTCTCCACCGAATGCGCCTCGTTGATCTTGGCGGCGAACTCGGCCGCCAGATTCATCTCGGCGCGCACGTCTTCCAGGATCTCGTCGCTGGCGGTGACCATTTCGCCCAAAATCACCCGCTGCGTATCGAACATGAAATGCAGCGCCCGCTTGTTGAATTCGACGAACGCACCCGGCGCGTCGCTGGGCAGCCGTTTCGGCACTGCTTGGGTCAGCGTCTCTGACATGGCAAATCTCCTGCTTCCATTGAGGCAAGCTAACGCCGCGGAACCCGCAATCGTTGAGCTGCGTCAATAAAAAATTTCATCGCGACAACAGCGCACAACGGGTGGGCTGACCTACAAGATGTTGGGTGACGCCGCCCAGCACCCATTCGCGGAACCGCGAGCGGCCATAGGCACCGGCGACGACGAGACCGGCCCCGGTGTCGGCGGCGATGCGGTCGAGCTGTTGCACGGCATTACCGCTTTTCCCGGGCACCTGGGCGCGCGCGGCAATGCCGTGGCGCGACAACCAGCCAACGACGTCCTCAGCCTACTGTGGCACCGCCGCCTGCGTGCCTTCCTCCTCGGCAATGCCTGCGACGGTGACCTCCCTGACCTTGGCCAGCAGCGGCAGCGCATCGGCCACCGCACGCCGCGCTTCCGGGCAGTCTTTCCAGGCAACCAGCGCGCTGCGCAAGTCCAGCCATTTCACCTCTGCCGGCACCACCAGCAACGGCCGTCCCGCCTGCAAGACGAGATCGCTGGGGCCCGCGATCGCAAACGGATCGGTGATCGCGTTACCATCGCCGCTGACGATGATGAGATCGGCCGCGCGTGCCTCGCGCGCGACATAGCGCGCCGGCAATTCCAGCGCCTGGCGCCACTCGACACCCCTGGCGCGGCCGTGCATGGCCGCGCGGAACTGGCTCTCGAGCTCGGCCATGCGCTTGGCGATGGCGGCTTCCCCGTCGCTGATCAACTGCTGGCTCGCCGCGCCTTCGAGGAAGTAAAGCGGCGGGCTGAACATCGCGGCCGAGATTCCGATCACCTTCGCGGAAAGCTGTCCGGCCAGCTGCCCGGTCACTTCCAACAGCGCCTCATTCGGCTGGTCCACCGCCAGGCTAACCATTGCCGTCGCATATGTCATCGGATTCTCCCGCATCATGCCGCCTCCTGCCGCGGATAAGCGGGCAAACGGCACCGCGCGATGAGATAGATCAAGTCGCGTATGGCATGCGGGCCATGCCGCGTTCGCGGAGAGGCTTGAGCTTTGCCCGGCCTTGGGACAAATAGGCTTTGTTCCATGGCCATCCCGGCGCGTCGCGGCAGCGACGTCGCCAGCGGACGGCCAACCGCAAAGGCAAGGCGTGACCAATACCGTCAAACCACAGCCGGACGACCCCGTGCGCGATCTGCGCTTCCGCCTGGGCATCGAACGATCCGGGGTCGGAATCTGGGATCTCGACCTGGCGAGCCAGCAGGTGACGTGGTCGGAAAACGCCGGCGAGCTGTTCGGCGCCTCCGACAAGCGGAAGGTGACGTACGACTTCTTCCTCTCCCTGCTCGACCCGCTCGACCGCGAACGCGCGCGGCGGGCAATTGCGAACGCCGTGGACACCGGCGCGCGGCTCGACATCACCTTTCCGATCGCAACGCGGCCGGCTGCGCGGCACTGGATCCGACTCCGCGCGGGGCTGGTCCGCTCCGAGGACGGCCGTCCGCATCATGTGAGCGGGATTGTGCTCGACATCGACGAGGAAAAGCAGGTCGAGGAAGCGCTGCGCACCCGCGAGACGCATCTGCGGTCGATCCTGGAGACGATCCCCGACGCGATGATCGTCATCGACAGCCGCGGCATCATGCAGTTCTTCAGCAACGCGGCCGAGCGGCAGTTCGGCTACACCGCGGCTGAAGCGATCGGCCAGAATGTCAGCACCTTGATGCCCGAGCCTGACCGCACCCATCACGATGCCTATCTGGAACGCTATCGCGTCAGCGGCGACCGCCGCATCATCGGCATCGGCCGCATCGTCACCGGCAAGCGCAAGGACGGCACGACCTTCCCGATGCATCTGTCGGTTGGCGAAACACGCTCGGGCGGCGAGACCTTTTTCACCGGCTTCGTGCGCGACCTCACCGAGCAGCAGCAGACCCAGCACCGCTTGCAGGAATTGCAGTCGGAGCTGGTCCACATCTCGCGGCTGTCGGCGATGGGCGAGATGGCGAGCGCGCTC
>Ga0081455_10007132_pt1 | contig 11829 bp, 15 predicted proteins | sample TabmetS3T2R1_FD_70207 | JGI IMG/M metagenome (GOLD analysis project Ga0081455, IMG submission 70207) | Tabebuia heterophylla rhizosphere microbial communities from the University of Puerto Rico - S3T2R1 | ecosystem: Host-associated > Plants > Roots > Rhizosphere ...
CAGCAGTTGCGGCGCGGTCGAGAAATGCAGAAAGCCGTCCGCCTTGTCATGCGCCGAACCATGATAGTCGCCGCTTTCGGCCATCCATTCGGCGCGCGGGACAATTTTGAAAATTAACCTGTTAACTGGTGAGTTGGTCAAAGCAGGGGATCCGAAAGAGTTTAGCAAGCTCAGCTATGCGCTCAGGCAGTTTGCCTCCGATCGCCAGTGAGCATCCGGCCGTCGGCGCTAGGCCTTGTTGAATCTGCTGTGCTTGAAGAACTGCGCGATATTTTATGCATTGGAATATGCCTCGATGAAGTTCATCGACGCTGCGGCTTGTTTTTACTTCAATCCCTTGGCTTTGCGAGGGGAAATAGACATCGATCCTATCTCCGGACCAAAGCTCAAACTCGGGTTCCCCCCGAGCAGAGCGCGGGAGTCCCACCAGCCCGGGGTTTTGCGCGATCTTAAGTTTCAAATCTTTATGCTCTTTGCTCTCCGGGCCCGTCGCCCATCCCTTTGGATTTGGCGGAGCGATCGGTTTTCGCAGTGGTTTCTTCCAAACTGTAGCTTTCAGTTCGAACTTGGTTAGAACTTCATCCCAGTTCCTGTATTGCGATATCTCTTCATGCGCACGCCGAATAATGGCCAATTTTTCGCGCTTGGATAACTCCGAGGGGCTTTTGTTCTTGCCCAGAAATTCACGGTAGAATTCTTCAATATATGGGTCCGCACCATCGCCCGGAAAATTGGTAGCCCCGTTTACGACAAGCAAATTTATGGGCGGTATTCTTTCACCGATCTGCTTGCTCAGCTCCGCGCAAGCGTCTCCAATTTGGCCTGCCGGATAGCGATAGACGACATAAAACGGTCTTTTGCTTTTCCCTAGGCCGCGATTTGATATTTCTTGGTCCCATTGTTTGTAGGTGATGGGCTCATTTCGTTTTGCGTATTCAACCAATATTGGAAATCCTGCACGGGCCGTCTGTGCGCCCCATTTGTCTCCCAACAGGCTCTTAAGCCCCATGCCCGCCTCCTAGCTATTCCTTCTCACCCCGCCAGCGCCAGCCGCCTTCGGTTTTGCGGTAGGTGATGCCCACCGTGACGATGACGGTGGCGAGAAGTCCCAGCCCGATCCATGCCGCGCGCAGGACATTGTCGCGGATCATCGGTCCTGAGACGATGATGCCGAACACCGCCAGCAACACGATGGCGGCGATGCGGCCATATTCATTGGCGGCCACCGCCCAGCCCCCGGCCACCGCGGCCAGGGTGGCGACGGCGGCGAAGGTCACGGCCATGCCGACCAGCATCGGCAGCCCGTTGGTCAGGAACGGCCGGTCCGCCCGGGCGAAGACGAAGGGCAGGACGGGCAGGATGCAGGGGCTGACGATGGTCAGCACGCCGCCCAGATAGGCCAGCAGGAACAGAAGCATGATCCGGTCTTCCGTTCAGGCGGCGGCGGGTTTGAAGGCCATGGCGACGCCGTTCATGCAATAGCGCAGCCCGGTCGGCGCCGGCCCGTCGTCGAAGACGTGGCCGATATGGCCGCCGCAGCGCCGGCAATGCACGGCGGTGCGGGTCATGCCGAAGGAGGTGTCGGCGGTGGTGCCGACGGCATTGTCCAGCGCCGCCCAGAAGCTGGGCCAGCCGGTGCCGCTGTCGAATTTGGTGGTGGAGGAGAACAGGTCCAGGCTGCAGCCGGCACAGGCGAAGGCGCCGGCCCGCTCCTCATGCAGCAGCGGGCTGGTGAAGGGCCGTTCGGTCGCCGCCTGGCGCAGCACCGCATACTGGTCGGCGGTCAGCAGGCTGCGCCATTCCGCGTCGCTGTGCGTGACCTCGAAGGTCCCCAAAAACATCGCCGACATCACGTGGGTCGGAACCGATTCGATCGCAGGCGTCAGCGCGGTCGGAACGTGCACGCCGAGCTTGCGACAACCGGTCCACATCATCGCCGCGCAACCTCACATGCACAAAATGGGTCGTCACATGAAGACGGTCATCAACCGCAAAGGCGGCGGCAGCGAGACCATCCACGACAACCCGTTCGACTTCGACGACCAGCGTTACTACGTCAAAGACGCGATGCTGATGCCCGGCGACACGATGACCACGACCTGCACGTACTCGGGGCCGGCGACGTTCGGTCCATCGACCAGTCAGGAGATGTGTTACTTCTTTTCGATCGCGTACCCCGCAGGTTCGCTGAACAACAGCAGCGGCGCGCTACTTCACGGAGCCAACACCTGTCTCAACTGACGGTGATCTCGCGCTCCGACATCCCGTGTCGATCGGAGTTTCATGATGCTCGAAATCTCGAGGCGCAAATCATTGCACGTGACACAACGCGCGATAAGCGAACGGCGTGGCGTCTGGTTCTGGCTTGCGCTCTGCAGCTGCTCGCCTGCAGCGAACACGACGAACATGAACGCGGGCAGCGCGAACGCGAGCGGAACCGGCGCCGTGGCGGCGCTGCCGCCCGGCTCCAGAACCGCGAAGAGGGTGCTCATTTGGACGGTCCCTTCCCGTCCGCGTCAGCCTTCGGTTTCGGCTTTTTCGAGAACATGCCGAGCATCCGGTCGGTGACCATGAAGCCGCCGACGATGTTGATCGCGCCGAAGGCGACGGCGATCGTCCCGATCGCGTACTCGAGGCCGTCGTCGGCGTAGCCGAGGACGATCAGGCCGCCGAGGACGACGATCCCGTGGATCGCGTTGGTCTGGCTCATCAGCGGCGTGTGGAGGGCGGTCGGGACCTTCGAGATCGTCTCGAAGCCGACGAAGATCGCCAGGACGAAGATCGCGATCATCGTGAACAGCGTCATTTCGCGGCCCTCTCGTTTTTCACCTTTCCGCCCTCGGTAACGACCGCGGCGGCGAGGATGTCGTCCTCCCAGTCGATCGCCAGCTCGCCCTCCTCGCCGACCATCAGCCCGAGCAGGTTCTCGAGGTTCTTGGCGTAGAGCTGGGAGGCCGGGGCCGGCATCTCGGAGGCGAGGTTGCGCGGGCCGATCACTTTCACCCCGCCCTCCTCGACGGTCTCGCCGGGCACCGTCAGCTCGCAGTTGCCGCCGGTCTCGGCGGCGAGGTCGACGATCGTCGAGCCGGGCCGCATCCCGCGCACCGCCTCGGCGGCGATCAGCAGCGGCGCCGGGCGGCCGGGGACCTGGGCGGTGGCGAGGACGATGTCCTGTTTGGCGGCGTTGTCGCGGAGGGCGTCGCGGACCTGGGCGTTCTCGGAGTCGGTCAGCGCTCGCGCGTAGCCGCCCTCGCCCTCGGCGTCGGGGACGAACTCGAGCTCCAGCGGGCGGCCGCCCAAGCTGGCGATCTGCTCCCAGGCGGCGCGGCGGATGTCGAAGCCGGTGACGACGGCGCCGAGCCGCTTCGCGGTCGCCACCGCCTGCAGACCGGCAACCCCGGCGCCGAGGACCAGCACTTTGGCCGGCGGCACGGTGCCGGCGGCGGTGGTCATCATCCCGAAGAAGCGGCCCGACTCGCGAGCGCCGATCAGCGTTGCGGCGTAGCCCGCGGCCGCGGCCTGGGAGGAGAGCGCGTCCATCGCCTGGGCGCGGGTGGTGCGCGGGATCGCCTCCATCCCGAAGGCCGTCACCCCCGCCGCGGCGAGCGCCACGTTGGTCTCGGCGGCGACCCAGGGGTTGAGGTGGGAGATGAAGACCTGGCCCGATTTCAGCTTGCCGATCTCCTCGCCGCTCGGCACCGCGACGTGGAGGACGACGTCAGCGTCCCAGGCGACCCCGTCGGCGACGATCTGCGCGCCCGCCTCCTCGTACTGCGAATCCGGGTGCCCGGCAGCCTCGCCGGCGCCCGACTCGACCAAGACGTCGAGCTTCTCGTTGCGCTTCAGCGATTTGACGACGTCAGGGACGAGGGCGACCCGTCGCTCCCCTGCGGCGATCTCTTTCGGTACTCCGATCTTCACAGCGGCGTGAAGATTACGCGAATCCAACGATCTTCGGCCAATCGTCGCCCAGAAAATCGGTCTTGTCTTCGTTTTTTCTCCGAGACCTGGCGCGGTCAGCGCTTATTGGCGTACTTCCTTCAAAAATCTTCCCCTCAGAGGGGTATCTTTCGCACTATGATTCAGAATTCAGGTCCTCTCCGATCCGTGCAGCCCGCACGATGAGCACCGCGGCGACCAGCTCGCAGCAGACCCTCGTCGAGCGGCTCGACCGCCTCGAGAGCCGCGAGCAGATCGCGGAGCTGCTCGCCGATTACGCGGCCGGCTTCGACCTCCAGGACCGCGAGGCGCTGGCCCGAGTCTGGCACGAGGACGCCCAACTCGACCTCGGCGACGTCTTCGGAACCTATGACGGTCGTCAGGCGATTCTCGAGATCGTCGAGACCTTCTACGAGAAGACGCCGTCGATGCACCATTGGGTGGCCACGCCGTCGATCCGGATCGACGGCGACCGGGCGACCGGGGTGATGGGCGTCGACTGCTTCATCCAGCATGTCGGCCAAGGCCCCGCGATGATCGCGGGGACCTATTACGACGAGTACGAGCGTCGGGAGGGAAGATGGGGGATCGTCCGACGCCGCTTCGACATGCATTACCTGACGCCGATGAAAGACTGGGTGCCAAAGTTCGGCAGCCACAAACTCAACGATTCTCGATGAACGAATCCGTCGACACGCATGACGGCATCCACTCGATCGTCGTCGGACGCGAGCGCGAGATCGAGCTGATCCGCGCCGCGGTAAACACCGGCCGCGACCTGCTGCTCGAAGGTCCACCGGGAACCTCGAAGACGACGCTGCTGAAGGCGATCACCGGGGCCTGGGAGGTTCCACTGATCTTCGTCGAGGGCAACGCCGAGCTGACTCCCGGGCGCCTGCTCGGCCACCACGATCCCGCCCGCGTGCTGCAGGAGGGCTACACCGAGGACACTTTCGAGGCCGGCCCGCTCGTCGAGGCGATGCGAAGCGGCGGCTTCCTCTACTTCGAGGAGTTCAATCGCGCCCCGGAGGACACCCTCAACACGCTGTTGACCGCGATCGCTGACCGCAGCGTGACGATCCCTCGCGTCGGCACGGTCAGGGCCCTCCCCAACTTTCGCCTGATCGGCTCGATGAACCCCTATGACAACGTCGGCACGACTCGGCTGTCGGTATCGATCAAGGATCGCCTCAACCGGCTCCCGATCGACTACCAGGACGTCGGTGCCGAGGAGGAGATCGTCCGGCGCCGCACCGGCGAGGTCCGCAACCCCCGGCCCGAGAACCGCACGATCGCCGACGCGGTCGCGGTGACCAGGGCGACCCGCGCCCACGACGCGGTCGCCCAGGGGGCGAGCGTGCGGGGAGCGATCGACCTGGCCTTGATGGCTTCCGAGCTCTGCGCGGCGAGACGGATCGAGACGACCGCCGAGGAGGCCTACCGTGAGGCTTTCTGGGAAGTGATGGTTGTCGCGCTCTCCGGCCGCCTTCTGCTCGACCACGCTGCCGGTCTTACTGAGGAGGCAATCCTGCGCGAGATCTGGGAGTACCAATTCCTCCTCGCCCCGCGCCTCGCCAAGGGCGGCGATCAGGTCCTGGAACTGGAGGATCCGCCGCTGATCAGAGGTGAGAGGAAAAACGGCGACCGCGGCAAACGGCCATTCAAGGCAAAGCCCAAAGAGCTCGACGCCCAACCCGATCTAGCGCTTGGCACCGGCGGCGCCGGCCTCGCATCGGCGGCCGAGCGGAACCCCGCCCGGCCGCCCGAGCGCCGGCCGGGGACGACGGGCTTTGGTGACGACCCGGCCGCGCTCGACGACGAGGAGGGCGAACCAGCCGGGCCCAATCGGGCGGTCCGCGTCAAGGCCAAGGAGATCGCCGCGAGTCTCGTCGTGCGGGATCCCGAGCAGCTACCGCGCCCGCGGCGCGGCGGCAACGAGATCGTGGCGCTGCCCTACAGCGGCGGCGGCGGTGAGGTCGACCTCGATCGTACGCTCGACGCCCTGGCGGAACGCCGGTCCCTCGCCAGGGAGGAGATCATTGTCCGTGAGCGCCGCCACACCATGCGCCGCATCGTCCTCGCGGTCGATGTCTCGGGCTCGATGCGGGGCGAGCGCCTGCTAACCGCGGCGGCGACGGTCGGAGCCCTGGCCGCCGGCCTGCGCCGCGACGAGCTCGCGGTGATCGCCTTCTGGTCGGACGCGGCGATGCTGCTGCGGCTGGGCGAGCGGGCACCGCTCGACCGCCTCATCGACGAGATGATCGGCCTCGAGGCCGCCGGACTGACCAATATCTCCTTCGCACTCGAGGTCGCGGCGAAAGAGCTCGGAGGGCTCGGCACGCACGAGCAGCGTGCGCTGCTGCTGTCGGACTGTGTCCACAACGCCGGCCCCGACCCCCGCGCGGCGGCGAGCCGGCTGCCCCGCCTCGACGTCCTCTTCGACGTCGGTGGCGAGCGTGATTCCGAACTGGCCGCCGGGATGGCACGGGCTGGACACGGCCAGGTGCTGCCGATTCGCGGCTACCGCGACGTCGCCCCCGCCCTCAGCCAGATCCTTGCCCCGGCAGGCTGAGCCCTGGGCTGCTTCGGGCACTCTGGCTATGGAGAGCGGGTCCTCGATCGGCAATCATCACTTCCAGAAGGCCTCGCCGCCTTGCCGCCGCCCGCACGAGTGGGGCCACCAGGGTCTTCGGGAGGACGAGGGCGGAGCAGTTCTGTGCAGTCGCGTTACGGATCGCCGATCGGTAGGTCGGCCTGCCGCTCATCAGGATCGGGACCGCTTCGGAGAGACAGGCCTCCTCGATCAGGGCACGGATCTTGGTGCGCGAGGCGAGGCAGTCTTCTCGCTCCAGTTGCCGCGGATCGAGCCCAGCCTCGAGGATCGGGCCCTCGGTTCGCGGCGGCGCCACCGGGGCCACCTGAAACGCGACGACCTCAGCTTCACGCTCGGCCGCGATGGAAGCGGCGTAGCGAATCGTGAGGGCGTCGCGGTCGCGGCCGAACAGCAGCATCGCGATCCGCTCTTCGCGCCACGGGGCTCGCCACCGGACCTGCGGCGACGGCTCGATGCGCGTGATTCCGAGCATCGCCTATTTCGCCAGCTGACCGATGTCGACCGGCAGCGCAACGCCGGTGATGTTCCGCGCTGCCGGCGAAGCCAGCCAAACCACCGCATCGGTGATGTCGCTTACGTCGACCCAGGGCTCGCCGGTCAGGCTCAGCTGGCTGAGGATCGGGTCGAGATCGGAGACACCCGGATCCTCGAGCTCGGGGCGAAAGAGACGGTAGGCCGCCTCGTGGTCCATCATCGGGGTCAGGACGGGACCGGGGCAGACCGCGTTGACGCGGATTCCCTCGGGACCGAGCTCCCCCGCCACCGCCTTCATCAGACCGATCAACCCGTGCTTGGCGGCGGCGTAGTGGGAGAGATTGGGGTGGCCGCGGAAGGAGGCGGTCGAGGCCGTCAGGACGATCACCCCGCCCTCGCCGGCCGCAACCATCGGCGGCGCGGCCGCGCGAATCGTCCGCCAAACTCCATTGAGGTTGACGTCGATCATCTCCAGCCAGGTCTCCTCGCTCATCTCGAGCGACTTCCGGAAGCTGACGATGCCAGCGTTGGCACAGACGATCCCGATCTCCCCGAGCTCCTCCCGGCCGCGTGCGACGGCCTCCTCCAGAGCCGGCAGCGAGCGAACGTCGGCGCGGACGGCAACCGCCCGGCGATCCGCCTGCTCGACCAGCCGCACGGTCTCCTCCAGATCCTCCGCAGTGGCGAGCTCGTACGGGATCGAGCTCACCGGCGTCGCGTCGATGTCGATCACGATCACGTCGGCACCGAGCTCGGCGAAACGAACCGCGTGAGACCGTCCCTGCCCGCGGCCGGCTCCGGTCACCAGGGCGACCTTTCCCTCGAATGGCTTCTCCGGCATCCCCATCGCTCTCTCCTGTCTCGACCTTCCGTTACTTCGTCAAGTAGCCGGCGTCGACGACCAACGCGGTCCCGGTGACGTAATCGGCGGCGTCGGAGGCAAGCCACAGCATCGCGTTGGTGATCTCCTCCGGAGCCATGATCTCGTCGGGATCGAAGACGTTCCAGACGCCCGAAACCGCTCCGAGCCCGTCGACGAACTCCTGCTCGGTGTCGTTGTACATGCCGGTGATCATCGGCGTGTCGACCGCACCGGGGCACACGAGGTTGACCCGGATGCCGACCGAACCGAGTTCGAGAGCCAGCGAGCGAACCAGGCCGAGCAGCCCGTGCTTCGCCGTCACGTAGTGCGCGTTGCGCGGCAGGCCGGTGAAGGAGTTCACCGAGCCGGTCACCAGGATCTTGCCGCGGCCCTGCCTCTCCATCTGCCTGGCGGCGGCGCGGGAGCACAGATAGCCGCCGCGCAGATGGGTGTCGATGATCGCCTCCCAGGCCGGCTCCTCGAGATCCTGGAACCTGTAGGAGCTCTCGGTCCCGGCGTTGCAGACGAGGACGTCGAGGCTGCCGAGGGCATCGACCGTGCTCGCCACCATCCGGTTCACCTGCTCCGCCTCGCGAACGTCGCAAAGCACCGAGTGGCAGCGAACGCCGAGCGCCTCGATTTCGGCCTTCACCGCCTCCAGGTCCTCGGCCGAAGAGAGCTCGTAGGGGATCGTCTCGATCCCGTGGCCGATGTCGGCGATCGCCACGTCCGCTCCGGCCTCGGCGAAGCCGATCGCGTGGGCGCGGCCCTGGCCGCGGGCGGCCCCGGTGACCAGGACGACCTCGCCGCTGAAGTCGTAGCTGACCTGCTTTATCTCGCGAGGGACCGCCACAACTCTCCGCAGCTCAGCCGGCGACGGCGTCCTTGACTGCCGCGCCGACCCGCTCGACAGCCTGATCAGCGCTTTCCATCACGTTGACCATCACGAAGAACCCGTGCAGCTGATCCGCGACGTAGTCGACCGTGACGGGCACGCCGGCCGCTTCCAGGCGCTCGACGTAAGCCCGGCCCTCGTCACGAAGGGGGTCGAACTCGTCGATCAGGATCAACGCGGGAGGAAGGCCGGCAAGCGACTCGGTGCGGATCGGCGAGGCCTCGGGGCTGTTGCGCTCTCCCTCGTCCTTGGTGTAGTGGTCCCAATACCATTCCATGTCCGCGCGGCCGACGAACAGGCCGCTGTCACCGTGCTCTTGGTAGGACCCGCGGGAGAAGTCGTGGTCGGTGACCGGGTAGATCAGCACCTGATAGGCCAGCTTCGGGCCGTCGTTGTCGCGGGCGCGGATCGCAGCCACGGCCGCAAAGTTGGCTCCCGAGCTGTCGCCGGCGACGATGATTGGGAGTCCGTCTGCGAGGTTCTCCGCCGCCCAGAGGAGGCCTTCGTAGGCATCGTTGAGGCCGACCGGGAAGGGATGCTCGGGCGAAAGCCGGTAGTCGAGGCTGATCAGGCGGCAGCCCGAGGCGACGACCAGCTTTCGGTACATCGCGTCGAAGTCCTGCGGCGCGCCGCAGGAGAAACCGCCACCGTGGCTGTAGACGATCAGACCGACCGGCGCCTCGCTCGGCTCGTAGACGACCGCGTCGAGCTCGGCGCCGTCGACCGGGACCTTGACCACCCTGACGTCGCCGACCTCGGGGCCGTCGCCGAGCATCGTCTTCAGCATCCCGGACATCGCGCGCGCGTCGGCGAGCGTCGACTCGGCGATGCTCGGCGCACCCTGTTCCTCCATCGCTTTGAGCAAGCCGGCGGCCTGCGGGTGAAGATCCGTCACGTCTCCTCCAATAACCTGTTCGTCATAAAATTGAATTTTATTTCTGACTTTGGATGGCGAAAGGTCTAAATTCCGCACCATCGTTTGCTATAGGCCACAATAGCTGATCAAGACACGTAAATCTGAGAATGTAATTCTGATTGGGGAATCCAGATGGGAAGATTCGAGCAGAAAGTGGTGCTGATCACCGGCGCCGCCCGGGGGCAGGGCCGCGCCCACGCCGAGGCCTTCGCCCACGAGGGCGCAAGCCTCGCGATCTGCGACATCTGCGAAGACATCGCCTCGGTCCCCTACGCGTTGGGAACGGAGTCGGAGCTCGCCGAGACCGTCGCGCTCTGCGAGGCGCTCGATGCGCCGACGATCAGCGCCAAGGTCGACGTCCGCTCGGCCGACAGCCTCGACGCCTTCGCTCAGGAGACGATCGAGCGCTTCGGCGGGATCGACGTCGCCGTCGCCAACGCCGGCGTCTTCAGCATCGCGCCGATCCTCGAGCAGCCGGCGGGAATGTTCGAGGACGTCGTCGACGTCTGCCTGAAGGGCGTCTACAACACGATCCGGGCGGTGCTGCCGTCGATGGTCGAGCGCGAATACGGCCGTATCGTCGCAACCGGCTCCTACGCCTCGGTGGCCGCGGCCCCCTACTTCGCCCATTACGGGGCCGCCAAGCACGGCCTCGCCGGGCTGGTCAAATCCGTCGCCCGCGAGGTCGGAGACAAGGCGATAACGATCAACTACGTCGTCCCCAACGGCGTCGCGACTCCGATGGTCCGTCACGAGACGATGTACGGCCTCGCCAATCCCGACGAACCAACCGAAGCGGCGGCGATGGAAGTTTTCGCGGCGATGAACCCGATCCCGCTCGCCTGGGTCGAGCCCGAGGACGTCGCGAAGGTCGTCCTCTTCATGGCCTCCGATGATGCCCGTTACATGACCGGCTCGGCCGTGAAAATCGACCTCGGGCTGTCGTCATGAACCGCGTCGAGGGCAAGGTGGCGCTGATCACCGGCGCCGCCCGTGGCCAAGGGCGCTCGCATGCGAAGCGCCTCGCTGAAGAGGGCGCCGACATCGTCGCCCTCGACATCTGCGCGGACATCCCCGGCGTCGAATATCCCCTGGCGACGCCGGCCGACCTCGAAGAGACCGTGCGCCTGGTCGAGGCCGAGGACCGCCGCATCCTCGCCCGACAGGTCGACGTCCGAGATCAGGCGGCCATCGATCAGACCGTCGCCGAGGCCCTGGCCGAGTTCGGCCACATCGACGTCGTCTGCGCCAACGCGGGAGTCGCCAAGCTCGGCCGGTTGTGGGAGATCACCGAGCAGGATTGGGACGACAGCCTCGAGATCATGCTGAAGGGAGCCTGGCGCACGGTCAGGGCGGTGGTACCGTCGATGATCGAGGCCGACCGCGGCGGGTCGATCGTCCTGGTCAGTTCCCTCGCCGGACTCAAGGGACTGCCCAACTTCGGTCCGTACTCGGCCTCGAAGTTCGGTCTCGTCGGGATGTCGCAGTCGCTCGCGGCCGAGCTCGCCGAGCACCGGATCCGCGTCAACACCGTTCATCCGACGAACGTCGACACCGGCATGATCCAGAACGACCTGATCAAAGGCGTGTTCCGACCCGATCTCGATCGGATCCCGACCGAAGCGGAGTTCGCCGAGGCATCGCAGACGATGAACGTGATGCCGATCCCGTGGGTCGACCCGATCGACGTCAGCAACGCGGTGCTCTGGCTCGCCTCCGAGGAATCTCGGTACGTCACCGGGCTACGGTTGACGATCGACGCTGGCGCGAGCTTCAAATAGGGAGGAATCGATGGATCTGGGGTTCAGCATGCGGCACACGATTCAGACCTCGCCGCGCCATGTTCGGGAGATTGCCGAAACCGCGGAGCAACGGGGATTCCGATCGATCTGGGTGCCGGAGCACACGGTGGTCCCGACTTCCTACGAGAGCCGCTACCCATATCAACCCGACGCTCGCCTCCCATTCCCGGCGGACACCGTTTACTGCGATGCACTCGGCGTCCTCAATCACGTTTCCGCCGTCACCGACTCGGTGAAGCTCTCGACCAGCGTGATCCCGATCATGATCCGCCCGTGGCGGCTGTGCAGCTCGCCGCGGTCGAGCAGCCCGACGCGGTCGGCGAGCTC
>Ga0081455_10007133_pt1 | contig 11826 bp, 11 predicted proteins | sample TabmetS3T2R1_FD_70207 | JGI IMG/M metagenome (GOLD analysis project Ga0081455, IMG submission 70207) | Tabebuia heterophylla rhizosphere microbial communities from the University of Puerto Rico - S3T2R1 | ecosystem: Host-associated > Plants > Roots > Rhizosphere ...
GCGCAAGCACGGGTTGGTGACCGCGCGCGGCGATCAGCTCGGCCTCTTCGACCGCGTCCGGCTCGGCCCTGGTGACGAGGACACGCATCAGCCGAGACTCGCGATGAAGTCGGGGCCTGCGCGCTCGCGCAAGGCGTCCCCCGCTTCCGTGCCGATGCTTTCGGCGCGGTCGGCGCTGCCGATCAGCTCGGTTTCGAACCATTCGCTGCCGTCGGGCGTGAGGATCAATCCGCGAAAGCGCAAGCGGCCGTTCTCGATCTCCGCGTAACCCGCGATCGGCGTCTTGCACGAACCGTCGAGGCGCGCCAGGAAGGCGCGCTCGCAAGCGATCGCCGTCGCCGAGACCACATCGTTGAGAGCATCAAGACGCGCGCGCGTCGCGTCATCGTCGCTGCGGCAGGTCACGCCGATCGCGCCTTGGCCGACAGCGGGCAGCATCTCATCGGTCGAAAAGATCGCGGTTGCGTGCGCGGCAAGCCCAAGCCGTTCGAGCCCCGCGAGCGCGAGCAGGGTCGCATCGGCGCGGCCCTCGGCGAGTTTCTTCAGCCGAGTCTCGACATTGCCGCGGAAATCGACCACGCGAAGATCGGGGCGGCGGCGGCGCAACTGCGCTGCGCGGCGCAGTGACGACGTGCCGATGACGGCGCCGGACGGAAGCGCGGCGAGCGATTCCGCTTTAGAGCTGATAAAGGCATCGCGGACATCGGCGCGGGGTAGCACCGCCCCGACAATGAGACCTTCGGGAAGCCGCGAGGGCAAGTCCTTCATCGAGTGAACGGCGAGATCGACAGCGCCATCGAGAAGCGCCTCGTCGATCTCCTTGGTGAACAGCCCCTTGCCGCCGAAGTCGCGCAAAGGCTTGTCGCTGATGCGGTCGCCCGAGGTGGTGATGACCTCGAGCGCGATCGCATCCTCGGCGAGGCCGTGGGCGGCGCGAAGCCGCGCCTCGACATGCCGCGCCTGCCAGAGCGCAAGCGGACTGCCGCGGGTGCCGATCAGGAGGGGACGGGCGGACAGGGGATGGACTCCTTCGATCGCCTCGACGCCGAGGCGGCATTTTCGGCCCCTTTAATGACCCCTTTCTTCTTCCCCTTCAATCGAGGCGCTTCAAGGCTATAGAAAGCGCCCATGGACACTATCGCCAAAGACGCCTCGCTGACCGTGCTCGGGATCGAGACGAGCTGCGACGAGACCGCCGCCGCGCTCGTGCGCCGCGGGCCGGGCGGGCGGGGCGAGATCCTGTCGAGCGTGGTGCGCTCGCAGCTCGACCTCCATGCGGCTTACGGCGGCGTCGTGCCCGAAATCGCCGCGCGCGCCCATGTCGAGCTTCTCGATGCGGCGATCCGCCAGGCGCTTGCCGAGGCAGGGGTCGACTTTGACGCGGTCGATGCGGTGGCGGCTGCCGCTGGACCGGGTCTCGTCGGCGGCTTGATTGTCGGGGTGACAACGGGGAAGGCGATCGCGCTCGGACTGGGGCGCCCCTTCATGGCGGTCAATCATCTCGAGGCGCACGCGCTCACGGCCGGGCTCACCGATCAGCTCGACTTTCCCTACTTGCTCCTGCTCGTTTCGGGCGGACACACCCAGCTTCTCATCGTCAAGGGCGTCGGCGAATACGAGCGCCTCGGCACGACGCTCGACGATGCGCTCGGCGAGGCGTTCGACAAGGCGGCCAAGCTCTTGGGCCTGGCCTATCCCGGAGGACCCGAGGTCGAGCGCGAAGCGGCGAAGGGACAGCCGCGCATCCCACTGCCGCGGCCGATGGCGGGACGCGAGGAGCCGCATTTCTCTCTCGCCGGACTGAAGACCGCGCTGAGGCACGCGGCGCTGGCGCGAGCGCCGCTCGGCGCCCAAGACATCGCCGATCTCTGCGCAAGCTTCCAAGAGGCGGTTGCCGACATCGTCGGAGACAGGACCTCGCGCGCGCTCGATCTCTACCAAGAGCGGCTCGGCGCCAAGGCGCAGAAGGCGCTCGTGGTCGCCGGCGGCGTCGCCGCCAATCAGAGGCTGAAGGCCGCGCTCGAAACGCTCGCGGCCGCGCGCGGCTTTCGCCTCGTCGTGCCGCCGCCCGAGCTCTGCTCGGACAATGCCGTCATGATCGCCTGGGCCGGCGCCATGCGGCTTGCGCACGGCCTTGCCGACGATCTCGCGGCCCCCGTCCGCGCCCGCTGGCCGCTCGACCCCGACGCGCCCCCGGCCATAGGCGCAGGGATCAAGGCTTGAGGCCCGGTTTCGCCCTTCGCGCAAAACTGGCATAGGAAGGCGGCGAGGTCTTCGGTCATGGCGCTTCAATCGGTCGGTATCGTTGGCGCGGGCGCGTGGGGCACGGCTCTTGCCGTCACGGCCAAACGCGCCGGCCGCGACGTTACGATCTGGGCCTATGAGCCGGAAACGCTCGCCGATCTTACGCACCACCGCAACGAGGCCTATCTCCCGGGCGTCAGTCTCGACCCTGCGATCCGCGCCACTGGCCGCTTGAGCGAAGTCGCCGACCGCGACTTTCTCCTGCTGGCGACGCCGGCCCAACATGCGCGCGCGATCGCGGGCGAGCTCGCGCCGCATCTCAAGCGGCAGCAACCGCTCGTGATCTGCGCCAAAGGCATCGAGCAGAAGACGGGCAAGCTCATCTCCCAGGTCGTGGCCGAGAGCGCGCCCGAGGCCAAGATCGCCGTGCTGTCGGGGCCGAGTTTCGCCGCCGAGGTCGCGCGCGGACTGCCGGCGGCGGTGACGCTCGCGACCGCCGAGGAAACGCTCGGGCGCGCGCTCTCCTATGCGCTCAGCCACGCGCCCTTCCGCTGCTATTGGAGCGACGACCTTCTCGGCGCCGAGATCGGCGGCGCGGTGAAGAATGTCTACGCCATCGCCGCCGGCATCGTCGCCGGAAAGAAGCTCGGCGCGAGCGCCCATGCCGCGCTCGTGACGCGCGGCTTCGCCGAGATGGCGCGATTGGGAACGGCGCTCGGCGCGCGCCTCGAAACTCTTGCCGGTCTCTCCGGCCTAGGCGATCTCGTGCTCACTTGCGGCAGCGCGCAGTCGCGCAACATGTCGCTCGGGCTCGCGCTCGGAAAAGGCGAGCGCCTCGATGACGTGCTCGGCCAGCGGCTCGGCGTCACCGAGGGCGTCTACACCGCGAGCGCTCTCGTCGCGATGGCGGCGGCGTATCGGATCGACATGCCGATCGCTCAAGCCGTGCACGCGGTGATCTCGGGACGCGCCACCGTCGATGCTGCGATCGGGGCGCTGCTCGCCCGTCCGCTCAGAGCCGAGGCGGAATGATGGACAGAAAATCGGCAGCGCATTAGCCTGAAAGGCGATGTTTTACGCGCTGATCTGCACCGACAAGCCCGGAAGCCTTGCCGCGCGCAAGGAGAACCGCCCGGCGCATCTCGCTTATCTGAAGAGCCTCGGCGACGCGCTCGTGTTTGCCGGTCCGTTCACCGAACCCGACGGCCAAACCATGAATGGCAGCTTGATCGTGGTCGAGGCGGCGTCGCTCCAGGCGGCGCAAGAGATTTCCGCCAACGATCCGTTCTCAAAGCTCGGGATCTTCTCAAGCGTCGATATCAGGCCGTGGCTGTGCCTCGTCAACAAATCCAAAAAGGAGGCGTGAGCCTAAAGCCCGCATCCACCCATGGCCTATTGGCTGCTCAAATCCGAACCGCACACCTGGTCGTGGGACCAGCAGAAGAAGGAGGGCCGCAAAGGCACCGAGTGGGACGGCGTGCGCAACTTCCAGGCGCGCAAGAACATGCAGACGATGCGGCGCGGCGATCTCGCCTTCTTCTATCATTCCGGCGAAGAGAAGAGCGTGGTCGGCATCGTCAAGGTGGTTGCCGAAGCTCACCCCGATTCGACCGACAGCACGGGCGTTTGGCAATGCGTGGACGTCGCCGCCGTGAAGGCCCTCGCCCGGCCGGTGACCCTCGCCGAGATCAAGGCCGAACCGTCCCTTAAGTCCATGGTCCTGGTGAGGAATTCGCGCCTATCGGTGCAGCCGGTCGCGAGCGCCGAATGGAAGAAAGTCTGCGCCATGGGCGGCGTCAAGGACCCCCCGCGCGCTTAGTGCCGAAGGCGCCCCCCTTGAGGTAAAGTCGGGCACAAGGCTCTAAACCAGGGAGGGGTGACCATGTCGTTCGCAGGCGTGAACTATCTCGCCATCATCATCGCCACGCTGGCCGGCTTTGGCCTCGGAACGGCTTGGTACACGGTTCTGGCAAAACCCTGGATGCGCGCCATCGGCAAGACCGAGGCCGACCGGCCGCAGAGCGGAGCGCAGATCCTTCTCTTCGCCACCGCCCTCGTCGCCCTGTTCGTCATGGCGCTGATGCTCGCGGGCCTCATGGGGCATATCGGCGACGTCACGGTGCGCGGCGGCGTCGTCAGCGGCTTCTTCGTCTGGCTCGGCTTCGTCATCACCTCGATGGGCGTCAACCATGCCTTCGGCGGCGCGAAGCCGATGCTGACCTTGATCGACGGCGGCTATTGGCTTGCGGTGCTGCTGATCCAGGGCGCAGTGATCGGCGCATTCGGCGTCTAGCGAAAAGCGCAACGAGGAGCTGGACTCAAGTCATCAATGCATTTCGCGTCGGGAGCGAGTTAATGTCCGATCACAAGACCTACAAAGTCGAGACCGTGAAAGTTCCCAAGGAGTGGAAGAAGCGGGCGTTCATCGACAAGGACGAATACGAGAAGCTCTACCGCAAGAGCGTCGAGAAGCCGGACAAGTTCTGGGGCAAGGAAGGCAAGCGCCTCAACTGGATCAAGCCCTACACGCGCGTGAAGGACAACTCCTTTGCCTATCCCGATGTCTCGATCAGATGGTTCGAGGACGGAACCCTCAACGTCGCCGCCAACTGCATCGACCGTCACCTGAAGAAGCGTGGCAAGCAGGTCGCCATCATCTGGGAACCTGACGACCCTTCGCAGGAGCCCCGCCACATCACCTATCGCGAGTTGCACGGAGAGGTCTGCCGCCTCGCCAATGTGCTGAAAGCGAACGGCGTCAAGCGCGGCGACCGCGTCACGATTTACCTGCCCATGATTCCGGAAGCGGCCTACGCCATGCTCGCTTGCGCGCGCATCGGCGCCATTCATTCGGTCGTGTTCGGAGGCTTCTCGCCGGATTCGCTCGCCGGCCGCATCGACGATTGCAAGTCGCGGTTCCTGATCACGGCCGACGAGGGCTTGCGCGGCGGACGAAAGGTTCCGCTCAAGGTCAACGCCGACGAAGCCATCAAGAAAGTCGGCGGCATCGACAAGGTTCTGGTCGTGAAGCGCACCGGCGCCAAGGTGCCGTGGACGCAAGGCCGTGATCTTTGGCTCGACGAGGAGTTGGCAAAAGTCGGCGACGAATGCCCGCCCGAAGAGATGAACGCCGAGGATCCGCTGTTCATTCTCTATACGTCAGGCTCGACGGGACAGCCGAAAGGCGTGCTGCACACGACCGGAGGCTATCTCGTGTTCGCCGCGATGACGCATCAATACGTGTTCGACTATCACGACGGCGACATCTATTGGTGCACGGCCGACGTGGGCTGGGTCACGGGGCACTCCTACATCGTCTATGGACCGCTCGCCAACGGCGCGACCACGCTCATGTTCGAGGGGGTTCCCAACTATCCCGACGCTTCGCGCTTCTGGCAGGTGGTGGACAAGCACAAGGTCGATATTTTCTACACCGCGCCGACGGCGATCCGGGCGTTGATGGGCGTCGGCGACGACTTCGTGAAGCGCTCGAGCCGGAAGTCGCTGAAGCTTCTCGGCAGCGTGGGCGAACCGATCAACCCCGAAGCCTGGGAGTGGTATTACCACGTGGTCGGCGACGGCCGCTGCCCGATCGTCGATACGTGGTGGCAGACCGAGACCGGCGGCATTCTCATTACGCCCTTGCCCGGCGCGACCAAACTCAAGCCCGGCTCGGCCACGCTGCCCTTCTTCGGCGTTCAGCCCGCGCTGGTCGATAACGACGGCAACCCGATCGAGGGCGAGGGGTCCGGCAATCTCGTCATCCTCGACGCGTGGCCCGGCATCGCGCGCACCGTCTATGGCGACCACAAGCGCTTCATCGACACCTACTTCTCGACGTACAAGGGCAAGTATTTCACCGGCGACGGCTGCCGGCGCGACGATGACGGCTATTACTGGATCACCGGCCGCGTCGATGATGTGATCAATGTCGCGGGTCATCGGATGGGAACGGCGGAGGTCGAGTCCGCGCTCGTCGCCCACCCCAAAGTGTCGGAGGCCGCCGTGGTCGGCTACCCGCACGACGTCAAGGGCCAGGGCATCTATTGCTACGTGACGCTGATGGCGGACCAGGGGCCGTCCGATCAGCTCAAGACCGAGCTCCGCGACTGGGTGCGCAAGGAGATCGGGCCGATCGCCTCGCCCGACCTGATCCAATTCGCGCCGGGGCTGCCGAAAACGCGCTCGGGCAAGATCATGCGCCGCATTCTGCGCAAGATCGCCGAGGACGATTTCTCAAATCTCGGCGATACCTCGACGCTCGCCGACCCGTCAGTGGTCGCCGACTTGATCGAGCAGCGGCAGAATCGGAAATCGGCCTAGCTGACGGCCCTTAAGAGCGCCGCGTCGCTGCCGCTCAGGATGCGGGTGACCTGGGTGAGAAAGCTCGACCAGGCTTCCTTGGTGTCGCGCGTGAAGCGCTTCTCGAGCGACTGCTCGAGCGTCCACAGCAACGCCTTGGCCATGATGCGGTAGTGGCGGACCTTGATGCCGGCGCGCCGGTTACGCACGCCAACCAGCCTGATGACGGGGGTGAGACCGTCCTCGTAGTTGAGCGCGATGATGCCGAGCTTGAGGCCGGCCATGAATTTGCGGCTTTGCGCCTCGGCCGAGCCTGCGAACCGATCGCGGAACGAGGCATCGAGCCGGTAGAGCTTGCGCATGAAGAGCTGGCCGACGAGGTCGTAAGCAGGCTCGAGCGCAAGGAAGCTCTCGCGGATGAGGCGCTTCTGTTTCGCCGTCAGCGCGATCCCCGAAGGGAGCGGTCGATAGGGAAACCTGTCGAGGCTGACATGAGGCGTGGCCGACATTGCGCGATACCCCCGAAGCTTGCTTTGCCCGGAGCATGACGGGGGAGCCGTTAGCGAACGGTTAAGGTAACCGCGGCGGAAACCACCTCCCTCGGCCGAAAACCGCGAAAAGCCAAGGCTTGTTGCGCCGCCAAGGGTCCCCACATAACAGCCAGGCGACGGTTTTCATTCCCTTCGCCCGAGGAGGCCTAAAGTCCGATGAGTTACTTCCGCACCGCCATTCTTCTTGCGGCGCTGACGGCGCTGTTCATGGGGATCGGCTTTCTGATCGGCGGCCAGGGCGGCATGCTGATCGCGCTTGGCGTCGCCGGCGCGATGAACCTGTTCGCCTATTGGAACTCCGACAAGATGGTGCTTCGCATGTACGGCGCGCACGAGGTGGATGCGCGCTCGGCGCCTGAGCTTTATGCGCTGGTGAGCCGGCTCGCCGCCAATGCCGGGCTGCCGATGCCGCGCGTCTTCATCATGGAGAACCCGCAGCCGAACGCGTTCGCTACCGGGCGCAACCCGCAGAACGCGGCCGTCGCGGTCACGACCGGTCTGTTGAACACGGTCAATGAGGACGAGCTTGCCGGCGTCGTCGCGCATGAGCTCGGCCACGTCAAGAACCGCGACACGCTGCTGATGACGATGACCGCGACAATCGCCGGCGCGATCTCGATGCTCGCCAATTTCGGCTTCTTTTTCGGCGGCCGCAGCAACGATAGCGGCAACATCGGCTTTGTCGGCACGCTCCTCCTCTTGATCCTCGGACCGCTCGCCGCGGGCCTGGTGCAGATGGCGATTAGCCGCACGCGCGAATACGCGGCCGACCGCGCCGGCGCCGAGATCAGCGGCGAGCCTATGGCGCTCGCTTCCGCCTTGCAGAAGATCGCGACTGCCGCGCACCACATCCCCAACATCGAGGCCGAGCGGAACCCTGCGTCCGCCCACCTCTTCATCGTCAACCCGCTGTCGGGCGCGCGCATGGACAATCTGTTCTCGACCCACCCCAACGTCGAGAACCGCGTGGCGGCGCTGGAAGAGATGGCGCGCGCGATGGGCGAGCGTGGGCCGTCAAGCTCCGCCGAAGCGGGGCCGTGGACGCGTGAGCGCCGGGTTGCCGGACGCGGACCCTGGTCCTAGGCTCAAGGCTCAAAGGCAATTGATCCCATGACACTCCCTCCCAGCGAAGCGAGGGCGAGAGCCCGCGCGCGCGACGCCCAGGTCGGGCTGCCGGCGCGGCGCGCCGCCGCCGAGCTCCTCGCCGCCGTTCTCCAGAAGAAGCAGCCGCTCGACGACCTTCTCGGCCGCTCGCTCGAACGCGGCGCGATGTTCGACCTGCCCGCCCGCGACCGCGCGCTCACCCGCGCAATCGTCGCGGCGAGCTTACGGCGTAAGGGTCAGCTCGACCACGTGCTCGCCGCCTTTCTCGCGCGCGGTTTCCCTGAGAAGTCCGGCACGCTCTATCCGATCCTCTTGTCGGCGGCGGCGCAGCTCATCTTTCTCGACACGCCGCCGCATGCAGCGATCGATCTCGCCGTGACGCTCGCCCAATACGATCCGAGGGCTTCGCGCTACGCGAAGCTCGCCAACGCCGTGCTCCGCCGCGTCGCCGGCGAGGGCAAATCGATCGCGGCGGGGCTCGACGCGGCGCGGGTCAATACGCCCGACTGGCTGTGGGAGCGGTGGACCAGCTACTGGGGCGAGGAGCGCGCGCGGAAAATCGCCGAAGCCCATCTCAACGAGCCGCCGCTCGATCTCACCGTCAAGAACGAGCCTGCGCTGTGGGCGGAGAAACTTTCGGGCCGTGTGCTGCCGGGCGGCAGCGTGCGGCTCGTGCCGAAGGGCCGCATCGACGCGCTTCCCGGTTTCGACGAAGGCGCCTGGTGGGTGCAGGACGTTGCCGCCTCGCTGCCGGCGCGCCTTCTCGGCGATGTGCGCGGCAAGCGCGTCGCCGATCTGTGCGCGGCGCCAGGCGGCAAGACGGCAGAGCTTGCGCTCGCGGGCGCGTCGGTGGTCGCGGTCGACAGCTCGAAGACGAGGCTCACGCTGCTCGCTGACAATCTCAAGCGGCTCGGGCTTCAGGCCGAGACGGTCAAGGCTGACGCCGCGACCTGGCAACCGAACGAAAGCTTCGATGCGGTTCTGCTCGATGCGCCCTGCTCCTCCACCGGCACGATCCGCCGTCACCCCGACATCCCTTACGTCAAGTCGGCCGAAGACATCGCGGCGCTCGTTCCACTCCAGGCGCGGCTCCTCGACAACGCGGCAAGGCTGGTCAAGCCGGGGGGAGCCGTCGTCTATTCGACCTGCTCGCTCGAGCCCGAGGAGGGCGAAGCGCAGATTGCTTCCCTGCTCGTTCGGAACCCCGGCCTGACCCTTCAACCTATTGAAGAAGCCGAGCTTTTCGGCGAGCGAGCGTGGATCGAACCCTCGGGCTGCCTCAGGACGTTTCCCTATGACCTCAAGCTCGATTCGCCTGAATGGAGCGGAATGGACGGATTCTTTGCCGCGCGCCTCGTCAAAGCCCCCTAGCCGAAATCGCGCATCGGGCTTGATCGGAACGCGTCCAACCCCGAATATGCCCCCCTCAGGATGCACGGGGAGGCTGCGCGCTAGAGTGGTCGCGCGCGGCTGCAGCTTGGAGACAAGGCAGCATGGCGGCTGACTCTCAGCCTTTCGAGCGCGGCAAAAGCGGACCTTCGCCGCGTCCGAGCGGCCCGGGCGCGTTCCGCCGCTTCATGCTGGCGAGCATGGCGAGCGTCACCTATCCCGGCACCAAGGCCGAGCAGCTCCTGCTTGCTCCCCAGGAACTCAGAACCGCCGATCCGAGCTTCGCGACCGAACTCTATAACGGCCATCTCGGGCTTGCCGGGCGGCTCGCCGAGGTCGAAGCCGTCTCGCCGTTCGATATCACGCCGCCGTCCGACGCTTGGGCGCGCGAGCTTTACGGCTTCGGCTGGCTGAGGCATCTGCGCGCCACCAATTCGGAACTGTCGGGCGAGCAGGCGAAGGCGCTGGTTCAGGATTTCATCGCGCTCAAGCGCTCACATCACGGCCTCGCCTGGCAGCCGGAGATCGTCGGGCGGCGCGTGATCTCCTGGCTTTCCAATTCGGTGCTCGTGCTCGATACCGGCGACCCCGAGGGCTACGAAGCGTTCCTCAAGTCGCTCACGTCTCACCTGCGCTATCTCTCGGCGAGCTATCGCGACGCGCCCGACGGCGTGCCGCGGCTCGTGGCGCTGATGGCGCTGATCTATGCCGGGCTCTGCATCGCCGAGCAGCAGGCGGTGGTGGACCGCTATTCGCGCCCGTTCGGCAGGGAGCTTTCCCGGCAGATCCTTGCCGATGGCGGACATATCTCGCGCAACCCCGATGCGCTGGTCGAACTTCTGCTCGACCTCCTGCCGCTCAGGCAGTGTTTCGTCGCGCGCGACCGCCCGCCGCCGAAAGAACTGACCGACGCGATCGACCGCATCATGCCGATGCTGCGCTTCTTCCGCACCGGCGACGGCACCCTCGCCCGCTTCAACGGCGCAGGTCCCACGGCGACCGACGCGCTCGCAACCGTGATGGCTTATGACGACGTCGAAGGCGCGCCGGTCAGGACCGCGGCGAATTCCGGTTACGTCCGGCTCGCTTGCGGGCCGACCACGCTCGTCTGCGACATCGGGCCGACGCCCGCGCCCTCGCTCAGCACGGGCGCCCATGCCGGCTTCCTCTCCTTCGAGATGAGCTCTTCCAATTGTCCGATGATCGTCAATTGCGGAGCGCCCGCGCCCGACCATGACGCCTGGCGCCCCTACTCCCGCTCGACCGCGGCGCATTCGACGCTCACCTTCGAGGACTCGTTGTCGGCAGGGTTCGCCGCAACCAACGCCAATGGCAGCGTGAACGTGGCCGATGCGGCCCTGACAGGGCCAGCCAACGCGCAAGCGACCTTCACCGATCAGGGCGACAACTACCGCATCAAGGGCTCGCATGACGGCTATGTCGCCGATTTCGGCGTGAGCCACGCGCGCCAGATTCTCGTCGCGCCGAACGGGCTCCTCATCTCGAGCGAGGACAAGCTGTCGGCGCCGGTCGGGCTCAAGAGCCCCGAGGGCGACCTGATCGCGGGCGCCTACGCCATCCGCTTCCACCTGCACCCGAGCGTGCGCGCGAGCCTTGGCACCGACGGACAGAGCGCGGTGCTGACGCTCAAGAACGGCGAGACCTGGAAGATCAGCTCGAACGCGCCCGAGACCAAGATCGAAGAGAGCTTTTTCCTCGCCGATGCGCGCGGGCCGCAAGCGACCTCGCAAGTCGTGCTCGCGGGCTTCATGGGCGAGGCGAGCGAAGCCCGGATCGTGTGGAACATCGAGCGCGTGAGCACCGGAGACGGCGGCCAGAAGGCCGACAAAGACGCCGCGCCCGCGGCGGCATAGACCGCATGGCCCAGCGAAAAATTGCTCGCGCGCTGCTGTCGGTCAGCGACAAGACCGGTCTTGCCGATTTCGCCACGGCTTTGCGCGCGCAAGGCGTTGAGATCATCTCGACCGGTGGGACGGCGAAGGCCTTGCGCGAGGCCGGGATCGCGGTGACCGACGTCGCGGAGATCACCAAAAGCCCCGAGATGATGGATGGGCGCGTCAAGACGCTGCATCCGAGGATTCATGGCGGCCTGCTCGCCGTGCGCGGGAATGAGGCACATGAGAAGGCGCTCGCCGAACACGCCATCTCCGCGATCGACCTCGTTGCCGTCAATCTCTACCCCTTCGAGTCAACCGTGGAAGGCGGTGCCGATTTC
>Ga0081455_10007134_pt1 | contig 11825 bp, 11 predicted proteins | sample TabmetS3T2R1_FD_70207 | JGI IMG/M metagenome (GOLD analysis project Ga0081455, IMG submission 70207) | Tabebuia heterophylla rhizosphere microbial communities from the University of Puerto Rico - S3T2R1 | ecosystem: Host-associated > Plants > Roots > Rhizosphere ...
AGCTTGATTCGTGGTGGTCAGTACGAGACGACGTCGGAGTACGAGGTCGGCGGCGGATCAAGCATGCGGCGCTGGATGAGCGGCATCGGTCATCCCATTCGCGTGCCCGTCATCGACCTCGCTGAAGTCTCCGCCGGGGGTGGATCGATCGCCTGGGTCGACCAGGTCGGTGCCCTGCGGGTCGGCCCGAAAAGTGCAGGCGCTCATCCAGGACCCGCATGCTACGCCCGTGGCGGCAGCGAGCCGACCGTCACCGACTGCAATCTCCTGCTCGGGTACCTCGACAAGGGCTCCCTGCTTGACGGGGATCTCTCGATCGACCACGCGGCAGCCGTCGCTGCCGTCCGCACCCGGCTCGCCGAACCGCTCGGAGTTGATCTACGCACGACCGCCGCTGCCGTCATCGATGTGGTCAATAACGCCATGGCGGAAGTTCTGAAGATCGTGTCGGTCCAGCGCGGGCACGATCCGCGTGATTTTGTGCTGGCCGCCTTTGGTGGGGCAGGGCCCCTGCACGCCGCTGCGCTCGCCAGCGAGCTCGGCATTGCCGAAGTGATCTGCCCGCCGATTCCCGGAGCCTTCTCGGCGCTCGGCCTGGTCGGCACGGATTTGAAGCGTGACTACGTGCAGACGCTATTCATCACTGCCGACATCGCCGATCCTGCTGCGGTAGAGGCTGCTTTCGTTGCACTTGAAAGCAAGGGGGCGGCGATGCTGGACAGAGCAGGCGTCGCGCCGGAACGGCGGCGGTTCGAGCGTTCTGTCGACGCGCGTTATCCCCAGCAATCCTATGAGCTCCAGGTGCCAGTTCCGCCCGGCGCGGTTGACACGGCGTCGTTGGAGAAGATCGCGGAGAGCTTTCACGCCCGTCACCTGAAAACCTATGGCCACCAGAACCGCGACGAGACGGTACAGCTCGTCAATGTCCGTGTTGCAGCGATCGGCGCAATTCCGCCGCTGTTGGTCCGAAGCAAGACGTCGCCTCAGGGCACAAACCCCGTCAAGTCGGAGCGCGAGGTCTGGTTTCGTGAAACGGGGGCGATCAGGGCCATGATCTACGATCGCAGGCTGATGCCGTCGGGACTGACGCTGTCTGGTCCGGCGGTGATCGAATCGCTCGAGTCGACCATTCTCGTTCCCCCCGGTTGGCAGGCAAAGATGAACCAGGACGGCTTTATTCTACTACAACGGATCCGGTGACATTGCAGACATTGCAACGGCGATACATGCTCTATTGGTCTGTGGATTGGCGAGGCAAAAAATGCACCAGACGCTGCAGAAGGCGGATCCGGCCACCTTCGAAATTATCAAAAACAGTTTCTACAAGATCGCCGAGGAGATGCGGGTGGTTCTGGCAAAGACTGCGTATTCGCCGCTGTTGAAATCGGCCGGCGATTACTCCTGTGGCCTGTTTGACTCTCGCGGCGAAATGGTGGCGCAAGGGCCGGATCTGCCGATCCATCTCGGCTCGATGCCCGATGCGGTCCGAGCTGTGGTGGCGGCTTTCGCATCCGACGTGCATGAGGGCGATGTCTTTATCCACAACGATCCCTACTTCGGCGGGAGTCATTTGCCGGATGTGAATGTGGTGCGGCCAGCGTTTAACGATGGCCAGCTTCTCGGTTACGCGTGCCTGCGCGCGCACTGGCCGGATGTCGGCTCCGCCACGCCGGGCAGTTACGGTGCAGTCACCGAGATCTTCGGCGAAGGGTTGCGCATGCCGCCGCTTCGGCTCATCCGCCGCGGCGCGCTCAATATTGATCTGGAAAAGCTCATTCTGGCGAACGTCCGCACCCCCGACGAACGGAAGGGCGATCTTGGCGCCCAGCTTGCGGCAACGCTGCGGGCAGTCGAACGCTTGAAGCATCTCGCCCAACGCCATGGCAGCGCCGAGCTCATCGGCTATATGAAAGAGGTCATGGATTACTCGGACCGGCTCATGCGCACGACGCTCATGGACCTTCCGGACGGAGAGGGATGTTTCGAAGATTACTGCGATGGCGACGGTATTGCGGACAACGCGTCCGGCGAGGATGCGCGGTTTCGCATTTGCCTTTCCATAAGGAAGACGGCCGACCGACTGATCGTGGATTTTGCCGGCACCGACCCGCAAGTGAAGGGGCCGATGAACGCGCCGCTGTCCGTCACTGCGTCGGGCATTTTTTGCGGCCTGAAGACTGCTGTCGATCCGAGCAATCTCATTCCGGCCAATTCCGGCTGCTGGCGCAGCATCGAGATCAGAGCGAGCAAGGGCTTGGTGGTCAACGCGACGTTTCCCGCGCCCGTGGTCTATGCCAATCACGAGATGTCGCATCGCGTGGCCGATATGGTGATGGGCGCACTCGTAAGCTTCCTGCCGAGACAGGTGATGGCCTGCAGCCAGGGCACGTCGGCGATCTTGACTTTGGGCGGCACCGACCCCCGCAGCGGCCGGCACTATGTTTCGTACGAGACGGTCAAAGGAGGATACGGGGCACGGCCAAACAAGGACGGCATTAATTGTATTGCCAGCGGCATATCCAACACGATGAACACGCCGGTGGAAATCATGGAAATGACTTTTCCGGTGCGGATCGAGCAATACGAGGTCAATCCGGATTCCGGCGGCGCCGGACGTTACCGGGGAGGTTGTGGCGCAAGGCGGGTTTGGCGCCTGCTGGCGGACGCCGACGCGACCGGAGCCCTGTGCATGGAACGGATGACCTCGCCGCCTTTTGGTTTGCTCGGCGGCGCAACCGGTGCCGCCGCGGTGGTGAAGCTCACGACCGCCGACGGGGTTACGCGTGACCTGCCAAGCAAAGGCGCGTTCGCCGCGCCGGCGGGCTCCATCATCGACATGATCACGCCCGGCTCGGGCGGTTTCGGTCCAGTCGCAGAACGCGATGCCGCTGCTATCGGCCGAGACCTGGTTGATGGCTATGTGAGCGCGGTGGCAGCGGAGCGCGAGTATGGCATCGCGGATGCCGAAGCGTTGCGAAGAACAGCCGCTTCGGAGGACGCAAGGTGACCTATATCCCGAACTCCATCGAGGCACGCGACGTCGCAAGCCTCGTGCATATGCAAACGAACCTTCGCACGCACCAGCAAGATGGACCGCTCGTCATTGCGCGCGGCGAGGGCTGTCTCGTGTTCGACGGCTCCGGCCAGGAGTACATCGAAGCGGTCGCGGGGCTGTGGTGCGCCGCGCTCGGCTTCGGCTCCGAGCGACTCGCCAAGGTCGCCTACGAGCAGATGCGTAAGCTTGGCTACTACCACCTCTATCGCCATCGCTCGACCGAACCGGCTATCGAGCTGGCGGAGGAGCTTCTCAAGATCGCTCCCGTCCCCATGGCCCGCGTCGTCTTCCAGTGCTCGGGCTCGGAGGCGAACGACACCGCGATCAAGCTCGCCTGGTATTATTGGGACGCTGTCGGACAGCCGCAACGCACCAAGATCATCTCGCGACGAATGGCGTACCACGGTAATACTTGCGCCGCCGTGAGTCTGTCCGGGAAGCCGGACATGCATGCAGGATTTGGCTTGCCGTTCACGAATTTCAAACACACAGAATTTCCGCATTATTACCGTCAGCACGAGCCTGGCGAGTGCGAGGTTGAATTTTCGACGCGCATGGCCGAGGCACTGGAGATTCTCATTCAAACGGAAGGACCTCAAACCATTGCGGCATTTTTCGCAGAGCCTGTCATGGGCGCCGGCGGCGCGATCCTTCCTCCGCAAAGCTATTTCGAGAAGATCCAGGACGTCTTGCGCAAATATGACATCCTGTTGGTTGCCGACGAGGTGATTTGCGGCTTTGCCCGCACCGGCGAAATGTGGGGCTCTCAGACCTATGGGATCCGGCCCGACATGATGACCTCGGCCAAGGCCCTTTCAGCCGCTATGCAGCCGATTTCAGCGGTGTTCATCAACGATCGGATCCACGAAGCGATGCTCGCGCAGTCGGATAAATTCGGCAACTTTGCGCACGGCTTTACCTACGCCGGGCATCCGGTCGCAGCGGCAGTTGCGCTCGAAGTGCAGAGGATCTACGCGGAAATGGATATCGTCAGTCGCGTCAAGGGCCTGGCTCCCTTGTTTGAGTCAGCATTGGGCCAGTTGAAGTCGCATCCGCTCGTTGGTGATGTGCGAGGGGTGGGCCTGATCGCGGGCATGGAGCTGATGCGCGACGCCCGCAGGCGCATTCCCTTCGACCGTGCCATCAATGTCGGTGCGCGCGTCGACGAGGCTGCAAAGCGGCGCGGGCTCATCTTACGAGTGGTCGGCGACCGGCTGGTGTTCGCTCCGCCACTGGTGATAGAGCCGCGGCAAATCGAACAGATTGGCGAGCGACTCGAACAGGCCCTGAACGACGTTACTATCGAACTGAAGAATGAAAACAGTTTGCGATGAATCTCGTCCCCTCCGAGCGATCATGACGCGCATTCTTCATCGGCAGATCGGTCACGACTATCCGGTCGCAGCGAGCGGGCGAGGAATTTTCATCCGCGACACGAACGGCAAGGACTACATCGACGCGTCCGGCGGCGCCGCCGTGTCCTGCCTCGGCCATTCACATCCGGCCGTGAATGCCGCGATCAGCGCTCAGCTGAATAACCTCGAATACGCGCATACCAGTTTCTTCACCACGCGGGTGGCCGAAGAACTGGCCGACGAGCTTGTCGCGCACGCGCCGGACGGCATCGACCACGTGCTGTTCGTCAGCGGCGGTTCCGAGGCGATCGAGGCGGCGCTGAAGCTGGCGCGCCAGTTTTTCGTCGAGCGCGGCGAGCCGCAGCGCAAGTACGTCATCGCGCGGCGGCAGAGCTATCACGGCGTGACGCTCGGCGCACTCGCCGTCGGCGGCCGCGAATGGCAGCGCAAGCCATTCACGCCGTTGCTGATCGAGACGCATCACGTCTCGCCAGTCTACGAGTATCGCGAGCGCCGTGCGGACGAAAGCCCGCACCAGTATGGGGAACGCCTGGCGCGGGAGCTCGAAAGCAAGATCAGCGAAATCGGTGCTCGCAACGTCATCGCCTTCGTCGCGGAGACCGTCGTCGGCGCGACCATGGGCGCAGTCCCGGCGGTGCCGGGCTATTTCAAGCACGTGCGCAAGATCTGCGACCGCCACGGCATCCTGCTCATTCTCGACGAAGTGATGTGCGGAATGGGCCGAACGGGCACCCTGCACGCCTGCGAGCAGGAAGGTGTAAGCCCGGATCTGATGACGATCGCCAAGGGCATGGGTGGGGGTTTCGTGCCCATCGGTGCGCTGCTGATTGGCCAAGAGATCTTCGCGACGATCGCGAAGGGCTCCGGCGCCTTTCAGCACAGCCACACCTATATGGGTCATCCGCTCGCTTGCGCGGCAGCGCTGGCGGTGCAGCAGGTCATCCGTCGCGACGATTTGCTCGCCAACGTGCGCAAGCAGGGTGCCCACCTGTCGCGCCGATTGGGCGAGCGTTTCGGCAATCATCCCTACGTCGGTGACGTTCGCGGGCGCGGGCTGTTTCACGGCGTCGAGCTGGTGCTCGACCGCAGCACCAAGGCGCCGTTTGACCCAAAACTGAAGATGCATGCCCGCGTCAAACGCAAGGCGATGGCGCGGGGGCTGATGGTCTATCCGATGGGCGGCACGGTGGATGGCGCGCGCGGCGACCATGTCCTGATTGCGCCTCCGTTCATCGTTGACGCCGCGCAGATCGACACAATTGTCGAACGTCTCGGAGAGGCCGTCGATGCCGCAACCGCCGCCATCGCATGAAACGGGAGCACGCGTAGCAGGAGGAGTGTCATGAGAAACGCAATCGCGCTCACCGCAATGGCCTGTTTGCTCCTCGGTGCATCCACTCCGGCGAGAACGCAAAGCGGACCTCAGTCTCCTCAAAACGATTGACATTCCTTATGGTAGCTTGCGCCCGAATGTCGTGAGCAGGGTTGCGATGACTCGATGATGAGACTGCTGAAGCGTTTTTTGCAGCGTTTGGTTATCTTCGGACTAGGTATCTTTAGCGTCTGGTTTATTGTCTTTGTTGTCTTCGAATTTGCGGACCGAAGACTGCCATGGTTTCTAGCTTTGGCTGCCACTTATGGAGCCGCAGCATACATTATCCTCCCGCGTATCGTTCGAATGGGTCTTAAAATCCTCAAATACAAGCGGGTGCCTAGCTATACAATCACCGGTGACGGGTTGCCCGGCGACCCCGTCAATCTCGTGCTCACAGGTACGCTTCAACAGCTTCACGCTGCATTTGCAACTGCCGGCTGGTCAGAGGCTGATCGGTTGGGACTGGTGAGCTCGTGGCGAATGGTCCGGGCATTCGTATTGAATTCGCCGTATCCTACCGCCCCGTTCAGCACCCTTTATCTTTTCGGACGCGGCCAGGACATCGGTTTCCAGAAGGCAATTGATGACAGTCCACGGAAGCGCCATCACATTCGATTCTGGGCTTTGGATACCGCGCTCGCCGATGCCACATGGGGAACGGCGAAATTCTGGCTAAACACCGATCGGCCACAGGATAATGCCCAGGTTTACTGGATCGGAGCTGGGACCAAAGATACTGGCTTCTCCCTGACCCAACTCACATTCCAGATAACCCACGCGACCGATTCGGATACGAACGCCGAGCGAGATTTTATCATCTCCGAGTTGAGGAATAACCAAGTCATCGGGGACGTGAGTGAGGTTCCAGCGGGTCAACACATCGAACACATCAATCACTACGTCACTGACGGTGAAATCGCGCTGGCGAAACTGAAGGTAGCTGCCTCGTGAGATGCTTCGCGCCGAGCGACAAGCGCGTCTCGCGGGCCGCCAATGGGTCCGCCATTAGCCCAAGCAGACCGGTCGTAATGTCCGCATTTGGCCGAAAGTAGACATGGGCCGTTGCACTGCACATATCCGCTTTCGAGGGTAAAGCAGACATGACCTTTTGCGGCGCACATGTCGCCTTTTGACCCAAAGCGGACATCGCTAATGCACTGCAAATGTCCGCTAGGTTTTGAAGTAATCGCGTTACGATTCAGATCACAGGTTGCCAAAGCGGCGCTAACGTTCATCGCGCCGTCCCTCCACCAATCTTCTTGTCGTCCCTATCGGTTGGCATCTGGGATGACCTCCAGCAGCGGCGCGGGCCCCACTGAGATGTCGCCGGTGAACGGCCGGTCATGCGCGGCGATTAGCAACACTGACGCGGCGACACCAGTTGCAAACAGGCCAAGCGAGATGGCAGAGGCGATCCGATTGTCGCAGTGGACCATTGCAATCGCGAATAAGGCTGCAGCAGCCTGAACAAGCAAGCAGAGCCACTTCACCAAATTCACTCGAGACTGACTAATGATGATGCGCTGTCGACGAGCGTCGAAGGCGGTTTCGAGCGCAGTGGCGATTTCACGCTGCGCAATTTTCGCGCCTTCGGTATCGGCGCTCAGGGAAAGGGTCAACTTCAGCGCTTCGGCAACTAAGGGCGGTGCAAACCGCAGGGAAGCGGTGCCCCTGGCCATCATCGGCCATTCCTGAGTTGTGATTTCCTCAATGTGGCTGCGGACAAGGGCTCGCAACCGCGATTCAGATTCGCCCGGAAAGGCAGCGGCGAGGAGCACGACGGCTCTGAGCGCACTCGCTTCACGATCGACCGCCGCATTGGCTCGTTCGTTATCGTTCCAGACCTGCGCGGCAGTAAACACGACAAACAAGCCGAAAATAATGGCCAATGGCGACAGCATTCCGGTAGAGATCGCTTTAAATGCAGGTGCTCGCCCGCCTTTCGCGAGGGCAGTGACGAGCCCTTGGATTGCGGTCGTCATCAAGTACGTTAAGCCAAAAACGACCACAGCCATCCACAAGATTGGCAGATTGTGCAGCCACTCGCTCATGATTAGTTCTCCCGTAAGTGATGCTCGCTCGAAGGGTCGAGGGCGCCGCCGATCGTCCGCCCTTTGGCGTGTGCGCATGAGATAACGAGCACAACTGAGTGTCCGCTTTTGCGCCAAAGCAGAATGGCCGAGTGCAATGCACATGTCCGCTTTCGACATTAAAGCAGAGCATGACGTTTTGGAGCGAACATGTCGGCTTTTGACCCAAAGCGGACATGCCGAGGTAGTGTGAGTCACCCTTTGGGTGCAACTGCTGCGATGAAATGTTCGGTGACAATAGAGGGCGCCCTGGCCGCCAAGGAGACGGAAGCGGCCAGGGCTAGGAGGCGATGAGCCTCGGCACGGTCACGCCGCCTCTCGGTAAGGATACTCTCGGTCAGCGTTCAGATTGGTTTCCGCGCGTGTTGCGGGGCTACAGAGGGGGGGATCATACATGGCAACCGTAGCGGAGCTACAGTCGGGCTGATCATACATGGGCACCTTTGTCGCGGACCCCAAACGACCATTGACGAAGAGCCGACGCAACAGCGCGATGGCGTCCTCGCAAGCCTGCGGATTATCCGTTGCCCACCCATGGTTGATGCTGTGGTAGCGGTCTCTGTCTTCCAGCACCATTTCCCAAGCATGCTTGCCATGGAGTGCGATGGTGAAGGTGATCTTGGCATCGTCTGCATGTTCAATGCGCGATCGTTCCGATTCCCATTGTTTGTTCATTTTTTCATTCCTCTTCGAGGTTTGATTTTGGGGCGGGCTGTTATTGCTGTTCGGGAAAAATGAAACCGTGATCGTAGTGCACTTCGGGTAGAAGGTTGGTCACGGTGCCTGTCATGGCCGACGGGTCGATCGAAACGCCGTCAAATTGCTGGTTCGCCTGGGTTGGAAGATTCGACCAAACGATCGCTGCGATAACAGCCGCTACGGTGATGCCTAATAGGGTACGCATGTGAGGTCTCCTTGGGTTTGGGGAGAGAGCTTTCGCTCTCGACTTATCCTCACACTAATTTCGACTAACTGGATGTGCTGTGTCGTCCATCACAAAAAGAACGTCGGACAGAATCCTTTGGTATCGGGATGAGAAGGCTAATCTTATACCTAGGTGCAATACGCAGCGGTCTAGCCGACATTGGTGTGTACCGTCGGGAGATTGAACATGTCGTGCGAGACAGTGGTTGGACCTTGGTCCAGCTTCAAAAATCTAGAGACTGCGACGTTCGCTATTGGCCCAAGCGGACATCCCTGGCCGCATCGCACACGTCCGCTTTTGGGATAAAGCAATGACTTTTTGCGGTGCGTATGTCCGACTATGACCAAAGCGGAACATCCCCGTCGGTACTTCCAGAACGATGGTGCGAACTGCTACCATCCTTGTGCCGACCTTTTTGGGATCGGCACTGAACGTTCGCTGGCCACAGGGCCGTACATTTCTGCTGATCGATAAATTTGACTACGACACAAGAAACGACGAAATCCGCACGCTGCTGAAGGTGGGGGATGAATTCCTTCCGAAGGTTCGTCCGAATAATCGGTGCGCCAGGGATAGTGTTGAGCGTATCGCTTATGGTCGTCGGGGCGCTTGTGGCCTTTATTTACCGCGGTTGGGTAGATAATCAGGATATCATCGACAGCAGAGATCTGGTCCTGCAATCACGTTCGCAAGTTCGCGAACTCAACATTCGACTTGCCGATCAAACCTCGCAGCTAGCAGCGCTCCAGGCGAAGCTTGAGAGTGTTCAAGCCGCTTTAGACTCGATCATCCCTTCTCGAAACACTTACAATTTCAGCCCGAACCAATCCATGATCCTCGCTGAGGGTCGTTTGACGGTGGGGCTAGTTGGCCCCCCGACGAATAAGCGTGTCAACGTCAATATCAATGGCAAACAACATTCGGCGGGCGCGGGTGACGTCATCCACTTCGCGCTTGATCAGTCAACGGCGTGTCAGGTGCAAGTGCAAAGGTTTGACATGTTTCGGGCTACTCTCACTGCATCATGCGCAGCACCGAGGTCTCAGTGATAGTGAGACTGAGAACAATGGGAGCTATTCTGAAGACACTCGAAGCGCGGTCAGCAGGAATAAGCGGTAGACCCGCACCTCGCGCTGACGAAGTGATCGAATAAGAATGTCGATGCCCGCTATTGGCCCAACTTCGGCTTTTTGCCACACAGATATCAAATGACCCGAAGCGGCCACTCCGTGATCCTGGGCCGGCGCAGCGGCGGTCGAGGCCGTTTTCAATGCAGGCTGAATAAGACGGCGCGCGGAACCGGAGAACAACGGCAATGAGCCAAGACGGGGTTACGATACTTGTCGGCACAACTAAGGGCGCTTTCCTGATATCGGGCGGCAGCAACAGGGAGGGCTGGAAAGTCAAGGGGCCATTCTGTGATGGCTGGCCCATCAATCACATCGTAGGTGACCCTGCCACGGGGTTGCTGTGGGCCGGTGGGGGTGGCGAATGGCACGGCGCCGGTGTGTGGCACTCTGAAGACTTGGGTGCGACTTGGGAAGTTGCAAAGCTCACAAAGGGTCAGATCGACGACTGGGCGGCCAACGAACCGCAACTCGCCGCCACGATGAACTGGACCAATCAACCGTTGGCGTTCGCAGATCAGTTCTCGCAGATCTGGTCGCTGGGCTATGCCCACGGGACACTATATGCCGGAACCAAACCAGCAAGACTGCTTTCGAGCCGGGACGGCGGCAAGAGTTGGGAAGAAGTTCAAGGTTTGCGAGACCATCCTTCTGCCGACAGTTGGAACCCTGGCGCGGCAGGATTGGTTTTGCATACGATTTTGTTTGATCCAGCGAACGCCAAAAAGCTCTGGGTCGGGATTTCGGCGGCTGGTGTCTTTGCGACAGAGGATGGCGGCAGGACCTGGGATCGTCGCAACCGACTATCAAATACGGAGCCCAGCACTGAACACGCCCATCCCGCGGCGCCCCGCGACGGTGAAATCGGACATTGCGTCCACAACATGATGCGGGCACCAGGCACCCCTGACTTGCTTTATCAGCAAAATCATCACGGCGTCTGGCGTTCTGCCGATGGTGGTCGGAGTTGGGACGACATCACCCGTGGGCTTCCGTCAACGTTCGGGTTTCCGATCTGCGTTCATCCACGGGATCCAGAAACCATCTGGACTGTGCCTTTGAACGGTGACATAGCGGGCCGTTTTCCGCCCGATGCCGCTGCGGCCGTGTGGCGCTCAAGAGACGGCGGCGAGACCTGGCAGGCCATGCGCGATGGATTGCCTCAGGAAGCCTGCTACTTCACCGTTCTTCGGCAGGCCATGGCGCGTGACGAACGCGAACCGGTGGGGCTCTACTTCGGGACCAATAGCGGCTCAGTCTTTGCCAGTCTCGACGAAGGTGAGAGTTGGCATGAGATCGCGCGGCATCTCCCGACCATCTTGAGCATCGAAGCGCTCGACTGCCGTAGCCAATAACGCAAAAGGGCAGCTTGCTAATCGGGAGATGGAATGTCCGCTTGTGGCCCTTGGCGGATACCTCAGCGACCTTGGACACAATTCGACGTGATGTAGCCCCGACACGTTGTGCCAACTCCTGATTCTGCGCGTCCCAAATTTGCACAATCGCTAGCATTCAAGGCGTGGCAGCTTCTCCTGATCCTTTCGCTTTTCTCGGTTACCCACGTGCATTCGAGTTGGCATAGCTGTTGTTGGGGCTGTTGTTGGGGCTGTTGTTGGGCCGGTGCGATTGAGGGAATCGCTATCAGTCCCAGCACCAGCAGCACTTTTTTCAGCATCGTCGCCTCCTTGATTGTAAAGACGCGACACTTCAACGAGGCTAGCAGTTTATAAGTGACCCACAAACTGGGGCGAACGTTCAGAACACGCAAAACTGAACGGATTGTTTCCAGCGGGTAGTTCGCAGCGGTACTATGGCCCCGGCCCGATCCTCAGGTCGTTTCAAAGGAGGAAGCGCATGCTGTTTGGTCCCTGCGCCCA
>Ga0081455_10007135_pt1 | contig 11824 bp, 13 predicted proteins | sample TabmetS3T2R1_FD_70207 | JGI IMG/M metagenome (GOLD analysis project Ga0081455, IMG submission 70207) | Tabebuia heterophylla rhizosphere microbial communities from the University of Puerto Rico - S3T2R1 | ecosystem: Host-associated > Plants > Roots > Rhizosphere ...
CTCGGCGTGAGGCGGCGTGGGACGGCTGCAAGCGCGATCTCGAGGAACACGCGGCCCGCGCTGCTCCGTCCGCCGCGCAACCGGGTGACGGTGGCGGTCATCCCGCGCCGCGGATCTCGCCGCGAACCATGACGAGCGCGCCCGTGGGCGTCGTGATGTCGTCGTGCCACGAGCCGGCCTCGGCGACGTGCACGTCGCCCGATGCGAGGCGATGCGTGCCGATGAAGCATTCGCCCTCGAGGATGATGAACTCCTCCTCGAGCGCATGTCGATGCGCGGGAATGCGACCGCCCGGCGCCACGCGCATGAGCAGCGTCTGCGTACCCGCGGCTGCGTCGCGCTTGAGGATCTTGATGCTCACGAGCGGATCGATCGCGATCCAGTCGTGCTCGTCGGCGCGCACGGTCTGCGTGCCATCCGGCGCCGTCGCACGTGCGCGCTCGAGCACGCGTTGCCGCAGCGAATCGCGCTGCACCGCACCGAGCTCGGCGGGACGCACGCCCTGCGCCAGCGCGGCGAACGTGTCCTTCGTATCCTGCTCGTCGTCAGCGCCGCTCATCGCGCCTCCAGGTATTCCCGCAGCTGCAACAGCGCGCGCCGCAAGTGGCTCTTGACGGTGCCGAGCGGCAGCCCGGTGTGCGCGGCGATCTCCGCATGGGTGTAGTCGCGCAGGAACGCGAGCGCCACGAGCTCGCGGCGTTCGGCGCTGAGCGTCGACAACGCGGCGTGCACGCGCGATCGTTCCTGCACGAGATCGAGCAGATCGTCGGGCGCATCTTCGGTGCCGGGATCGTCGTTCGCGACCTGCGAGAGCAGCGTGTGTTGCGCGCGCCGCTGACGCAGCACGTCGAGCGCGCGGCTGCGACAGAGCATGAGCAGCCAGCCGAGCACGCTCGACCGCCGGCTGTCGTAGCGCGCGGCGTTGGCCCACGCGTGCGCATAGGTGGCGCACACGACCTCTTCCGCATCTTCGACGCGGCGCACGATGGCGCTCGCGAGTCCGTAGATCTTGCCGACCGTGGCGTCGTAGAGCGTCTCGAGCGCCCGTTCCTCGCCGCGACACATGTCCTCGACCAGCGCCGAAAGCTCGTCGAGGATCAATGACTTGGATAATCCGTCCGCCAGGGCTTCCATCATGCTTCCCGAGGAGATGATCGACCCTGCCACTACGGACGAGCCCGCCCGGCGGATGCGCTCAGCGGACCATCATCGCGAGCGAATTGATGTTGTACCCCACGAGAGACCCTTTTCCGTCGTCGACCGCGACGATGAATGTCTCGGTGGCGTCGCCCTGCTCGTATTTCGTGGCGTAGATGAGCGTCACCATCGTGGTGCCGTTGTGGGTGTTCACGCCCCAGTTGACCTGCTTCGTGCTCTTGAGCGCGCCGAGCTTGCGATCCACGGCCTCGAACAGCGCGACGCCATCGGCGCGCGACGTCGCGGCGCGGAACTCATCGCCCGTGAAGTCGTACACCTTGCCGAAATCGCGCTGCTTCATGAGCGCACGGAACTGTGCGACGACCGGCTCGGCGTATTTCACGCCGTGGATGGTGTCGCCGCATGCGGCGGCCAGCAGCAAAGCAACCAGCGGGAGTAGTTTGGTCAGCCTCGAAGGCGCTCTGGGGATCATTTCCATTCCTCGGTGCCGATGATCTTGCCGATGTCCGCGTGCGCGGCCGCGAGCTCCGCGGGGGTGCGGGTCGACCCGCTCATGTAGGCCGCGACGAAGATCGGCCGTCGCTGCGGTGGATAGACGATGGCGATGTCGTTGAACGCGCCGTTGCCGCCGGTGCCGGGCTTGTCGCCGGCGATCCAGCCTTTCGGGAGCCCGGCGCGCAACCGGTCGCGGCCGCGCTGCGCGGCGATCATCCAGTCGGTGAGCACGGCACGCGACGGCAGCGACAGCACGTCCTGCGTGAAGATGCGCAGCAGCGAATCGGTCATCGCGCGCGGCGTCGTCGTATCGCGCGGATCGTCGGGCGCGTTCTCGTTGAGCGCGAGCTCGGTGCGGTCGAGGCGCGTGACCTCGTCGCCCATGTTGCGCATGAACGTCGTGAAACCTGCCGGCCCGCCGAGACCCGCGAGCAGCAGGTTCGCCGCCGCGTTGTCGCTGAGCACGACCGCGGCCGCGCACAGCTCCCGCAACGTCATCGTGGTGTCGCCGCGCTTGAGGCGCGCCTCGACCTCGGGAGAGTTGTCGAGCAGGTTCTCCTGCGCGATCGGCAGCGTGCGATCGATGCTGAACGCACCGCGATCGGCCTGCCACAGCAGCGCGGCCGCGAGCGGCACCTTGAACGTGGAGGCCATCGCGAACCGCGCGCCGTCGCCATAGGCGATGCGCCGGCCGCTCTGAGAATCGAGGATGTGCACGCCGAGCCGGCCGCCGATGCGCTTGTGGATCGCCTTGAGCGTGCGTTCGGCACGCGCCGCGGACGCGCCGCGCGCGAGAGCGAGCACGGCGAGACCTGCAAGAACGCTGCGCCTCGATGCCATCAGTCCTCCGCGAGCACGACGATCTTGTCGTGCTCGGCGAACGTGTGCTTCTCGGACTTCTTCGGGTTCACGTTGACGCCGTAGCCGCGCGACTTGTCGTCGGCGTGCTGCATGAGCCGGTAGCCGATCGCGGTCTCGCCTTTCTGTGCCGCCGCCTCGAGCACCGTGTAGAAATCGACCGTGCTGCCGAGCTTGATGTAGTCGGTCATGGGGCGAATGTATATCTCGCTGCCCTCCGAGCTGAACAGCACTTTGAAGACTTTTTCGAGGTTCTTGTTTTCCGACAGCTGCGACATCATGAGGCTGACGAGCTTGTCGCTCACGATGAAGTCGTCGGCGCGCGCGATCTGCGCGAGCGCCCGGTTCCGCATGTCCATCATTTCGCTCACGATGCCGAGGCGCGTGCCGCTCGCGTCCGCGAGATTGCGCAGGTGCAGCAGGGTGATCAGCGTCTTCGCGTCGGCCTCCTGGAGGGGCAGGTCGCCGTAACTCAACAGGATGACGTGCTCGAATGACGCAGCCTTCACGGCCGCGAGCGTCGCCGCGTGCGTGATGTCGCCGTCGGCGAAGCGCACTTTCTGGCGCCGCATGCGCTTCGCAACGCTCATGAGCACGTCGCGCACGCCCTCCTTGCGGCAGATCACGATGGTCTCGGAACCGGGCGCGACGTAGTTGTCGAGCTCCTCGATGATCGCTTCCGACTTATCGTTCCACCCGAGCATGAGGATGCGTTCGGGCGCGGGCGGCAGGCGCTCGCGATGCGAGAGCGCAGCAGTGTCCGGCAGACCGCCGCCGGCGTCGGACCGCAGGACGAGCGTGTCGTCGTCCTCGGTGATCGCGACGACCTGGTCGCCGCGTTCGAACGCGGTGTCCATGGGCGGGTTGATGAGGATCTCGCCGTTCTCGCGCATGAGCCCCATCACGGTCGAGTCTTCGTACGCCGCGATCACTTCGCGGTACGTGCGTCCCGCGAGCTGCGGCTCGGCCTTGAAGTAGATCTCGGCGCCGTCGAAATCGAGCAGCTCGGTGTAGACGACGGAGAGCCCGGACTGGCGGCAGGTCTGCGCGGTGACGCGCGCGATGAGGTCCTCTCCCTGCACGTAGATGGCCTCGTTGCCACCCACGAGTTTCGCGGCCTCGAGGTTCCGCGCCTCGCGGATCTCGGCAACGATGTGGTAGGGCTCGCGCTTGCGGCCGGGGTTGTTCGTGATCGCGAGCACAGACTTGATAACGTGGATGTCGGGATTTTCGGTCTCGGGCGCGAGCACGATGATCGAGCGTGCGGAGTGCGGATCGACCACGGTGAGGTCGTCGAGGTCGAGCGGGTTGCCGCTGCGGCAGATGATCCGCGTGTTCCGCGTCGATGGGAACTTCGCGCGCAGTGCGTCTTCCATTTCGATCTTGTCGAGCGCCGCGAGCACGACGATGCACGGGTCTTTCTGGTTCTCGTTGGCGATGAGCAGCTCGCCGATGATCGAGTACACCTTGCTCGACCAGCCGAGGATCAGCGTGAAGTTCTTCTCGATGACGCGCGAGCGGCCCTTGCGCAGCTCCGCGAGCCGCGACTCGAGCCCCGACGTGATCGTGCCGATGAGGATCGACACGATGAAGATGCCGCCGATCGTGACGATGAGCATGAGCAGCCGCAGCTTCCAGCCCGAGTCGCCGGCGACGACGCCGGGATCGAGCGTGCGCAGCATGCTCTGCCAGGCGCCTTCGAAGAAGCCGTAGGGATGATCGTGGTCCGCGGGGTCCTGGCCGACGTTCATCGCCGCGAGCACGAGTGAGGCGATGACGACGATGGCCACCGAGGCGAGCGCGAGCCAGCCGATGATGGCGATCGTGCCTTTCGAAAGCGTGTTCTCGAAGCGGTAGCGCAGCCTGTCGCGCCACGTGATCGTGCGATCGGTCATCGACCCCGAGCCTCCCTGGGGCGCGAGTCTAGCCGTTCGCCGGTTTCCTCACGACGATGTCGATGGATTCGGTCGCCTGGTCGTAGACGATCTCGGCATCGCGCCGCTCGAGCTGGCGCCGGACCTGTGCGCACTTGGTCGCGAACGGAACGTCGTGCTCGCCGTAGTCCGTGCCTTCGCGCAGCACGAACGATTCGATGACGCCGGCCAGCGCTTCGGGCGACAACTCCGTGTGCGGCACGACGATCGGCGGCGGTGGCGTTTCGGACTCGTCGGTCACGTCGCGAATTTTCTCACGAGCCACGCGGCACCGGTGAACGTGGTCGCGACGGCGAGCATCGCCCATTGCAGGTGGGAGGTGGGTTCGTGCCAGACACCGGGTACGTGCACGAGCAGCACGAACGACGCCATCATGGCCGCTAGACAGGTGGCCGCGAGGCGCGCGCGTATTCCCGAGACGAGCGCGAGGCCCGCGGCGAAGTGCCCGGCGCCGGTCGCGACCGCCCAGAACTGGCCGTTCGGCGGCAGCCATTTCGGCACCATCGTCGCGGTGAAGTCGATGTAGTTGAAATGCGCCAGGCCGAACACGAGAGCGCAGGCGCCGGCGCCGATGCGGGCGACGAGCGCCATCGGGCGCTTGAGGTCGCCGGCGTTGGCCGAAAGCAGCGCGAGGCCGCCCATCGTCGCGAACGTGAGCTCTGCGGGGCCGTTCCATGCGCCGATGTGCTTCCACCCGGCGAGCGCGTTCGGGATGTGCAACGCGACGACCCAGAAGCCGAAGAAGAGCGTGAGGATCCAGGCACCGAGGCGTGCGGCCTTGCCCGTGAGGATGGCGCTGCCGCCGACGATGAGGATGAGCCCGCTCAGATACGCGAGCGGCACGCGCATGCCGACGCTCGCCGGTACGGGCTGCCACGTGAGCGCGAAGTCGTGGAACACGATGCCGACGATGCCTAACAAGGTGGCGCCGAGCGCGTACGGGAGCGTGTCTTTGTTCATGGGGCGTCTCGGATAAAAGGGGACAGATTTATTTTTGACGAGGACATCAAAAATAAATCAGTCCCCTTTTATCCACCAGCGAATCAGGAGGCTAACAACCCCCAACAGGGACACGCTCGCGGCCCAGATGAGGGTCATCCAGCCGAGGCGCTTCCACAGTGGCGCTTCGTGCGGCGTGGTGCTCATCAGTGATAACCCTCGTGCGCGACCTTGCCGCGGAACACCCAGTACGACCACGCGGTGTACGTGAGGATCAGCGGCACGAGCACCGCCGCGCCCACGAGCATGAACGCCTGGCTCGATGGCGGCGCGGCGGCCATCTGCAGCGTGAGACTGTTCGGCACCAGATAGGGATACATGCTGATGCCGAGCCCCACGAACGACAGTCCGAACACCGCGAGCGTGAGCACGAACGGCGCGAGCTCGTAGTCGCGCCGCAGGCTGCGCGCGAAGCGCCACGTGAGGATGGTGATCACGAGCGGCACCTGCGCGGTGAACAGCACGCGCGGCATCGTGAACCAGCGATCGAAATACTGCGTGCCGAGGAACGGCGTCGCGAGGCTGACCGCGAGTATCGCCGCAAGAGTCAGCGGCGCGAGGATGCGCATGAGCCGGCGCGCGTGCTTCTGCGTCTCGCCGTCGGTCTTCCAGTTGAGCCAGCACGCGCCGAGCAGCGAATAGCCCGCGACGACGCTCGCGCCCGTGAGCACGCTGAAGGGCGTGAGCCAGTCCCACCAGCCGCCCGCGTACGCGCGGCCTTCGATGTGAATCCCCTGCAACAAAGCGCCGAGCGTGATGCCCTGCGCGAGCGCTGCGACCAGCGACCCCGCGGTGAAACCGAAATCCCAGATCGCGCGGTGGCCGGGGTCGCGCCAGCGGAACTCGAACGCGACGCCACGGAACACGAGCGCGAGCAGCATCGCGATCAGTGGTGGATAGAGCGCCGACATCACCACGGAGTACGCGAGCGGAAACGCGGCCATCAATCCGCCGCCGCCGAGCACGAGCCAGGTTTCGTTGCCGTCCCACACGGGCGCGATGGAGTTCATCGCCGTGTCGCGCTCGCGCCCGACGCCGAACGCGGGAAAGAGGATGCCGATGCCGAGATCGAAGCCGTCCATGACAACGTACATGAACACCGCGAACGCGAGGATCGCGGCCCAGATGTTGGTGAGCTGCGTGGTCTCAGCCATGACCGCCGTCCCGATCTTCGCCGGCCGTGCGCGCGCGCCCGATGGCGGGCCCCGGTGTGATGCCGGCGGCATGCGCAGGCGCGTTCGGCGGATCCGGCTCCTGGTGCTGCGGCGGGCGGTGCATGAGATGCAGCAGGTACCACGTGCCCATGCCGAACACCGCGAAGTACACGACGATGAACGCGATCAGCGACGTCGCGACTGCGGGTGCTGCGAGCGGCGAAACGGAATCGGCGGTGCGCAGGAGTCCGTACACCGTGAACGGCTGACGCCCCACTTCCGTCGTCACCCATCCCGCGATCACGGCGATGAATCCCGCAGGGCCCATGCACAACGCGAAGCGATGCAGCCAGCGCCAGTCGTAGAGAGCGCCCGCGGCGCGCGCCACGAGGCTCGAGACGCCGAGCAGGATCATGAGCAGACCGAGCCCGACCATGGTCCGGAACGACCAGAACACCACTTTCACGGGCGGCCGATCCGCGGGCGCGATGCTGTCGAGACCCGCGAGCGGCGCGTCGAGATCGTGCTTGAGGATCAGCGAGGACACCTTGGGAATCTCGAGCGTGTGCTCCATGCGCTGCTCCGCGTCGTTCGGAATGCCGAACAGGATGAGCGGCGCGCCATCGGGATGGCTCTGGTAGTGACCCTCCATCGCCATGACCTTCGCGGGCTGGTGCTGCAGCGTGTTCAAGCCGTGCTGGTCGCCGACGAGTAGTTGGACGGGCGCGACGAGCGCGGCCATCCACATCGCCATCGAGAACATCTTGCGCGCGTGCGCCTGCGCGCCGGCGTCCTTCGAGGACGACCTCAGCAGGTGGTACGCGCCCACGGCGCCGACCGCGAGTGCCGTCGTGAGGTACGCGGCGATCACGGTATGCACGAGCCGGTACGGGAAGCTCGGATTGAAGATGATCGCGGTCCAACTGCCGGCGGGCACGAACTGGCCCTCCGCGTTCATCATGTAGCCCGTGGGCGTCTGCATCCAGCTGTTCACCGACAGGATCCAGAACGCGGAAATGCACGTGCCGATCGCGACCATGAGCGTCGCGCCGAAGTGCAGGCTCCGGCCCACCTTCTTCATGCCGAACAGCATGACGCCGAGAAAGCCCGCCTCGAGGAAGAACGCCGTGAGTACCTCGTACGCCATGAGCGGTCCCACGATCGGCCCCGCCCGGTCGGAATACACCGACCAGTTCGTGCCGAACTGGTACGACATCACGATGCCCGAGACGACGCCCATCGCGAACACGACGGCGAAGATCTTGAGCCAGTACTTGTAGAGATCGAGGTAGAGCGCCTTGCCCGTCTTCAACCACAGCGCTTCGAGCACCGCAAGAAAACTCGCGAGCCCGATCGAGAACGACGGGAAGATGAAGTGGAAGCTGACCGTGAACCCGAACTGGAATCGCGCGAGCAGCAGTGCGTCGGCGTCGTGGAACATGCGCGCATCTTACGCGCCCGGGAGCGGCGCGTCGGTGATAGCATGCCGGCGCTCTCATTCCCGCGAAGGCCGACACCTTCGCGCGTAGCCGTCCGACGTCAGGCCTGCTTCGTCGGCGCGATGTTCGCGTTCATCCGGAACAGGTTGTTAGGATCCACCTTCGTCTTGAGCGCGACGAGCCGGTCGAAGTTTCCGCCGTAGGTGGTCGAGAGGCGCGCGGAATCCTCGGGTCGATATTCGTTCACGTAGAAGCCGCGCGTGTGCGGCTCGATCTTCGGCCAGGTCGCGCGCGACCACTCGGCGACGGGCTCCGCCATCGCGGGGTCGTCCCAATGCCCCGCGGTGAAGATCAGGTGCTTGACGGAGCGTTGTGCGAACGCGGTCGCGTCGGGCTTCACACGCGAGATCGCGCCGCCCGCGTGCGGCAGCGAAACCTGCTGCACCACCGGCAGCCGGGCCTCTTCGATGGTTGCCACGAGCACGTCGATGAGCGCGTCGCTCGGTTTGTGCACGAACCCGCCCTTGATGTAGTGCTTGTGGCCGTGCTCGGCCTTCCGGTCCTGCGCCGACTGCAGCTTCACGTAGGGCTTCTCGACCACGGTGTCGACGATCGGCTTGCGGAACTCGCGCAGCGGCGCGAGCACTTTCGCAGCTTGCGTGCGGGGGCCGCTGTAGCAGACGTCGAGGCTCAGCAGCCGCTGGTCGTTCGGCAGGCGCAGCATCGTGAACTCGATGTACAGCTCGTCCGGCGCATGCTCGAGATAGTCGAACAGGAACTTGAGCGTCGCAGGCGTGTCGGCCCACGAGTACGCGAGCTCGCCACCGACCATGACCGGGTCGACCGGATGCAGCTGGAACTCGAACGACGTGACGACACCGAAGTTGCCGCCGCCGCCGCGCAAGCCCCAATAGAGCTCCGGATTCTCGCGGGCATTCACGGACTGGAATTTCCCGTCGGCCGTGACGACGTCGCAGGACCGGACGTTGTCGCAGGCGAGACCGAAGCGCCGGGCGATGCGGCCGAAGCCTCCGCCCGTCGTCAGGCCGCCCACGCCGGTGTGCGAGACGGTGCCGGCGGTGGTGGCGAGACCGTGAGCCTGGGCTTCGCGATCGAGTGCACCGAGCAATGCACCGCCCTCGATCCATGCGAGTTGCCGCGCGGGATCGACTCGCGCGCTGTTCATCTGCGACAGGTCGAGCATCATTCCCTTGTCGCACACCGACTGCCCCGAGAGGCTGTGGCCGCCGCCGCGCACTGCGAGAAGCAGGCCTTGCGAGGACGCAAACTTCACGGCGGTCATGACGTCGGCGGCACCACTGCAGCGCACGATGAGCGCCGGGCGCCTGTCAAATGCGGCGTTCCACACCTTGCGAGCCTCGTCGTAGCCCGGAGTGCCGCCGAGGAATACGTCGCCGCGCAGGCTGGCCGTGAAATCGCGCACGTCCGCACCCCGCAGCAGGATCTGCCGGCCGTCGCCGCTGACGGCCTCGATGTCCGGAAGCGGCGCGGCGGCATCGGCCGCAAACAACTTGCCGAGCGGCAGTGCGGCGGACACGGCGACGGCGGAGCGGAGGAACTGGCGGCGGTGGAGCGCGGAATACATGTTCTTCTCCCGATGCGAGGCGCGTACTGTGCGCCCGACACCTGCCCGTACGCCAGCGATCCGCAGCCTCCCGCGCAGGATTCTGTGACTTTTTCCGCGGCCGACCGCGCGGCACCGATGCGCGCAGCCGCGCGGCGGCGTCCGACCTCAGGCCGGCTTCGGCTTCGGCGCCACGTTCGCGTTGAGGCGGAACAGGTTGTTAGGATCGACGCGTGTCTTGAGCGCCACGAGCCGCCCGAAGTTCGCGCCGTAGGTCGTCCCGAGGCGCGCCGCGTCTTCCGGCGTGTAGTCGTTCACGTAGAAGCCGTGCGTCAGCGGCTCGATCTTCTTCCACGACGACTTGATCCATGCGGCGACGCCGTCGCTCGTCGCGGGATCGTCCCAGCGTGACAGCAGCATGACGCTGTGGGTCGCCGCGCGTTGCGCGAATGCGGTCGCATTCGGCTTCACGCGCGCGATGGCGCCGCCCGCGTGCGGCATGACGAGCACCTGCACCGCAGGCAGGTTCGCCTCCGCGATCGTCGCGATGGCCGCATCGACGAGCGCGGGATCGAACTTCTGCAGGAAGCCGGCCTTCACGTAGTACCGGTGGCCGTGCGACAACGCATCGTCGCTCGCCTTTTGCAGTGCGACGTACGGCGCTGCCGTGACCGTGTCGCGGATCGGTTTGCGAAACTCGCGCAACGGCTTGAGCACCGCATCGGCGCGCTCGCGCGGCCCGCACCACGTGACGTCGAGCGAGAGGAATCGCTCGTCGTTCGGGAGGCGCACCAATGCGGCATCCAGGTTGAGCTCGTCGGGCGCCGTCGCGCAAAACTCGTAGTAGTGCTTGAGCATCGCGGGCGAGTCTTCCCACGAATACGCGAGCTCGCCGCCGATCATCACGGGATCGACCGGATGCAGCTGGAACTCGAACGACGTCGCGACGCCAAAGTTGCCACCGCCACCGCGCAGGCCCCAGAAGAGCTCGCGGTCGGATGCGTCGTTCACGTTCGCGAACTTTCCGCGAGCGTTGACGAGATCGATCGACCGCACGTTGTCGCAGGTGAGGCCGAACTTGCGCGACAGCCGGCCGAAGCCGCCCCCGAGTGTGAGACCGCCGACACCGGTGTGCGAGACGGTGCCCGCCGTCGTCACGAGACCGTTGGCGAGCGCCTCGCGGTCGAGCGCCCCGAGCAGCGCACCGCCCTCGACGTAGGCAACCTTGCGTGCGACGTCGATCCTCACGCCGTTCATGAGCGACAGGTCGATCATGAGCCCCTTCTCGCACACCGACTGGCCCGAGAGACTGTGGCCGCCGCCACGCACCGAGAGCAGCAGGTTGTTGGACGCCGCGAAGCTCACGGCCTCCATGACGTCGGCCGCGCCCGTGCAGCGCGCGATCAACGCAGGATGACGATCGAACGCGCCGTTCCACGCGTGGCGCGCGGGTTCGTATCCGGTGCTGTTCGCAAACAGCACCTCGCCACGCAGCCGCGCGGCGAAGTCGCGCACGTCCGTGCCTTTCAGCAGGATCTGTTTGCCGTCGCCCGTCACGGCCTCGAGATCGGCGGGCACGGCGTCCGCGGCGAACAGCCGCTCGAAGGGCAGCGCCGCGGCGGGCAGCGCGAGCAGAGAATGGCGCAGGAAACGGCGGCGGGGCAGGTTCGTATTCATCGTGGTTCTCCCGGATGCTCCCCTAACTACGCGGCAGCTGCGCCCGCAGATGCGCTATTTCGCCCTCGAGGTCGCGTACGCGCTCTAGCAGCCGGAGCGCCACGCCGAGCGCGCGCACGTCGAGCTCGAGATCGTCGCGCAACCGGCACGCGGTGCGCGCCACGGTCACGACGCGCGCGCTGAACGTGTAGCCGGCGCCCGCCTCACGCGCGGGAATCACGCCTTCCTGTACGAGCTCGAGCAGCTCGTGCTCGCTGAGACCGGAAACCTGCACGAGCTCCGCGAGCGAGATGAATCGATGCTCGTCGAGCCACATCACTTCCGGCTCGAACGTCATGCGCCCTCCGTGAAGTGCGCACGCGGATCCGCCGCGACGGCGCCGAGCTCGCGGTAGAGCTCGCGCTCGCGTTCGGTGGGCTCGCCGGGCACGACGATCTGCGCGACCGCGAAGAGATCGCCCGCACCGCCGCGGGGCCGCGGCAATCCGCGCCCGCCGAGGCGCAGCTTCTGTCCCGACGACCTCCC
>Ga0081455_10007136_pt1 | contig 11824 bp, 9 predicted proteins | sample TabmetS3T2R1_FD_70207 | JGI IMG/M metagenome (GOLD analysis project Ga0081455, IMG submission 70207) | Tabebuia heterophylla rhizosphere microbial communities from the University of Puerto Rico - S3T2R1 | ecosystem: Host-associated > Plants > Roots > Rhizosphere ...
TGCGCCGCGCCCGCGGCGGCGACCAGGCCGACCAGGCCGATCGCGAGATGCGCCGATCGCTGCGGGCGGGGGGCGAGCGCCTCATACAACAAGCCAACGATGCCGACGCCGACCAGGATCAGCTCCGGCAGGATCGGCTGGAACTCGAGGGGCGGTGTCTGGATCATCCCCCGGCCTCCGTGGCCGAGCCCTGGGCCGACGCGTCGGCCCGGACGACGTTCCCCAGATCGCTGCGTGCCACATCGCCGACGTCTGTCACCTGCCCCTGAGGCGCCACGTGGGCGATCACCGCCGAGGTGGAAGCGTCGATCCGGTCGGTTAGCACCTTCGGGTACACGCCGAAGACGAGCAGGAGCGCCAGGACCGGAGCAAGGACGGCCACCTCCCGAAGGCTGACGTCGGCGAGTCCTCGGTGCTCCTGGCGCACCGGCCCCAAGGCCATGCGCTGGTAGGACCAGAGCAGGTAGATCGCCGCGAGCACGACCGCCACCGCAGCGATCGAGCCGAACCAATGACTCACCGCGAACGTCCCCACGATCACCAGGAACTCACCGATGAAGCTGTTGAGCCCGGGCAAGCCGACGGAGGCGAACACCGCGAACAGGAAGGCGCCGGTCAGCCACGGCATCACGCTCGCGAGCCCGCCCATCTCGCCGAGGTCGCGGGTGTGGGTACGTTCGTAGACCATGCCGACGAGCAGGAACAGCGCGCCCGTCGCCAAACCATGATTCACCATCTGCAGGACGCCGCCGGACATGCTCTGCTCGGTGAACGCGAAGATCCCCAGCACGACGAACCCGAGGTGGGAGACCGAGGAGTAGGCGACGAGCCGCTTGACGTCGGTCTGGATCAGGGCGCACACGGCCCCGTAGACGATGCCGATCACCGCGAGGACCGACACGAACGTCGCGAAGTACTTCGAGGCCTCGGGGAACAAGGCGAGGTTGTACCGGAGCAGGCCGTACGTTCCCACCTTCAGGAGCACACCGGCGAGCAGCACCGAGCCGGCCGTCGGAGCCTCGGTGTGGGCATCGGGCAGCCAGGTGTGGAGTGGGAAGACCGGCACCTTGACGGCGAACGCGATGAAGAAGCCCATGAACAGCACGCGAGCGGTGACGACCGGGAGCGTGCTCGCGACGGTGACGAGCTGACGCAGGTCGAACGTGTTGGCGCCGCCGAGGACCGCGCCCGACCGCGAGTACAGGAACAGGCTGGCCACGAGCAGGAATGCCGACCCGGCCATCGTGAACAGGAAGAACTTCACCGCGGCGTAGACCCGACGCTCGCCGCCCCAGCCCCCGATGATCAGGTACATCGGCACGAGCAGCGCCTCGAAGAACAGGAAGAACAGCAGCAGGTCCAGAGACACGAACGAGCCGAGGACCGCGGTCTCGAGCGCGAGCATCGCGGCCATGTACATGCGCACGTTCGTCTCGATCTTCCACGACGCGAGGATCGCGACCGGGAACAGGAACGTCGTGAGCAGCAGCATCCAGATGCTGATCCCGTCGACGCCCACGAGGTACTGGAGCCCGACGTCACGGACCCAGGTCGCCTGCTCGACCATCTGGAACCCGCTCTGTCCGCCGTCGAACCTTCCCAGCACGACGAGTGATGCCACGAAGGTCGCGAGCGACGCGATCAAGGCGATGCCTCGGGCGGCATCGTCCTTCAGGGTGTGACCGCCCGCGGCGATCAGCGCCAGGCCGACGAGCGGCAGGAGCGTCGTGATCGTCAGGATATGGCTCACAGCCGGAACCCCACGTAGACGAGGACCGCGACCACACCGACGAAGAACGCAGCCGCGTAGGACCGCACGAAGCCGGTCTGCAGGCGGCGGCCGACGTCGGCGAGGCGTCGCACCACCCCTCCGATCCCGTTGACGATGCCATCCACGAACCCGACGTCGAACCGATAGGCCGTGAACGCCGCCGCGGCCTTGCCTGGAGCCACCAGCACCGTGGCGTAGTACTCGTCGATGTACCAACCGTTCGCGAACAGGCGCTGGAGCGGGGCGAGACGGACGCGGAGCGCCAGCCAATCCACCCGGCCCGATCCGTACACGAACCACGCGGTCCCCAGCCCGAGCGCGGTCATCCCCAGCGCGATCACGAAGAACAGGGGTGTCGTGAGGCCGCCGATCGCCTCGGGCACGCCGCCGACCACGGACTCGAGCAGCTGCGCGAGACGTCCGTCGGCATCGGTCGACACGATCCCGCCGAAGGCCGCACCGAACGCGAGGACGGCGAGCGGGACCCACATCACGGGCGGCGCCTCGTGGGCCTGCTCTGCGCGTTCGCTCCGTGGCGCGCCGAAGAAGGCCAGGAAGACCACCCGGCCGATGTACAGGGCCGACAGGAGCGCCGCGAACGTCCCGAGCACGTAGGCGACCCAGTGTTCACCGGTCTCGGCGATCTCCAGGACCACGTCCTTCGCGAAGAACCCCGCGAGCGGTGGCACGCCCGCCAGCGCGAACGCCCCGATCACGAAGGTGGTCGCCGTGATCGGCATCCGGCGCCAGAGTCCCCCCATGAGCTTGAGATCGGTGGTCTCGTGCGTCCCGTGCATCACCGACCCGGCGCCCAGGAACAACAGCGCCTTGTAGAAGGCGTGCGCGACCAGGAAGAACATCGCGGCCGCGTAGGCGCGCAGACCCGCCGCAAGGAACATGAACCCGAGCTGGCTGATCGTGGAGTAGGCCAGCACGCGTTTGATGTCGTCCTGCCCGAGCGCGCAGGTCCCCGCGTAGATCGACGTGACGAGGCCCGTCACCGCGACGACCACGAGGGCGATCCCGGAGAGCTCGAAGATCGGGTGCATCCGCACGACGAGGTACACGCCGGCCGTCACCATCGTCGCAGCGTGGATCAGGGCCGACACGGGTGTGGGGCCCGCCATCGCATCGGGGAGCCACACGTGCAGCGGCACCTGGGCGGACTTGCCGACGGCACCCGCGAACAGCAACAGGGCGATCGCCGTGGCGACGCCCTTCGTGAGGGTGCTCCCAGCCGAGCCGAAGATCACGTCGTAGTCGAGCGTGCCGAACTTCGCCACGATCAGCGCCAAACCAACGAGCATGGCCGTGTCGCCGACACGCGTGGTGACGAACGCCTTCTTCGCGGCGTTCGCGTTCTCCGTCTTCTCGAACCAGAACCCGATCAGCAGGTACGAGCACAGGCCGACGCCCTCCCACCCCAGATAGAGGACGAGCAGGTTGTTGCCCAGCACGAGCATCAACATGAAGAAGACGAACAGGTTGAGGTACGCGAAGAAACGGCCGAACCGCGGGTCGCCGTCCATGTAGCCGATCGCGTACAGGTGGATCAGGGCCCCGATCCCCGTGACCACCAGGATCATCGTCGCGGACAGCGCGTCGAGTCGGAGATCGACGTTCACCCGGAAGGCGCCGACCTGGATCCAATCGAACAGGTGCAGCACGTAGACACGGGCCTCCGCCGGCACCGCGATCAGGTCGCGCACGGCGATCGCCGCGATCACGAACGCCGTGCCCACGAGCACGGTGGCGAGCCAGCCCGCCGCCTTCCCGAGTCTCCGCCCGATGAACAGGTTGATCGCCGCACCCGCCAGCGGCAGGACGGGCACGAGCCACAGCAGCCGCATCGCCTGCGTCGGATCGGCGACGGCGCCCGAGGTCTCGAAGGCACCTACCATCGGAGTTCCCGGGCATCGTCGACGTTGACGGTCTGCCGGCGGCGGTAGACGGATACGATGATCGCAAGCCCCACCACCACCTCGGCCGCGGCCACGACCATCGAGAAGAAGGCCAGCACCTGGCCCGTGAGGTCGGCGTGCATCCGGCTGAACGCGATCAGGGCCAGGTTCACGGCGTTCAGCTGCAGCTCGACCGACATGAAGATCAACAGGGCGTTCTTCCGGATCAGCACCCCGACCGAGCCGATCGCGAACAGGACCCCCGACAGCACCAGGAAGTAGGCGATGGGCGTCCTCACCGCAGAGCCTCCGGATCCAGATGTGGCCCGCCTTCGAGACCCCCGGCCGGGGCGTCACGGATGTGGGCGAAGTCGTCTCGGTGGGCCTCGATCTCGGCCTGGGTGATGGCCTTGGCTCGCCGCTGCGCCAGCACCATGGCCGCCACGGCCGCGACGATCAGCAGCACCGAGGTCACCTCGAAGGGGAAGAAGTAGTCGCGGAACAACACCTTCGCGAGCGCCTGCGTGTTCCCGCCCAGGTTCACGCGGTCGAACCCTGGAGGAGCCTTGGTCGCGAAGCCGATCCCGGCGCGCAGCGCGAACGTCACCTCCAGCACGAAGCCCACCGCGAGGATGACCGCGATGGATCGCTGCCCGACCAAGGGTTCGTTCGTCGGGTCGCCGCGATCGACGCCGAGCAGCATGATCACGAACAGGAACAGCACCATGATCGCGCCCGCGTACACGATGATCTGCACCGCGAACAGGAACGGCGCGTCGAGCAGCAGGAACATCACCGCGATCGTGAAGAGGTTCACGACGAGGAAGAGCGCCGCGTGCACCGCGTTCCGCATCAGGAGCATGCCGATCGCCGACGCGACCGAGATCGGCGCGAACACCCAGAACACGACGTTGTCGAGCGGCACGACCTAGCCCTCTCGATCCACGGGGTCGGAGCCGAGCTCGGGCGGCGGCTCGAGGAGTTGCTCCTTCGTCCAGATCGCGTCCTCGCGCGTCGTGAACGACATCTCGAAGTAGCTCGTGAGCGTCAGGGCCCGGGTGGGGCACGCCTCCACGCACAGGCCGCACATGATGCAGCGCAGGTAGTTGATCTGGTAGTCCTTCGCGTAGCGCTCACCCGGACTCACCGGATCGTCCGGATCGTTGTCCGCGCCCTCGACCCAGATCGCATCCGCGGGGCACGCGTACGCGCACAGCTCACAGCCGATGCACTTCTCGAGCCCGTCCTCGTGCTTGTTCAGTCGGTGGCGTCCGATGTGGGATCGCTCGGGGATCGGGGCGATCTCCTTCGGGTAGCGCTCCGTCGTGTCGGGGCGGAACGTCTGCTTGAACACGGTCCCCATGCCCTTGGCGATCGCCACCGTGGCGTCCCAGACGCCGCCGCGCTCCCGCGGGTCACGCACATCGCTGCGGTCGTCGCTCACGTGACGATCTCCTCCGGCGACCGAGGCTTGAACAGCGGGGCCAGCATCGAGAGCAGCAACACCACGCCGACGACCGCGGCACCCCCGACCAACAGCGTGCGCCGGGAGAAGTAGTCGGGAAGGACCACGACGGTCCCGGTGATCAAGACCCACAGGAGACCGAAGGGGATCAGCGCCTTCCAGCCGAACGCCATCAGCCGGTCGTAGCGCATGCGGGGCAGGGTTGCGCGGACCAGGATGAAGACATAGATCACGGCGGTGATCTTGAGGACGAACCACAGCAGCGGACCGACCCAGGCCCAGGCGCCGTGGAACGGCCACCAGCCCCGCCATCCCCCGAGGAACAGGGTCACGGCCACGGCGGCGATCGTCACCGTGCTCACGTACTCCCCGAGGAAGAACATCGCGAACTTGATCCCCGAGTACTCCGTGTGGAAACCGGCGACGAGTTCGGATTCCGCCTCGGCCAGGTCGAACGGAGGACGATTCGTCTCGGCGAGCGCGCAGATCATGAAGACGAGGAACGCAGGGAACTGTGGGACCACGTTCCAGACCGTGCCTTGCTGGGCGACGACCTCCGACATCTTGAGGTGGCCGCTGAACATCAGCACGGCGACGAGCGCCAGGCCCATCCCGACCTCGTAGCTGACCATCTGCGCGGTCGAGCGCACCGATCCCAGCAGCGGGTAGTTCGAGCCGCTGGACCAGCCGGCGAGCACCACGCCGTACACGGCCAGCGACGTCATCGCCAGGATCCACAGGATCCCGATGTTCAGGTCCGTGAGCTGCATCGGGAACTCGCGTCCGAACAGCGTGACCTCGGGGCCGAACGGGATCGTGCAGAACGCGAGGAATCCCGGGAACATCGCGAGGATCGGGGCCGCGAGATAGACCGGTCGGTCGGCGTTCGTCGGGGTGATGCCTTCCTTGAAGAACAGCTTGATCCCGTCGGCGAGCGTGACCAGCACTCCCCGTGGACCCGCGCGCATCGGGCCGACGCGGGTCTGCATGTCGGCGACCACCTTGCGCTCCATCCAGATGTAGAGGAGCACGGCGATCAGCAGGGCGAAGAACACCACGATCACGCGGATCGCCAGGATCAGCCAGTCGAGCCAGTCCATCAGGCACCTCCGCCGGTCGTGGCCACGGCGGCCTCCTGGTTCGTGCCGTCGTCCCCGTCCGCCGGCGCGATGCGCGCTCGGGTCACCATGCGGCCGGACAGGAGCGTGTTCGCCTGGAACCCCGGCTGGTTGAACGGCACGAACGCCGAACCGGCGGCGACGTGGTCGGTCACGCGGACCGGCAGTTCGGCCTCAGCGGCCTCGGTGGCGACGATCACGCGGGCGCCGTCGACGATCCCCGCATCCGCCGCGTCGCCGGGGTGGACCTCGACGAAGGGCTGTTCCTCGAGGGCGGCCTTCAGCTCGTTCGACCGCTCCGACAGCCGGCCCTCGTCGACGAGCAGCGGATACGTGAAGAGCAGGAGCCCGTCACCATCGAGGGCCGGCACGCGGGACGGCCCGGGCGACCACATCAGCCCGACCGGCCGAGGGACGAGCAGGAAGCCCATCTCCGCATGGAGCTCGTCGAGCGACTCGAACCCCAGGTCGCCACCACAGGCGAGCGCCATGCTCGCGAAGATCTCCCAGTCAGCCAGGCTGATGCCCTGCGCCCCCCTGATCGGTCGCAGGCGCTGGCCACGCCCCTCCCACGTGGTGACGTGCCCGTCCTTCTCGAGGAACGGCGCGGCCGGCAGGAACGCGTTCGCGTACGGCTCCAGGTCTCCCAGCTCCAACGACTGCACGACCACGGTGGGGACGTTCTGCAGAGCCTTTCGGGCGAGCATCGCGTCGGGCAGATCGCGGAGCGGATCGATCCCGATGCAGAACAGGACGTCGACCTGGCGAGCGGCGCACGCCCTGAGGATGTCCACCGTGCCCCGGCCCGGCTCCCGGTTCAGCAGCGGACCCCAGGCCCGCTCGACGTCCTCGCTCTCCTCGAGCGTTCGGCCACCGGGCAGCAGCGCTGGATGCACACCGGCGCGAAGCGCCCCCCGGTCGTTCGCTCGCCGTGTCACGTACGTGAACCGAGCGCCGGCCTCGGCCGCCAACGGGAACGCGGCGTCGGCCGCACCTTCGCGTTCGCCGGCGATCACCACGCCGGCGTCCCCCGCTTCGCGGAGCGCAGTAAGGGCGTCGTCGAGCACGGCGTCGGCACCTCCGGCCAGGAGACGTCCCTCGTCGCCGGGTGCGCACAGCACGTGGGCCGCGACATCGTGGAGGCGGGTCCGCCGTGGATGCAGCACCCAGATCTTGGCGCCGTGCCTCGCCGCCTTCCGCAGGCGGAGGTGCAGGATCGGCACCTCCTGCTCGGCGTCGAGCCCCACGACCAGGATCGCCGAGGCGCGCTCGAGGTCGCGGTAGGTCACCCGCATCGGGGCGCCCGCCGCCACACGCTCCGCCCGATCCGAGCCCTGCGCGCGGCGATGGTCGAGATCGTTCGTGTGGAAGACGGTGCGCGCGAGCTTCGACAACGCGTAGTAGTCCTCGTCCATCAACCGGCCGCCGGTCAGGATCGCGACGCGAGCCCCGTCGGTCCACCGAGCGATCTGGGTCAGCACCTCGCCGAACGAGGCCGGCTCCAGACCCCGATCGCGGATCAGCGGCGTCGTGATCCGATCGCGTGCATCGGGGAACCGGAACGCGAAGCGTCCCTTGTCACAGAGCCATGCGTCGTTCACCTCGTAGTTGTCCCGCGCGAGCTGGCGAACGACCTCGCCGCGGCGAACATCGACCTTCACGTTGCAACCTGCGCTGCAGTGAGGACACACGCTGTCGACCGAGGACAGGTCGAACGGCCGCGCCACGAACCGGTACGGCGTCGCGGTCAACGCGCCGACCGGGCAGATCTGGATCGTGTTGCCGCTGAACGGCGATGCGAAGTCCTGGCCCGCCGCGATCGAGACGCGCTCCCCGGCGCCACGCTCGAACAGCTCCAGGAAGCGATCCCCGGAGATCTCATCGCAGAACCGCGTGCATCGCGCGCACAGGATGCATCGCTCGCGATCGAGGTTCACGAGCGGTGACAGCGGCACGGGCTTCGGGAAGACGCGCTTCGCCTCCCGGAACCGGCTGTCGCCGGGTCCGAACGACAGCGCCTGGTCCTGCAACGGGCACTCCCCGCCCCGGTCGCAGATCGGGCAGTCGAGCGGGTGGTTCAGGAGCAGGAACTCCAGGTTCGCCACCTGGGCATCGTGGGCGAGGTCGCTCGTGTTCTGCGTGTGCACGACCATGCCCGGAGCGACGGCGACGGTGCACGAGGTCGCGAGCTTCGGCTGGCCCTCGACCTGCACGTAGCACTGACGGCAGGCGCCCGCCGGGGCGAGGAGGGGATGGTCGCAGAACCGCGGGATCTCGATCCCGAGTTGCTCGGCGGCCCGGATGATCAGCGTGCCCGCCGGCACGGTGACCTCCTTCCCGTCGATCGTCAGCGTCACGGCCTCGGGGGCGGGGACGGCCATCACGAGGCCACCTCTTCGTACGGACCGGGTGCGGTCTCCTTGAGGGGGCAGCGGCCCAGACGCACGTGCTCCTCATACTCGTCGACGAAGTGCTGCAGGCTCGAGTTGATCACCGCCGCGGTGCCGTCGGCGAGCGCACAGAACGCGCGGAACATGATGTTCGTGCCCATGTCGTGCATCAGTGGCACATCGTCCCCCCTGCCGTATCCGTGCTCCAGCCGTCCGAGGATGCGCGTCGCCCACCAGCTCCCCTCGCGGCACGGCGTGCACTTGCCGCACGATTCGTGGGCGTAGAAGCGCACCATGCGCTCGGCGGCTTCGACCACGCAGTCGGAGTCGTCCAGGACCATGATCGCGCCGGTCCCCAGCAGCGAACCCGCCTCGGCGACCGACTCGTAATCCAGGTGCACGTCGATGTGGTCCGCGGTGAGCAGTGGGGTCGACGATCCGCCTGGCGTATACGCCTTGAGGGAACGACCGTCCGGCACGCCCCCGCCCAACTCCTCGAGAAGCACGCGGAACGGCGCGCCCATCGGCAGCTCGTAGTTGCCGGGTCGCTCGACCTTACCGCTGATCGTGAACACCTTCGTACCGGGCGACTTCTCCGTGCCGAGCGAGCGGAACCATGCCGCCCCGCGCACGACGATGTCGGGCACGTTCATCAGGGTCTCGACGTTGTTGATCACGGTCGGCGAGGCGTACAGCCCCTCGACCGCCGGGAACGGTGGGCGCAGACGCGGCTGCCCCCGCAGGCCCTCGAGCGAGTTCAGCAGCGCCGTCTCCTCGCCGCAGATGTAGGCACCGGCGCCACGATGCAACACGATGTCGAGGTCTCGGCCGCTGCCCGCGATGCCCCGCCCCAGGTAGCCACCGTCGTAGGCTTCGCGGATCGCGCGCTCGAGCACGATGCTCTGCCAGAGGTACTCCCCCCGGATGTAGATGAACGCCGTGGTGCACCCGATCGCGGTGGCCGCGATCGCGGTTCCCTCCAGCAACCGATGCGGTTCGCGCTCCACCAGCTCGCGGTTGTTGCAGGTCCCCGGTTCGGACTCGTCGAAGTTGACCGCAACGTAGGTGGGTTTGCCCGTGTCCCGCGGCACGAACGACCACTTCATCCCGGTGGGGAACCCCGCGCCCCCGCGGCCCCGGAGCCCCGAGTCCTTGACGAGCTGGATCAGCTCCGCGTCGGACATCTCCAGCGCCATCCGCAATCCCTCGTAGCCACCGCGCTCGACGTAGCCGGCGAGCCCCACCGCCTCGGGGGCGTCCCAGTTCCGGGTCAGGCGGGGCTCGAAGTTCACGCTCACCCGGCCGGAACCTCCTCGAGCCCCGCCAGCACCCGTGATGCGTGGCGGAAGCTCGTCATCGCCGGGCCTCGCGCGGGCGTCGGGACGCGACCCGAGCGGAGCTGCGCGATCAGCTGGGCGATCCGCTCGGGCGTGACCTCGTCATGGTTGGCCAGGTCGATCTGCACGGCGGGGGCGAAGTCGCACACGCCGAGGCACTCCTCCTCGTGCACCGTGACGAGCCCGTCGTCGCTCACGTCCGCGCCGGGCGCGGTGCCGGCAGCCTGGTGCGCCGCCTCGTACACGTCCTTCGCGCCCCGCAGCATGCAGGCGAGGTTCGTGCAGACGTTCACGAGGTGCTCGCCGGTCGGGCGCAGCCGGTACATCGTGTAGAAGCTGGCGACGGCCTCGACCTCGGCCGCCGTGATCCCGAGGAGTCCCCCGATCTCCCCTATGGCCTCCCGGGTCACCATGCCTTGCTCCGACTGCGCGAGATAGAGCAACGGCATGATGGCCGAGCGCTCGCGGCCGTCCGGATACCGCGCGATGATCCCGCGCGCGTCCTCCAGGACGGATCCGGTGAAGATCGTCCCCGTCATCGCCCGAACCCTTCGGCGGTGGAGTGCGACGGCATCACCGGTCCACGCCTCCGAGCACTGGGTCGACCGAGGCGATCGACGCGATGGCGTCGGCGATCAATCCGCCCTCGACCATGGTGGACGTCGCCTGCAGGTTCACGAACGACGGATCGCGGATCTTCACGCGGTACGGACGATGCTCTCCGGTCGACACCACGTAGTAGCCCAGCTCACCCCGAGGGGACTCGACGGGCTGGTACACCTCGCCGGGCGGGACCTCCACACCCTGGGTCACCATCTTGAAGTGGTGGATCAGCGCCTCCATCGATTCCTCCATGATGTGGCGCAGGTAGCCCTCGTCGTTGCCGATCCCGTCGGGGCCGACCGAGAGCTTCGATGGCCAGGCGACCTTCGGGTCCTCGACCATGATCGGGCCCGGCTCCTCGAGGCGCTCCACGCACTGCCTCACGATCTTCATCGACTCCCGCATCTCCGCCAGCCGCACCTGGTATCGCGCGTACGAGTCGGCTTCCGTGCGCACGGGAACGTCGAACTCGTAGGTCTCGTAGCCGCAGTACGGCTCGTCCTTGCGGAGGTCGATCGGGGCGCCCGCGGCGCGGAGCAAAGGCCCGGTGACGCCCAACGCGAGCGCGTCGTCCGCCTTCAAGACGCCGATGCCGACGTTGCGCTCCAACCAGATCGGGTTCTCGTCGAGGATCGTCTCGTAGTCGTCGATCCTCTTCGGCATGTCCTCGAGGAACCGGCGGATCATGCGCAGCCCCTCGTCGACGATGTCCATGATCACGCCACCGATGCGGATGTAGGCATGGTTCATCCGCAAGCCCGTCGCCGCTTCGAAGATGTCCATGAGGACCTCGCGCTCGCGGAAGCCGTAGAGCATGACGCTCACCGCCCCGAGCTCGAGGCCGGTGGTCGCGAGCCAGACCAGGTGCGACGAGATCCGGTTGAGCTCGTTCATGAGCACGCGGATCACCTGAGCACGCGGCGGCGCCTCGATCCCGAGTAGGCGTTCGGCCGCCAGGCAGTACCCCAGCTCGTTGAAGAACGGCGCGAGGTAGTCCGCGCGGGTCACGTACGTGACCCCCTGCATCCACGTTCGGTACTCGGTGTTCTTCTCGATCCCGGTGTGGAGGTACCCGATCACCGGCTTGCACGAGACCACGGTCTCGCCGTCGAGCTCCAGGAGGAGCCGGAGCACCCCGTGGGTCGAGGGGTGCTGCGGCCCCATGTTGATGATCATCGTCTCCTGGCGGACCTCACCGGTGACGCGATCGCGGACCGGCGCCTGCACGGTCGGGGCGCC
>Ga0081455_10007137_pt1 | contig 11824 bp, 9 predicted proteins | sample TabmetS3T2R1_FD_70207 | JGI IMG/M metagenome (GOLD analysis project Ga0081455, IMG submission 70207) | Tabebuia heterophylla rhizosphere microbial communities from the University of Puerto Rico - S3T2R1 | ecosystem: Host-associated > Plants > Roots > Rhizosphere ...
TCTGGATCTACGGCGGGTTCGGCCTGCTGGCCGCGTTCGTCGTCGGCGCGGTGACCGGCGTCTTGACCGCGGCGACGCGGCCGTAGCGCGCCGACCTACGACTGCGGTCGGTAGTTCAGGTAGACGACCCCGTTGTCGTACGTGGCGGCGGCCTCGCGCGAGAACTTGCGCGGGTCCGCGTCGTCGGGGAACAGCCGCGGGCCCTCGCCCCGGGTGAGGGGATAGACGAACAGATGGAGCCCGTCGATCAGCCCGTCCGCGAGCATCGCGCGGACCAGCGTGATGCTGCCGCTGACGTAAAGGTCGCCGTCGAGCTCGTCCTTGACGCCGCGGATCGTGTCGGGGTCGTAGCCGCCGACGACCGTCGAGTTCCGCCACGTCGGGTCGCTGAGCGTCCCCGAGACGACGTACTTCATGGTGTCGTTGAAGAACGGCGCGCCCGGGTCGTCCTCGGCGGTCCGCGTCGACCAAGCCGGCTCGAACATCTCGAACGTGACCCGCCCGAGCAGGATGCCGGCGGACCTCGCGGTCACGGCCCCGATGTCCTCGCCCATCCTCGGATCGAAGCCGTAGTCGAACGTCCACGTCGGCGCGTCGACCACGCCGTCGAGGCTCATGAACTCATGGACATGGATCTCGCCCACTGCTGACCTCCTCAGGTCGTCGCTTGGCCGAGGACGATGGCGCCGCCGGCGCTGCCGTGCATGGCGAGCGCCAGCGCGTCCGCCGCGCGGCCAAGGTCGTAGGTCACAGCGACGGGCACCTGAAGCCGGCGCTCGCCCAGCGCCGCCGCCAGCCCGCTGAGCTGCGCACCGTCCGCGCGGACGATGAGCTCGGCGATCGACACTCCGCGCTCGGCCGTGGGCGGCGCGCCGGTGATCGTGACGAGCCGGCCTCCATCGGCCACGGTCGACAACGCTTCGGATTCGCCGTTCGCAGCGGCGTTGACCGCCGCCGACACCCCGGCGCCGCCGGTCAGCGCGCGTACTGCCTGCGGCCACCCGGCGTCGTGGTAGTCGAGCACGTGCTCGACCCCGAGTTCCGCCACCCGCTCGGCGCTGCGCGGGCCGGCGGTGGCGATCACGCGCGCGCCGCGCAGCCTGGCCAGCGCAGCGATCAACCCGCCGGTCACACCGCCGGCACCGTGCACCAGCAGCGGGCCCTCAGCGCCCACCTCGTCGAGCGCCTGGGCGGCAGTGAGTGCCGGGACCGGGAAGGCCGCCGCCTCCTCCCACGAGACCCCGGCGGGCTTGGGTGCCAGCAGGTCGGCGGCGGCGATCAGCTGCTCGCTCCATGCTCCCTGCTCCCGGAACGGCACGCAGTGGGTCATGACCGCATCGCCCGGCGACCACTCGCTCACGCGGTCGCCGACCGCCGTGACCACACCGGACGCTTCGACGCCGAGCGCCATCGGCGGGCGGGCGCCGACGTCCCATCCGCCGGTCCTCACGAACTCCTCCCAGTTGGCGACGCCCGCGGCGCGGACATCGATGAGAACCTCGTCGGGCCCGAGCGCTCGCGGCTCGGGCAAGGTCATCGGGTGCACGGCTCCGCCGAATTCGTCGATACCCGCTGCTCTCATGGCTGAGAACATACGACGAAGTGAGTTGGTTCGAGCGTCATCACGTCGGACGATCTCCGTTGTCCGTGGAGGGGCATCTGCCGGGCTTCGACGGCGCGCTCGGTTGGCTCAACTCGCCGCCGATCACGGCTGCGGACGTCGAGGGCAAGGTCGTGCTCGTCGACTTCTGGACGTACACCTGCATCAACTGGCTCCGCACGCTCTCCTACGTCCGCGCCTGGGACGAGAAGTACCGCGACCGGGGGTTGGTCACGGTCGGCGTCCACACGCCCGAGTTCCCGTTCGAGCACGACGTCGACAACGTTCGCGAGGCCGCGAAGGACATGCGGGTCGACTATCCGATCGCGATCGACAGCGACTACGCGGTCTGGAGCGCGTTCGCCAATCACTACTGGCCGGCCGTCTACATCGCGGATGCGCAGGGGCGGATCCGGCACCACCAGTTCGGCGAGGGCCAGTACGAGGAGTGCGAGCGGGTCATCCAGCGCCTCCTGCGCGAGGCCGGCGTCGAGGACGTCGCCGACGAACTGGTCTCGGTCGCTCCCGACGGGTTCGAGGCGCAAGCGGACTGGACGAACCTGGGCTCGCCGGAGACGTACCTCGGCTACGAGCAGGGCCAGAACTTCGCGTCGCCGGGCCGGGCCGAAGTCGACGCGCGGCACACCTACGCCATCCCGGATGCGTTGCGGCTCAACCAGTGGGCGCTGTCCGGGGAGTGGACGATCGGCAGAGGCGCGAGCGTGCTGAACGGCGGCGAAGGCGCGATCGCGTTCCGCTTCCACGCCCGCGACGTGCATCTCGTGATGGGACCGCCCGCGCGCGACGCGTCCGTGCCGTTCCGCGTGCTCGTCGACGGGGAGCCTCCCGGAGACGCTCACGGACTCGACATCGACGAGCAGGGCCACGGAACCGTGGCTCAGCAGCGGCTCTATCAGCTGGTTCGCGAGCGCGACTCGATCACGGACAGGACCTTCGAGATCACGTTCCTCGGCGCGGGCGTGGAGGCGTACGTGTTCACGTTCGGCTAGGAAGAGCCGATGGACTACGACCTCGACCGCCGGGTGGTGCTGGTGTCGGGCGCCGCTTCGGGAATCGGCCGCGCGACGGCGGAGGCGCTCGCCGGCATGGGCGCGCGGATCGTCGCCGCGGACATCGACGCCGACGCGGGCGAAGCGGCCGCGGCCGCGCTGCGCGACGGCGGCGCCGAGGTGCGCTTCGTCGGGGCCGACGTTGCCGACGAGGCCGCCGGCGGCGCGATGGTGGCGGCCGCCCTTGATGCGTTCGGCCGCCTCGACGGCGCCGCGAACTGCGCCGGCGTCGGCGCGGGCCACGCGGAGACGCACGACTATCCGATCGACGTGTGGGACCGGATCGTCGCCATCAACCTGCGCGGCACCTGGCTGGCGATGCGGGCCGAGATCCCGGCGATCCTCGCCCACGGCGACGGCGGCGCCATCGTCAACGTCGCGTCGACGCTCGCGCTGCGCGGCTCGCCGAACGCCTCGCCCTACAGCGCGAGCAAGCACGGCGTCATCGGCCTCACGCGCACCGCCGCCATCGAGTACGCCCAGCGCGGCATCCGCGTCAACGCCGTCTGCCCGGGCGCGATCGACACGCCGATGATGGACGAGACGTTCGCCCGCTTCCCGGGCTTTCGCGAGATGCTGACGGCCTTCGTCCCGATGGGCCGGATGGGCGCCGCGTCCGAGGTCGCGGCGGCGATCGCGTGGCTGCTCTCCGACGCCGCCTCGTTCGTCACCGGGGCGGCACTCACGATCGAGGGCGGTCTCTTGTCGCGCTGACCGGCCCGTTGTCCGGTCAGGGTGCGAACGCGTTGGCTGCGTCGAGCGCCGGGGCGTAGGTGGGGTCGCGCAGCAGCGCCTGGCGGATCCCCTCGCCGAGGATCCCCGGCTCGCCGCGCGAGGCACCGAGCACCGTCCATTCGCGCTCGTCGCCCCTGCGGTTGCGATAGTGCGCCCGCAGCCCGCCGGGCCCGCGGTCGAGCTCCAGATGCCGACCGGACGCCGTCTCGAGCGTCAGTCCCGCGAGGCCCCGCACGGCCTGGCTGGGCTCGGGCTCCAGCAACAGGTCGACGTCCTGCCGGCGAGCGTGGGCCTTGCCGGCCAGCGAGCCGTTGCTCGCGATCAGCTTCGAGGGTTCCCAGTCCAGACGCGACGCCAGCCAGCCGATCAGCAGCAGTGCGGCCATCGTGGACTCGGGGTGGTGGCGGACGGTCACGGCGCTCATCGTCCGCAGGTCCGGACGCAGGTTCTCGGGATCGAACGTCGCCGCCACGCGTTCGCGCCACGGCGTCGAGCGCAGCCAGGCGAGGTCGACGACGTAGACCTTGCGGGCCAGTTCCTCCGCGCGGTCGAGCGCCTCGTGCAGGTCGGGCTCGTCGACCGAGTCGAGCAGGACCACCTGCGCCAGCGGCAACAGCAGGTCGATCGCCTCGGGATGCCCGTGCGGCGACCACAGCAGCGTCGGCAGGTCGGTGACGACGAGCGGGTCGACGATCGTGTCGAGCGCGGGCAGGTGCTTGTCGCCGACCTCGACGATGACGGTCTCGCGCAGGAGCGCGAACTCGCCCGCCTTCGGATGCACGTCGCTCGAGATCGTCGCGACCGCGTCGAGCGACTGGCGCGTCGGGTCGACCGACAGCACCACCGTGCGCGACGCGTGGTAACGGCCCACCTGGCGTAGTCGGTTGGCGATCTCGCCGCTCCACGCCTTGTCGACGACGCAGACCATGTTCAGCACCCGCGCGGGCACGTAGGACTCGTTCTCGGCGTGGCGCTCGGTGAGCATGCTGCGCAGCGCCGCCTCGATCTCCCCTGGATTTGTCCCCTGCGCCGCCCAGCGGCTGTCGGAGACGCCCGGCATCAGATCGCGCGCCAGCGATCGTCGCCGAGCATGAGCGCGTTCGCCTCGTCCGGCCCCTGCGACCCGGCCTCGTACTGCGGCAGCGGCCCGGGGGTGGCCGCCCACTGCTGCACGATCGGATCGCAGATGCGCCACTGCGCCTCGACCTCGTCGTTGCGGGTAAACAGCGTGGCGTCGCCGCGCATGGCGTCGGTGATCAGCCGCTCGTAGGCCTCCGGGGACTGCGACATGAACGACGTGCCGTACAAGAACTCCATGTAGACGGGGCGGATGCGCATCCGGTTGCCCGGGATCTTCGCGCCGAGCGACAGCGACACGCCCTCGTTGGGCTGCACGGTGAGGATCAGCTGGTTGGGCTTGACGCCCAAGGACCCCTCCTGCGAGAAGGCCAGGTGGGGCACCGGCTTGAGCGTGATGGCGATCTCGGTGACCTTGCGCGCCAGGCGCTTGCCGGTGCGCAGGTAGAACGGCACCCCCGCCCAGCGCCAGTTATCGACCTCCAGGCGCAGCGCAGCGTAGGTCTCGGTGTTCGAATCGGGCGCGACACCCTCCTCCTGCAGGTACCCCACCACCGGCTCGCCGCCGGCCTCGCCGGCCGTGTACTGCGCGCGCACCGCCATCGCATCCACATCGGCCGCGTCCGGGGCGTGGATGGCCTGCAGCACCTTGACCTTCTCGTTGCGGACCTCGTCGGCGGTGAAGTTCACCGGCGGCTCCATCGCCACGTGGCACAACAACTGCAGCATGTGGTTCTGGATCAGGTCGCGCAACGCGCCCGCCGAGTCGTAATACCCCGCGCGCGAGCCGATCCCGAGGTCCTCGGCCGCGGTGATCTGCACCTGATCGATGTAGTTGCGGTTCCACACCGGCTCGAACAACCCGTTGGCGAACCGCAACGCCATGATGTTCTGGACGGTCTCCTTGCCCAGGTAATGATCGATCCGGAAGACCTGGTTCTCCTCGAAGACCGACAGCACCTCGCGATTGAGCTGCTCGGCCTCGGCCAGCGTCGTGCCGAACGGCTTCTCGATCACCAGACGGACATCCGCGCCCTCATGACGATTGAGCCCGGACTCGCCCAACTGACCGACGATCACCGGGAAGAACGCCGGCGCCGTCGACAAATAGAAGCAGCGGTCGATCCGCTGACCTGCGGCCTCGTCAAACTCGTCCAGCGTGCCCGCCAGCGCCTCGTACACCGACCCGTCATCGAACATGCCCGTCACGTACCGGACGTCCTCCAGCAGCTGTTCGAGCACATCCTCGTCGGGCGTGCGACGCGAGAACTGGCGCACGGACTCGACGGCCATCTCCCCGAACTCGCTGTCGGTCATCTCCGAGCGCGAGATTCCGATGAGCTGGAAGCGCTCGGGCAGCGCGCCCTCGTGCGCGAGGTTGTAGAGCGCCGGCAGCAGCTTGCGCCGGGCCAGATCACCGGTCGCGCCGAAGATCACGAGCGTCGTCGGATGAATCGGCAGCCGCTCGAGCCCCTCGACGAGAGGGTTCTCGACGGTGCTGGCGACCACGGCGCTCACCGGTGCATGGCCCGTGCAGGAACGGGCGTGGCCAGCTCGGGGCCGAACGCTGCGCGCGGGACACGCAGGCCAACCCAGGCGGCGACCGCGACGATCATGGCCACGCCGATGCCCGTCAGGACGCGGTGGCCGCCGTCGCCGGTGAGCGCGGCGTGCAACAAGCCGACCATCGCTGCGGCCAGCAGGCCGCCGGCCAGCCCGCCGCAAGAGGCCTCGACGCGCGACCCTGCGCGATCGGCTGCGAACGCCCAGCCGAGGAACGCCCCCGCGGCGATCATCCCGATAGCCGTGCTCGAAGTCGGAGTCGTCCCGGCGCCCAGATATCCGCCCGCGTAGGCGCCCGCATACACCGCGCCGGCCACGATCCCAGCGCCCGTGCCGAGCACGCACGAGACGAGCGGCTCGCGTGAGCGGCGCGAGAGCATCCCGAGGACGAGTGCCGCCAGCGCGCCCACGATGCCGAAGACGATCACCTTCTCGAGGACGAAGTCTGAGACCGCGGTGAAGTCGCTGACCAGCCTGCCACGGTGGACCGTGCTCCGCGCGATGAGGTCGGCGGGGATTGCGGACACCAGCGCGGCCGCCGCCCCGGCCAGGATCGCCGTCCGTGTGTGATCGGTGGGCACCGTCTCCGGCGGGTGGATCGCGCTCGTGCCGTAGAGCTTGTCGTCGAGGTGGCTGGCGAGCTCCTCTACGTCGTAGGCCCAGCGCCGATCGGAGAGCTCGAAGGCGTTGCGACGGCACAGGGCCGCCAGCGCGGGCGGCAGCTCCTCGGGCCGCGGGATCTGGGCGCCGTCGACGAGGACCGGAATGACCTCGATGTCCTGGCGCACCAGCGCGCGCTCGAGCTCCACGCGCACCCAATCCGTCGGGTCATCGAGGCGCCGGCGGCCGTCGCGATCGCGCGCGTCGAGCCACCCCGGACCGATGATTGCGAGCACGACGTTGCAGCGATCAACGAGGTGCGTGATGTGCTCGCCGAAGTCCACGCCAGGCGGCGTCTCGACGTCGCGATAGACGGCCTCGTTGGCGTAGCGGCGCGACAGGTCGCTCTGCAGCCGGCCCGCATAGCCACGTGAGTCGTCGCGCCGATAGCTGATGAAGATCCGCTCTGACATGTACCCCCCTGGACGTCGGCCCCCCACGGACCATTCCTCGAAAGTACGGAGCAAGATCACTCACGTCGTGAGAGAAGCGTCACACTTCGTGGCAAGCTGCACGATCTTGTCCCGTTTCCGGCCGTCAAAGCGGGACAGAACCGCATGCGCGGCGATCAGGCGCCCGCCGGCGCCTCTATTTCTTTGAGCCGCGCCATCTCGGGGTCGAAGCGCGGCTCGGAGACCACGGCCACCGGGTGGTCGGCGCCGGCGCTGTGCACCGCGAGCGGGGTCCCCGGCTCAGACAGCCGGGCCGGGAGGTAGCCGTAGAGGATGCTCTCCCCCAGCGTCGCGCCGTAGCCCGCGCTCGTCACGTAGCCCACCGGGTCCGCGCCGTCGAGCACGGGCTCCCTGCCGACGAGCATCACCGCGGGGTCGTCGGTGACCATGCAGCACAGCCGCCGCTCCACCCCCTGCTCGGCGGCGCGCGCCGCCGCCGCGCGGCCGATGAAGTCCGCGTCCTTGTTGAGGCGCACCAGCCAGCCAAGGCCCGCTTCGTACGGGTTGTGCTCCTCGTCGATGTCCTGGCCCCAGAGCCGGTAGCCCTTCTCGAGACGCAGGGAGTCGTACGAGCCGCCGCCGCACGCCACCGCGCCGACCCCGCGCCCCGCCTTCCACAGCGTGTCCCACAGCGCGCGCCCGAACTCGGACGGCGCGTAGATCTCCCACCCGAGCTCGCCGACGTAGGAGACGCGCAGCGCGCGGCACGGGACGCTGCCGACGTGCAGCTCGAAGGCGCGCATGTACGGCGCCATCAGGTCGTCGTCCGTGCACGCGCCGACGACGTCGCGCGCCGCGGGCCCCCACACGCCGACGCAGCACAGCGCCGAGCTCAGGTCGGTGAGGATGACCGACCCGTCGCCCGGCAGGTGCCGGCGCATCCAGGCGATGTCGTGGCGGCCCACCGCGCCGCCCGTGACCACCCAGAAGCGGTCGTCCCCGAGGCGCGTGATCGTGAGGTCGCACATGATCCCGCCGCGTGGCGAGAGCATCGCGGTGTAGACGATGACGCCCACCGGCTTGTCGACGTCGTTGGCCGCGAGCCGCTGCAGGAAGGCGAGCGCGCCCGGGCCGCGGACCTCGACCTTCGTGAAGGGCGTCAGGTCGAAGACCCCCACGCGCTCGCGGCAGGCGCGATGCTCGGCCTGCACGATCGGCGACCAGTGGCGCCCGGCCCACTCGTCGTGCGGCAGCACCTCGTCGCCGGTCAGCAGCTCGCGGTTGGCCTCGTACCACTGCGGCCGCTCCCAGCCCGCGCTCTCGAAGAACTCGGCCCCGAGATCGCGCTGGCGCTCGTAGAACGGCGTCGTGCGCAGCCCGCGAACCTGCTCCTGCTGCTGGCGCGGGTGCAGCACGTCGTAGACCTCGCGGTAGCCCTGCGCGCCGCGCGCCCGCCAATACGCCGGAGCCGTTCCGTGGGCATCGAAGCGCTCCGGATCGCATTCGTGCAGGTCGAGCAGCGCGTCGCCGTGGGTCATGAGCTCGGCGAGCGCCCGGCCCGCGCCGCCGGCGTGGGTGACCCAGATCGCCTGCGCGAGCCAGAGCCCGCGCGCGGCCGCGCTCTCGCCGAGCAGCGGGAAGCCGTCGGGCGTGAACGACATCAGGCCGTTGAAGGCCCGCACGATGTCGACGTCGCGCAGCGCCGGCAGCAGCCGTCCCGCCTCGGCCCGGGCGCTCGCGAAGTCGTCCGGCGTGAAGTCGACCTCGGCGGGCCGCACGGGTTCGGCCAACCGCGGCTCGTGGCGGTAGTTGCCGATCGCGTAGCCGTCGGCGACCTGGCGGAAGTACATCGCGTGGTCCTGGTGGCGCAGGATCGGATGCACGACCTCGCGCGTCTCGCCTTCGAGCTCCGGCAGCGGCGCGGTGTAGGCGAGCTGGTGCTCGACGGGCACGAGCGGGACGTGCAGCCCCGGCGCCAATCGCGCGACCCGCGAGCCCCAGATGCCGCACGCCACGACGACGTGCTCGGCGCGGATCTCGCCGAGCACCGTGCGCACCCCCGCCGCGCGGCCGCCTTCGACGAGCAGCCCCGTGACCTCGCACCCGCCCAACACGTGGATCGCGTCGTGGCCGCAGAGCGCCTCGGCGGCGCGCACGGCCTTCGCGATGCCGTCGTCCGCGACGTGGAAGCCGCCGATGATCCTGTCCGGGTCCAGCAGCGGGATGCGCTCGGCGACCTGCGCCGGCTCGAGCAGCCGCGCGTCGAGCCCGAAGCCGCGGGCGCGCGCCCATCGCCGGTCGAGCTCGGCCCATCGATCGTCGGTCGTCGCGACCTCGATGCTCCCGACCGGGTGGAAGGCGCCGACCGCGCCGAGCACCTCGACGGTCCACTGGGCCAGGCGCGTCATCGTCCGCGACGGGTTGTGCTGGAACACCAGCCCCGGCGCGTGCGACGTCGAGCCGCCGGTCGCCCACAGCGGCCCCTGGTCGACGACGACGAGGTCCTCCCACCCCCGCTCGGCGAGGTGGTGGGCGACGCTGGCGCCGGCGATGCCGGCGCCAACGATCACCGCCCGCGCGTGCGCGGGTACCCCCTGAGTCACTCCGCCGGGATCTCCCCGTAGACCATGCTGAGGTCCATGCCCTGCCGCCGCCGGTAGATGCGCGAGCCGACATAGATCGCGATCGCCAGGGCGTACATGCAGCCCATGAAGATCAGCGAGCCGCTGTCATTGATGCCGTAGACGTCGTCCTGCAGCCACTTCACGAGGCAGAACACCAGGAACGCGATGAAGCAGATCGACGCGAAGGTGATGAGCGGGATCCCCAGCACCTTGTACTTCGCGATCGGCGACGCGTTGTAGATGTCGCGCTTCTTCCACGGCAGCACCGCCGCAGCGATCGCCGAGCCCAGGAACGTCACCGCGATCACCAGCGTCGCGTCGAGCGTGTACGTCGCGAACGTCGTGTTGTACGCGTAGAGCGCCGCGAGCCCGATCGAGGGTATGAGCATGAGCGCCAAGGCGATGAGCGGCACGCCGTTGGAGTTCACGCTCGCGACCTTCTCCGGCAGCACCCGGTCGAACGCCGCCGCGAAGATCACGCGCGTCGACGACAGGAACACCGTGCCGACCCAGCCGAAGAACCACAGGGACAGCACCGCGACCAGGATGAACTGCAGCACCGGACTGCTGAAGAACGACGCCGCGAGCAGGCCCGGATACGGCCACACGCCGGTGGGGATCGTCCCCGCCCAGAACGCGTTGTTGGCCGCGTTGTACCAGTCCCAGCCGAACGTCTTGGAGAACAGCAGGAACAGCCCGACCGCGGCGAGCGTCGTCGCCACCAGCGCGCCGCCCATCGCGTAGATGTTCTTGCGGAAGTCGGAGGCGCCGCGGACCTCGCCGTAGAGCGTCGCGCCCCAGTTCGACCACAGGTTGAAGAACGCCATCATCGGGATGAGCAGGAACGTCGCGCCGACGGCGAACGAGCCCAGGCCGACCGGCGCGAAGCCGTCGGTGCCGGCCTTGAGCGTCTTCTCGTAGGCGCCGGTCACCCCGTAGAGGTCCTGCGACTGGGCGTTGAAGTGCGTGATGAAGCTCGCCTTCGAGTTGACGAGCAGCAGGATCGCCACGACCGCGAGGCCGATGACCCCGCCGTAGAAGCAGATCTTCTGGATCCGCGCGTACGTCCGGATGCCGAGCGCGATGAAGAACGACGCGAGCAGCGCCGTGATCACCGAGGAGACGAAGACGCCGTCCTTGCCGCTCCAGAAGGTGACCGCGCTGTCCCACCCGATGATCGCCGAGAGCGGCCCGAGCACCTCGACGTTGAGGATGTTCGCGTAGATGGGGACCCAGAGCCAGAGGATGAACCACCACCCGGTGATCGCCAGCACGAAGCCGACGCTCCCGCCGAGCACGCGGCTGATCCACACGTAGTCGCCGCCCGCGCGCGGCATCGCCGCGATGAGTGACGCGTACGTGATGCCCTGGAGCACGAGATAAGCGCCGGCGAGCAGCACCGACCACAGCAGGCTCCCGTTAGGGATGAACGGGCCGTACGAGAAGATGTAGAGCCCGAGCGTGACGAGGTTGATCGAGAACGCCGCGTAGATGAACGCGTCGCGCACCGACCACCCGCGTACGAGCCCCGTCGCCTTGCGGACGAAGAGCGCGCGTTCGAGCCCCTCGCCGCCGGACGCCACAGTTGCCATCAGTCCCTCCTCCTCAGATCAACCACTGGTCAGCACGAACCGCTTGACCTTCTTCTTGCCGTCCATCTCCACCACCGCCCCCAGCAGCTGGCCCTGTTCGTAGGAGCTGCCGGGGTTGATGCAGAGCGTCTTGCCGAGGCGGTGCGTCCCGCGCGCCTCGTGGATGTGGCCGTGCAGCGACAGCGCCGGCTGGTGGCGCTCGATCGCCTCGCGCACCGCGGTCGACCCGCACGGCACCGTCGAGCGCCCCGCGTCCTTGAGGTCCATGTCCTTCGTCAGCTGCGGCGCGTCGTCCAGGCCCGTCCCGTACGGCGGGCAGTGCAGGCTGAAGATGGTGCGCTCGGGGTCGGCCGTGACCTGCGAGACCATCCGCTCGATCCGCTCGCCGAGGACCGGCTCGTCCTCCTCGCGATACGTGTCCCAGGGCGTGCGGTTGGCCCAGCCGCTCGACGCGAGCTGGAAGCCCTCGATGTCGACCACGCGGCCCTCGCCGAGCTCGACCGTCTTGGCC
>Ga0081455_10007138_pt1 | contig 11823 bp, 6 predicted proteins | sample TabmetS3T2R1_FD_70207 | JGI IMG/M metagenome (GOLD analysis project Ga0081455, IMG submission 70207) | Tabebuia heterophylla rhizosphere microbial communities from the University of Puerto Rico - S3T2R1 | ecosystem: Host-associated > Plants > Roots > Rhizosphere ...
ACAACCCCTCCACCCTTCGACGGCTTCAGCGCCGATACGACGACATTTTCATTCGGAACCTCGATCAGAGACCATTTAGCGGGCAGATCGCCGGTATGAGCCGCCGCAGTCTGAACAAGAAAGGGATTGTTGAATTCGAGGCCCGCGCGCCACGGACGAACAGAACGCCAATCGCCGCCGTGCGGGACTAGGGCGTAGTTTAGCGTGAACTTCTTTCCGAGTCCGAGTCCTGAATCCGAGCCCACGCCGGGCTCATAGCCGCCGATGAAACCGTATGAAATCAATTTCGTCGAGCGCATAAGCGAAAGCATGAGTTTGCCGTCCGCAACGTTATTGCCCGGCATGCCTTCATTTATTAGTGTCAGGCCGTGGGCGCCGTCGCTATAGTCGATCCAGTTCTGTGCCGGAAATTCCTGGCGCTCCGGCCGCTCGATCGCTCCAAAAGGAATCTCGTGCACGGCCTTGCCGTTCCGGATGGTCGTCGGAAACAACGCCCGGTAGCGAATGAATTCTTCCTGATTGACTAGTTCGGTGCTGATGTCGATTCGTTGTAAGCCTCGATAGATTCGAACGCGCGTACCGAATTGATTTTTTCCTAACGGATGCGTAATGTGAAATTCGGAAAACACCGGGCCTGCGTTGGTGGACCCACTACCACCCACAAAGTCGCTGCTCCATTGCGTGTATTCTGGGCGCGGCGCGAGAACCGGCTTTTTCATCGACGTAAAACGGCCGCCGTTAAGAGTGCCGTAGAGTTCCCAGAAGTCACCGCCATCATATTCGCGAGCTACAACATTCCCGGGATTCGCCAGCGCTTCCCAGTTGTCCCGCTTCAGCACCAGACCTGTCATATCTCCATTCCAGAGATTGAACGAAGCACGAACGAACTCATTTTCGAGATCGCCGTGATCTTCGCGCGTCGTGTTGTGCACGGCTCCGGGCGGAACGGATGGCCCTGCAACATTGGGAACTGCGTGATACACCGCATAACCCAACGCCGGAATGTCGCGAGCCAGAAAAGCAATGCGCGCCTGCCGAATTCCACCGTCGTCGTTGCGCAAAACTTTGAGAAATTGAATCGGAATGGCTTTTCCATCCGAATCGAACAACGCAAATTCTTGAACTCCAGGCTCGGAGAAGGGGATCCCGACCTCAGCAATATCTGTGCGCCGCCAGCCAAGCGTATTGAACACGGTTACAGGAACGCCCTTGCCCGCCGTATTGATTCGTGAACTAACAAAATCCAGGTCCGCACGAACGAACGCTTCCGCTAATTGCCGCCCATGCGCGTAGCGCTGCATAGAGTCTTCGTAGACTTTGTCGACCATCACTCCGGAAGTCAGATCGTGTGTCTCGTTGAACAACAGCGGCTCCCAGGCGTCTTCGAGCGCTTGTGGCTGTGGCGCTTTGCCCAGGGCGCTTGCCATCACATCGAGCTTTTCCGCGGTGGTCAACAGGCGTTCCAAGTTACGAATCGCCTGCTTCACATCGATGCGGCTGCTATAGATTCCTTGAAAGACCGGATTCAGCTCGCCGCTGATTACCGGACTGTCCTTTCGCTTGGCCACGAGCGCTTCAAAGTCCGAAGGGAGAGCCACTCTCGCATGAAACGGTTGTGCCGTTCGATTGAACTTGTCGACCATGACCGGCACGGCTTCTTCCGGCTCCCATACGTCGGCTCCCGCCATTAAGACTCGCTCCTGTCCGCGCGTGAAAGGTGTCAGGCTATCGAAGCGGCTTCTGAGCAAGCGGGCAAAGCTCGCCTCGTCTGACGGCACCTTGGCGAGCGCCGCATAACTGATCGGTAGCCAGAAGGCCGGTATTTCCGTCCCGTCGATACCGCGCCACAGAAACTCGCTCGGTGTCTCGGGTGCGGATACGCCTCGTTGAAACCAGTAAGATTTCATTCCCGCGAGCCGCAGAATCTGCGGCATCTGCGCATTGTGGCCGAAGGTATCGAGACCCCATCCGGTCGTAACATCGTAGCCGAGCTTTTCGCGAAACCAGGATTTTCCCAACAAATACTGATGCGCGATCGATTCCGCGGAAGGCATGTTATTGTCGTGCATCGTATCCGTGCCGCCCGCTATCTGCAGCCGGCCCCGTTCGAGCATTTCGCGAAAAAGCGCGACTTCTGCCGGGTACCGTTCGATGAATGGCCGGACATAGCACATCTGGTCGAGTACGAAACGATAGTCCGGATACTTCTTGAGCAGGTAGAGCGCCTTGAGAATATTCGGCAGCCCTTCTTCCAGATATTCTTCGCGAGTTTTGAATACTGCGCCTTCCCAATGCGTGTGAGGAACGATCAGTACTTCCTCTTTAGACGGAGTTTGCGCGGGGAGAATGCTGCGTGTCAAAAAGAAGCAGGCCAATACTGCAAATGGGATCAGTCGAATATAGCTCACAATAAATCTCTCGCGGGCCAGACTAGAGCGCCCGAGCAATAACCGCTATCTACAACCAGCCGATCCGGTTCATCTCCCGCGTAGACCCAAATCATCGCCATGGTTGACTCCGATTGATTAATGAAGCGGTGTGGCTGGCCCTTTGGGATAAAGGCGGTGTCGTACCCACTGAGCCGGTACTGGTTGCCGCGCACCAGGCAGTTCGCCTCGCCTGAAACGATCGTGATCGATTCGTCATAGTTATGAGTGTGACAGGGTAGCGATGCTCCCGGGTGGAACAGGCCATGGCCGCCGCAAATGCCTACCGCCCCGAGTCTTCGCGCGAATAAATCGCGAAAAAACGCTCCCGGCGAAAGTTCGCAGACCGGACGTTCGTCAAATCGCAGAACCGTCTCCTGAAATCCGTCCGAAAAACGATCGCTTACAAATTGAGTCAAGGGCCGCGCGCTTCCGAAAGCGGAATGGATTCGCATAGTCCCTGCGGCCATGTTGACGATGGAATGCGCCGCGCCGGCTGGTATATGGATCGCGTCATAAGGAGACAAAATGTACTCGCGTCCCGCTACTAACACTTGAGCGGAGCCTTCCAGAATAGTCATCGCTTCGTTCACATCGTGAATATGATGGCGCAGCGTTGCGCCGGCAGCGTACGTTGTCATCCCGGTACTAAAGCCCACGGCGCCGATCGATTCCACTGCGAAATCGTGGACCGTCACCCCGGTGCAAAATTCAGCCGACGACTCACCGGAACCCGAAACGACTTTTTGTGTCCTATCGATCGTCATGTGTTTCCTATTCAAGAAGAAGCACGACCGCGTTTTGATGGCCGACGGTTAGATCGATCGCATTGCCGGTGACTTGTATTGCTTTTGCCGCATGGATATCGGTCGCTTGCGAATAGTTCGCCGGCAATACGATCCGTGAAGCCTGCTCCTCTACGGTATCGTTCACCACAATCAGGAGAGACTTCTTTGAACCGGGCACAAGGCGCGGGCGAAGACTGCCGGCTGTGACGGGAGGCCGCACAATCGGCCAAATAACTGCCCGCAACAATTCGATGCCTCGATCGTCGCCGGCGGAAATGCTTCCGCCTAGATTGGTGCCGAAATAGTAAATTTGCCCGCGTCCTATCTTCTTTTGAGCAGCCACGGGAAAACCTTGGCAGGTGCCGATGACCGTCGCCGACGTTGTCCTGATCGGAGTTAGATACGTGTTTGCTTTGACGCTGATTGAAACGGGTGCAGAGAATTCAATTTCTGGATTGTCGTAAATGCGATCGGATGGAGCAGTCTGTGGCGGTTTGTTGCTAGTTGAAAACGCGCTTATCGGTTTTTCGCTCTCCGACAGAATATACAAACTTTCGTCCTCTTTGTAGCCGAATTTTTCGGCAAGTCCATGGGGCGGCACGATCGGATTTGCGAAAAATCGTTCGTCGAACAAACCGTGTGATGTTTCCAGAATCAACGTGCAACCCGCGTCCACGAGCCTTACTAACGCTTCACACGTAGCTGCTTTCCCCACCAGGTGCCAGGGAGCGATCAACACCTTGTAGTTCGAATTTGCTAGCTGATTGGGTTGGATGAAGTCGGCTGATAGATCGATGTTCCAAAGGGCGCGATAGTAGCCGCGAAAGGAGTTGGTCGAAGGCTGTTCATTTCCGCTCGCGGCGTAGGTTAGAAGGGCGTTGTCGGGATCGGTGAGAATCGCGATTTCCGGTTTGGGCCGCTGGCTCAGAATGATGTCCGCGTGTTGCTGAATCAGGCGATTGTTGAGAGCGGCTTCCGTAACGCGCTCCGTAGGTTCGCCGTCTCGGGTAACCAGTCCAAAACCAGGCGCTTCACTGCCAGTCCCTTCGGCGTGATAAGTCCAATACACAAGCCCACGAGCGCCGAACGCGACTGCCAGCCAGTTCCAGATGCGAATATCCTGAGGCCTCATTTTGTGGCTGCGCCGTAGGCCGCTATTACCGTGGCCGCCCTGCAGTTCAGTCATCCAAAACGGTTTTCCCGCGGCGCAAGAGCGTGTGATCTCGATTTTCGCGGCGCCTTCGAAGACCGAGAAACTGAACCAGCGCGGGAAAAGGGAAAGACCCCACACTTCGGCCTTTTCAGCGAGACGCCATGCATCTATGCCCCACACAGCAATCGGATCAAGCGGTGGATGGTGAGCTGCATGATCTTCGAGAACCGTACGTTTGTCCACGGCCCGAAGATTCTCGATACGAAACACTAGCTCTGCCGTGCTGCGTTCGATAATGAAGCGCCTCCAGTCCACCCAATCGGCATACGTGCCCATGGCGCGCGGCGGATCGATCGATTCCCAGTTCGGATAGCGGCGCGTCCACGCAGCATTTAGTTTGTCGAGTGTGCCGTAACGCGCTTCGAGCCAGCGATGAAAGGCCGCGATCGTCTGGTTGCAATAGCAGTACAGAAGCTCTTGCGGCGTCGCCCAGATATTCCGCTCCGTGGCGGGTTCGATATGCGGCTCGTTCCAACAGTCGTAGGCGTAGAGACTCCGATGAGAAGAGCCAAACTTAGCTAATTCGTGAATGTAACGTGCTGCTACCTCGCGAACGGCAGGCCAATCCCAACAGAGCCCTGGCCAGCCACCGGTCATGTTGTTGCCACTTCCCTGGAGTCGCCTGGCTGCTCCCGTCGCGTTGACGTACCGGGTTTCCGGATGGGCTTGCTCAAGCCACCAAGGCGCACTCTCGAGAACTGCTCCTAATAGCACTCGCAAACCAAATTCATCGCAATAGCCCATTACCTCGTCCAAATCGTCGAAGACGAAGCGGTCCGGTCCCGGGTTGTAGTAGTCCCATCCCGGATAGATTCGAATGATATTGAACTTGTACTTTTCTGCAATTTCACCGAGCATGCGGCGCCGTAGCTCGCGTGGTGGATTGGGCGGCCGGTAGAAAGCTGAGCCGTAGACAAAATCGTTCGCTTTATCTCCAGACAACGCTTGGGGCGAGTTCGAACCCGCGAAAATTCTCATTCCGTTCCAAGTCCAGGCAAGCGCTGCTCCGGTACGGATGGCGGCACGGCGCGATATTCGTTCCATTAAGGTATCTCGATACTGACCATCGTTCAGTTGCGATGGATTATTATTGAACTATCATCATTGTGGGCATGTAGTCAAGGGCATCTTGGATGAAACTGCTCTGCATTCTGCTGCTAACTTTTTCGCTCGCCGCCGAAACGAGTTCGACGCATGTAGCGAAAGGCACGGAAAAACTTCGCAGCGGGGATCTGGCCGGCGCGGAAACTGAATTACGGCAAGCGATCGCGCTCGGGAGCAACGATCCTCAGGCCTACAACCTGCTTGGTTTCATTTGCGACAGAACAGATCGATCGCGCGAAGCGCTCGCTCAGTACGAAAAGGCGCTCGCTCTTCGTCCGGATTTTTTGCCGGCTCATAACAATCTCGGCGCTTATTATTTGCGCCAGGGTCGCCCGGACCTTGCCTTGAGTCAGTTCCAAAGTTCATTGAAGATCGACCCGGCGGACGTGACCGCTCACTACAACATCGCGATCCTCCACGCACAGCAGAATAGGCTCACCGAGGCGCTTGAATCGATGAATCAAGCCCACAAATCTGCTCCGAATGACCTGCCCATTCTGACAGCGCTCGTAAAACTCGAAGTACAAGCGCGTGACGGAGACGGCGCTCTACGGTCGGCTGGACAAATACTCGATCTGCTGCGTCAGAGCCCCGGCTCACCGAATTCCAAACAAGGTTCGCCGGATTCAAAACAAGCGATTGCCGAAACAACGCAGGCGCTCGCAAGCCTGCCGGACAAGACTCTCCTGCTCGCCGAATTTCAGTTCCTCGCGAAAGACTATGGAAGCGCCGTTGCGACGCTCAATCAGCTTCACGAAAACCAACGGGACGGTGATTACTACAACCTGCTCGGAATGTCTCAGGCCGGTTTGGGCGATTTCGAGGAGGCAAGAGTGGCGCTTTCGAAGGCGATCGCCATCAACCCACACCGCGCCGATCTGCTGTTCAATATGGGAAGCATTTACCAGCGGGCGAAAGAGAACCGAACGGCGATCGATCTTTTCAAACGTGCGATCGCCGCGGGCGACACCTCGCCCGATACAAAATTTGCGCTGGCGCTCGGCTATTTCAACTTTGGCAGCTATGACGATGCGATCAATACGTGTCTTCAAATCGTAAAAGCGAACCCTGGCTTTGATCCGGCGTTCTTGTTACTCGGTAGGTCGTACGCTCGCATTTGGAAAAGGACCGAGGCCATTGCCGCCATTCGCAAATCTCTCGCGATCAATCCGCAATGCGAGCAATGCTGCTTTCATCTCGCGCTCGTATTCCTGGATGCAGGCAATGACGCCGAAGCGACTGCTCTCTTGCGAAAAGTGATTCGCATGAATCCATCCAATGCCTCCGCGCATTTCCAGCTTGGAAAAACGCTCGCAAAACAAAAAAATCACACAGAAGCGATCGCGGAACTTCAGAAAACGATCGATCTAGACCCCCAGCAAGATCTCGCCTACTACCAGCTTGGACATGCCTATCTAGCGACAGGAGACCGGCCGAAAGGCGAAGCGTATCTCGCGACGGCGCGAGAGTTGAAAGAAAAACGCAGGGCTGCAGCGGAGGATCGGATGAGCAATGCGAAGTAGATTTGGCTTTTGCTAGGGATGGGCGCGAATTTGAAACGCCGAAGAGTATCAGGTCGGGTTGACGGCAAAACACTTCTCGGCTAGAGAGTTGGCTCCGAAAAATCAAGCAGAATCTAAAACATTTTTCTCTACTTCTGTTATGATTGGACGATTTTAAAGAAGAGGCGTGATTTTCGCCCAATTTTCGCCTATCATGAATAGTGATCTGCTCTCGGGCAACGATAACGAGCCGACACAACGGGTGCGTTGCCCAGTTCACGGTTTTATTCGTTATTCGAAAAATGAAAGGAAGGTGATCGACCACCGCATTTTCCAACGCCTTCGAAACATAAGGCAATTGGCGATGGAATACCTGGTGTACCCCGGTGCGACCCACACTAGGTTCGAACACAGCTTAGGCGTTATGGATATGGCTTCTCGAGTTTTCGATGCGCTTGTTCGGCGCCATCGGGCAGAGATAGTGGAAGATCTGAGCCAAGTTCCGGAGCTATCTGAAGATACGCTCGCGAAGGCGCGGCAGATGATTCGCTTGATGGGACTGCTGCACGATGTCGGTCACCCAGCATTTGCACATGCGGGCGAAGCCGGAATCCCTGGAAAGCAGAAGCATGAGGCTGTGAGTGTTTACGCAATTGAGAATCACCTTTCCGTCCTCATTGACTCGACATTTTTTCAAGGAGCCGCTTCTGTCCTGGTCCGATTGATTAAGAAGTCAGAGGATCTTGCCTTTCTTGGCCAACTTGTGTCCGGTGAACTCGATGTTGATCGCGGTGATTATCTGTTGCGTGACTCCCTGCACTGTGGAGTCAACTACGGCCTTTACGACTCGAACCGATTGATAGAAAGCCTAACGCTGGTGAACAATGAGGAATCGGGGCGCCTTCAACTCGCACTTGATCGCGGTGGCGAGCACGCATTTGAGGCGATGATCCTGGCACGTTACCAGATGAGTACCCAGGTGTACTTCCACAAGATCCGCAGGATTTACGATCATTATTTAGAGGAGTATTGCCGCCTCTGGGGGGCCAGAAAACTATAGGAGCCTTGACGACGTCTTGGAACACGACGACCTGTCCGTTACAGTTGATATCAGGCGGGATGCCAGGTCGGATGGCCCGAGGAAGCCGTGGGCTGAACGAATCGTGTTACGGAGACATCACCACGTCGTGCATCAGACCGGTGACAGCGCCGATCGGCAAGACCTGCAACGTGCGAAGCAGATGCTAACGGACCTTCGTCAGCAATTCGCGGATTGTGATTTTTATCTCGATGATTCACCACTTTCGATATACAAGCTCTGGATTCCCGGGGATCAGAACGAACCGCAAGTGGAAGATCTATACATTCGGGAGCCAAACGGAAATACCAAACTTCTCACTCGCGATAGCGCGATAATCAGCAAAATTCCGCGTAGAGTTCGAACAGTGAGAATATTTGCTGATGGAAAACCGACAGCAGTTTTAGCAATTTGTGATCGAGTAAAGGAACTGGAGAGAACTCTATGAGAACTGATACGGACATTGTTTACTCCAACGATCTCTGTTCGGCATTTCTGACGGCGATCGTCAAATCGTTCGAGGAGCATCATCCGGGCCGATACTTGGGACGAACGGCCATGCAAAAGCTGGCGTACTTTGCAAAGGTACTTGATGTGCCCATTCCCTGCTCGTTTGGAATCTATACGTACGGACCGTATTCGGATACGATTACCTTTTCGGTCGAATCACTGTTGGCGGACGAAGTATTAGTAGACCGGAGTGCGAACTCGAAGTATTCGAATTACGGAACAGGTAGCAACTCTGCGGAACTACTCAGCGTGTATGCTGACGAGCTCGAACCGCATAGGAAGACGGTCAATCGTATCGTCAAGATTTTGGGCCGATTCGACCATATTCATCTTGAGCTCATCGCGACTCTGCATTTTGTCGCACGTCGGCAAAAACAGCGAACAGGCCAACTGAACAGAGCTGCAATCATAGCTGAATTCAAGTCGATCAAAAAAGACAAATTCACTGACAAAGCTATCGATACGTGGTACAAGGCGCTGCAGCAAGCGGAGTTGATCTAGCTTGTCATCATTGCGTATTTCCCCGGCTCGGAGAGCTCGCGATGTCGTACTCGTCCCCACCCGCGAACTTGCCGGACTTACCGAGACCGCTTACCTTCTACGTTCCCCTCGAAATGCGAGACGCCTGCTTGCGGCTCTACGAGTTGCTAAGCGGCGAAACAGAAGCCGCCCAAAATAGCGAAAATTGCGGCGAGAAATGCTCGGTGCAGCCGCAGACTAAGCGAATCGCGAGCCTCCACCGCGTCCCAAGCGGATCTACGATTTAGTCCTTTGTTGCTGCTGATCCGCAAAACCGCCCACACCCTATTCAAACCGCAACGCAACCCGAGTCGGCTTATCAATCGTCACGTTCAGCCAAAGCGTGTGCCCATCCCAAGCGTAATCCGATTTTGAAATTACACGTTCATCTACGGCGACGGAAGCTAATTTGCCAGGAACATCCGCCAATTCAAACACCGGATTCACATATCGCGTAACAGGCTTGAGAGTAACCGTAGCGGTCGACCGCAAACCACGAATACGAATCGCCCGCCGCTCCGCTGCATAACTCTCAAAATCCAGACTTGCGCCTTGCGACTCAACCGCGGGAGGGCCGCTGAAACTCTGCGCCCATTCGATCAAGCGCTCATCGCTTACATCGGTCTTGCCGATCAGCCACGACCATCGCTGCACTGTCATGCTTTTTGCTCTACCCAACGTATCGATGCTCTCTATCGCGGCCGTCGATTGCGGTATCGGGCGGTTGCTCATGCCCCAAGTCATGAGGCTGTTGTGCCCGGGGTTCGAATAAATCCGGTCGTCGATGGTCCAGCCGGTCGATTTCCCTCGGCCGAGCGGCCAATGGCTGCCCCAGTACGCGGGAGTGACCAGATTCCCTCTGTCGTAAAACGGTCCAAAGGCTACGGGCATCGTCACGTCCTTCGGATAAAAATAGATGGCCGTTGCTCCATCGTCCTTGTGCAGGTGAATGCGGTAGACAATTGGAACCTTGCGGGTGTTTTCGATCTTTCCCGATTTCGATCGATACGGAAACGAAATCGCCTCCTTCGAGCCGTCCAGATAAACCATCTCGACGATATCTTTGGGAAGCACTTCGAAGGGATAAGCCGATTGCGGCGTTAAAACGATAAATTCACTCAATTCATAATCGGCGCCGAGTGCGCTCTTCAAACTCAGCGTCCGTGTGCCAAAACTATCGGGATAAAAATAAAAATCCTCGCGCGCCTCATCGCCCCACACTTTGTACATGAAATCCGTCGATTGATAGGTCCAACGCACGTGGACTCGCGCAGCCGTCGATTCCACGATTTCTACGCGGCCGTAGCGGAGTTCTTTGTCCATGAGCGGCTCGACAGAATCGATAAATCCGTCCGGAGGCGGAGTCGTTTCAGCCCACTCATAGCTGAACCCGGTGTTGTACGCGCCTGCCCAGAACGGAATGTAGCTCGAACCGCGCCAGAACACAAAACGCGATCCGTTAGGCAGCGCCACCACAACATCCTTCAACTCTGGCTTCCATGCTGTGTTGTAGTCAATGCTCGACATCCGGCCGCTCTTCGCATCGCGCACCGAAATAGGCGCGTCGTATCTCAATTTCATTTCCACCGCTCCGAAATTCGGCAGTTGCGGGCGCTCCGAGACAAACATGGTACGGATCTCTTTGTGCCACAATTCGCTTCCATCGCCGGCCGTCAGCGCGATGTGAAGACTATCCTTTGCTGGAGCGGACGACACGGGCCCCAGCTCCAGTTCGCCGGTTGTTCGCGCGCCGTCTTTGAGGTCTATCTTGGCCTCCACGGATTTCTTCGACGATTCAAACCACGCTTTGACGTGAGCCTTCGGAACTGCTCGATCGTGCGCGATGGCTGCCACGCTCACGATCGCCTTCTGGCCCGCACCTAGCGAAAGCCAGTCGGATGGAACGAAAATTGTGCCAAGATCCACAGGATTAATCCGCTTTTCCGGCCTCGCGATCGCATCCGCCTCGATCGCCGGAAGCTTCACCGGATACCGCAGAAGTTCTGTCTCTTGCCCGTCAAAGCGGCATTTCGCGGAGAGCACCAGCTCGTCCGGATAGGAACTCAGCGTGACCGTATCCGAAAACGACGTTTTGCCGCTTCCCAAGTTAAACGCGTGCCGTTCTAATTCCCGGCCGCGAAGGGTGGCGGTGAGGTAATACTCTCGAGCCGGCCGCGTCTCCGCTGCGAGTTCTATAACCGCCGTTAATGGCTTCCCTATACGATCGAGGCCAAAGGGCGGGCGCCACGGATGCCCCGGATCGAGCCGAATGTGCGGCGTCACCTTTTCATCGCATGCAAGCTGCCCATGTGCGTGAAGAGCCGAACTGAAAAACAAGAGCAGTAAAAAGTTTGCCGATTTTGGTAGAGACATTGGTTTCAAAAAACGTCTTGACAACCGCGCCGGTTCAGACGATGATACGCATGAGTCTTGTTCATCAATAATACATCGAGAATGAACTGTATTCAACACTAACACTAACCGCGGAGTTAGCCATGTCGTCTCTGAAACCGATGCTTCGTTCTATTTTGCTGGCTGGAGTGCTACTTTGTGCGCTCACAGCGCAAGTCGAAAGGGGCACTATCAGCGGAGTTGTGCACGACGCATCCTCCGCCGTTGTCCCAGATGCCGCCGTAACGGTCAAAAACATCAATACCGGCATCATTGTCTCGGTCGTCTCCAA
>Ga0081455_10007139_pt1 | contig 11822 bp, 7 predicted proteins | sample TabmetS3T2R1_FD_70207 | JGI IMG/M metagenome (GOLD analysis project Ga0081455, IMG submission 70207) | Tabebuia heterophylla rhizosphere microbial communities from the University of Puerto Rico - S3T2R1 | ecosystem: Host-associated > Plants > Roots > Rhizosphere ...
TCGATTTCCTCCTTGATCGCTGACGATCGCAGCGCGTCAAACAGCTCGGTTCGCCCGGGCTCGGACAGTCCGCGCAACTCGGCAAGCCGCCTTGCCGCCTCGACCATGGAGCGAAGGGTCGGGAACGCGAACACCAGCGCAGGTTCGTTCGCGATCAGATGCGCGCGAAACCCGACCAGGATCTCCTCGGTCAGCGAGCTATTGGCGTCATCATGCGTTCCCGTCAGGCGCTCCCACACCCGTTCGTAGAAGCCCGGCAGTGGAAGACCGGCGCCGTAGCCGTTGAGGCGGTCGAGGGCGCGGAAGTCATAGCGAATGAGCCAGGCATTCGAGCGGGTGGTGGCGCCGGCCGGCCGCGGCGCTTCCGGTTTCGCGTCGATCAGCGCGGGCGTGTGAAAGCCGCCTGTCACGACAGCGATCGGTCCGGAGGCAATTGCAATCGTGTCATGGATGCAGGCGCGCATCATGGTTTCGCGCGCCAGCGTTCCATCAGTTCGCAATTCATCTTCGTCCGATGCTGCCCGCAATGCCGAGCAATAGGCGCCGACGCTGGCAAAGAAGCCGCGCCAGTCGGTGCTGCGGGCGCGCGCCTCGAACAGTCCGTCCCACAGCGCCAGGCCATCGCGAAAGCCTGATCGTGCGCACATCGCCTCCACATAGGCGCCGCGATCGAACATGGTCTCCCGCATCGGCAGCAGCGGCTGGTCCTGCCTGTCTCGACCGTCCGACAGCATCGCGGGGTGGCGGGACGGCAGGTCGATGAAGCGGACGGTGGCGCCGAGTTCGGTCGCCTGCTGGATCGCGACATATTCGGGCGAATGGCGGCAGATGGGATAATAGGTGGTGCCGCCGCGGCCTTTCTCGGCGCGCGCCTCGCTATCGGGCAACGCCACCATGGCGACCGGCGGCACGACGCCCGGCGCGAGCAACTCGCCGATCAGAGGTTCGAAATCGACCGGCCCCTCGATCAGGACGGCGGCGGGGCGGATCTCGCGCAACGCTTCGCGCAGGTGCAACGCGCAGGCCGGTGAGTGATGACGGATCGGGAAGAAATGAAGGTTGCGTTCAGCATCAAACAGGCGGAGGGCGGTCGCGGCCGGATCGAGTACGCTCATGCCGCGAGCCTCAGCTCTCGTCTTTCATGGCCTTCACTGCGCCGAGAAAATCCGACCACACCTTGCTGCGGCGGGCGCGCTCCTTGACGATGTGATCGACATAGGCGCGAACCTTCTTCACGTCCTCCGCATTGTCCTTGACGATGACGCCGTGCAACTGGCGCCCGATATGGGCGCCGCCGACATCGCCATTGCCGAGGAACGCCGCCTCGAGCGCCGCCGCATGGGCGATGTTCACGGCCTCCGCCGTCGACATCACCGCTGACGGTTTTGACAGCGGCACCTGGTCCCTGGTCTGACCGCGGCGCAAATCCTGGAAGGTGGTGACGAGAAGATCGGTGACCTCGTCGGGGAAGTTCACGGCGATATCCGCCTGACCGAGCCGCTTGTCGACTTCCTGACGGATCAACTCCGTTTCCAGGGCCGGATCGGTCAGCGGCGTCACGGTTTCAAAGTTGAAACGGCGCTTGAGCGCGCTCGACATTTCATGCACGCCGCGGTCGCGGAGATTGGCGGTGCCGATCACCGAGAAGCCGGGCGCGGCGTAGATGCTGGCGCTCTCGCCGAGTTCGGGTACCGCCATCACCTTTTCCGACAGCACGGAGATCAGGACATCCTGAATCTCCGGCGGGCATCGTGTCAGCTCCTCGACGCGTACGACGCGGCCGAGGCGCATCGCCTCCATCACCGGGGAGGGGACGAGCGCGCGCGGGGTCGGTCCCTCCGCGATCAACAGCGCATAGTTCCAGCCGTAGCGGACATGGTCCTCGGTTACGCCAGTCGATCCCTGCACAACCAGCATCGACGAGCCGCTGATCGCAGCAGCCAGCAATTCCGACAGCATCGATTTGGCCGTGCCCGGCTCGCCCACCAGCATCAGGCCTTGCTCGCTCATCAAGGCGACCAGGGCACGCTCGACCAGCGCATCGTCACCGTAGAATTTGCGCCGGATCGAGAGCTTGCTGTCGCCGAGGATGAAACTGCGGACCGCGCGCGCGGAGAGCGCCCATCCCGGCGGCCGTCTTCCCTGATCGGCGGCCTTCAGCGCCGCGAGTTCGTCGGCGAACCGGATTTCGGCGCTGGGGCGCAGTTGCAGCGTATTTCGTTGTTCCATTACCAGCCCACCTTGTTGCGCCAGTCCTCGGCAAATCCGCTGCCAGCGCGTGCAATCTGATGAAGGTCGTTCCAGACTTCGCTCAGCAGTACCGGGGGCACCTCGTTGAGCGCGATCTGTGCGCCGTAGGCCGACCGCCCGCCCTTGCGCGCCCGCACGAACTTGGCCGCCACCAGCGCCACCGCCCGATTTTCCTCAGGCAGCGGAGAGCCCGTGAATTCGATCACGGCATTGATCGCGACGCCGCCGAAGGGCTTGATGTATTGCGTAAACCAGCCGCCATCCTCGGCCTGCGCGCGTTCATAGCCCAGCTTTTGCGCCGCGCTGCGCAGCTTGAATGCCTCGATGATGTGGCCGGCCCGGTCGTCGATCGAGCTTCCGACGCCGCTTGTCAGCACCGAGCGGTCCAACTGGTTGAACAGCGGTTCGACCTTGTAGTCGGCGAGATGTTGTTTCCAGGCTTCGCTTTGTTCGGCCGTGAACAGCGAACGGTGTGCGAGCTGGACGGCGGCGAAGGAAGCAGGATCGACGGCATTGTCGCTGCTGTCGGTCAGTGACAGATCCTCGAGCGGCCGGAACGAGGCGACGATTTCGCCTTGCGCGTCCAGGCCGAGCCAGACCAGGCGCTGCACCAGCCGTCCGACGATCGGGTGCTCGAGCAGGAAGCGCTGCCAATCGGCTACCTGCCAGCGCCGGCCGACACAAAGCGCCTCATACAGCCTTTTGGCCTGAAATTCGTGAACCTGTTTCAATTCCTTCTTGGCGTTCGAGAGCGCCTTCTTGGCTTCCGCGGCACTCTCCTTGTCAGGCCCGTCACTGACCTGGGGCAGGCTCTTCACCACCTTGCCATCGGGATTGTAGAGCGTGAGCACGTCTTCGGCGTCGAGCCTCGCCTGATAGACGCGGCTGCCGATCTCGAGGTCGAGCGTGCCGCGCTCATCGAGACCTGCGGTCGGGATGGTGCGGTCGGCCAGTTCGTCGGTGGTCCAGTTCCGTTCGTCGGCAAGGCGTTCGACCAGCGCTTGCGCCAGCACCTGGACCGCATTGGTGCGATGACGGCGGGCGATCGACAGCAGCAACTGCAGCGCGGCCGAAGAGGTGTTGCCGCTCAGATATTCCGTGAGCGCCTTGACCTGCGCGGTCCGCTTGTAGTGATCGCGCATATAGGTGCGGACCATCTGGACCGCGAAGGTACCTTCCGCGCGCGCCGCCAGTCCAAGGATGCCGCGATCGGCCTGGGCATTGTTGAGATAGATCCCGAGCTTCTCGGCGCGCAGATCGGCAAACGCCTTCTCATAGGTATACGAGCGGTAAAACTCGTTGTCCCAGCGTTTCGCGTAACCCTGATACGTATCGTAGCGCTGCTGGGCATTGGCCTTGGCGTAGGCATTGGCTTCGTCTTCGGAGCAGTGCGCTGCATCGTAACGCAGGAAACTGCCGAGGATGTGACGACCGAGCGCCTCGGCGCTCTCGGGCGTGAGCTGATCGAGCCAGAGCGAGAACAGCGTGTTGCCGCCCGCCTGCGCCAGCTTTCCTGCAAGCGCGATCCACCAGCGTGGAACGTCTGAAGGCACCGTGCCGCCGCTCGCCCAACTGAGGGCGGGAAGGGTATCGAGCGGAAACCAGCCGATATCCTTGGCCTTCTTGCCTTTGAGGCCGGTGGCGGCTTCCTTGACCAGGATTTCCGGCGAGACATAGCCGGAGATATCGACACTGAGCCGGTGCAACGCGCCGAGCACCGCTGCCCGCACCAGTTCGGACTTCTCCTTGCCGAGCGCCTTCTTGAGCGGTTCGATGGCGCTCTTTGCACCGATGGCGCCGAGCATCTGGGCGACGCCGGAGCGGACATCCTGCTTGCTGTCCGAAAGGAACGGCAGCAGGCGTTGCTCTATACCGTCGATCCCAAGCAGCAACGCGCGGGCCGGCTTGTTGACGGATTTCTTCGACGACAGCGCGTGGATCAGGACAGTGTTGAAATAGCGCGCCGGCAATTTCGGAAACAGACTGAGCAGGTTCAGCGCGTTCAGGATCGGCGGATCGCGAAAATCCGTCGACGCCACTTGTCCGAGCGCCTGGTCCAGCACGTCGAAATGAGCCGCGAGATAGGGCCAGACTGCTTCCGCAGACAGGTCTTCGGAGATGCCGATGTTCAGCGCGTGCATCGCCAGTTCCTTGGAGGCCAGGTTCTGCCGCAACAACGCCGTCACGGTGCGCAGATCGGTCCCCTTGGTCAGTCGCGCATGAATAGCGGCGGCAATGGCTCCTCGGCCGTTCAGCAGATGCCCAGTGAGCCAATGCTGGTTCTGCAATCCGCGCGTTTCAATCGAACGCGCGCGGCAGAGGTGCCACAGCGTCAGCTCCGGATTGTTGAACGGAGGATCAGCAGCGGCCTCGCTAAGGTACAGGTTGAACACGGAGGCATTGCCGATATTGGCGACCGCGGCCTCGTCGATTGGGCGGTCCGAAGCCAGTAATGCGCAGTAGCGGTCGGCAAAGGAGTGATCGATTGGTTGGGGCGGCGTCGGCGCGCTCGAATTCCGCCAGGTCTTGCGTTGCTCGGCTGTGGCCTGCTCGTAATAAGCCTTTTGCCGTTCGTAGAGCTTCACCTGCTGCGCGTGAGCCTTGTCGAGCAGACCGTAATAGCCGGCCTTGACGCTGTCGGTCACAGGCGTCGGTCCCGGCAGCGGCGCAAGCGGCGGCGAAAGCACTTCGGTCCCGTCAGCGGCGAGGTAGCCTTCGGCGCCATCGCCCTTCAATGTACGTGCGATCTCGGCGGCGCCGTCGCGCACGACCGCCGATCCCAGTCCAAGCTCGATGATCTTGCGGACGGTCTTTGACGTCTCATTCGCGAGATGATTTTCGAGCAGCGGCCGGGCCCGTTCGCCCATGACAAGCGGCAGGATCTGCGCGGCCTGCGCGCGCGCCGTTGGATTGCCGTCGGCCAGCGTCTGCGTGGCGCTTGCGGCCAGTGTTTCGGGCGGTGAGGCGAGCAACGCGTTCTGGGCTGCCTCGCGAACCGCCTTGCTGGTTGTCAGCAGATACTGCTGATAGATGAAGTGAAAATACTCGTCCTTGACCAGGTCGAATTGCTTGAGAATGTGAATGAAGATGGCCTGGCCCGGGCGATCATATTTCGCAAAGGCCGCCATGACCGCCTGCTTCTCCGCGAGCAGGCCGCTCTTGAAATCAAACTTCGATCCGATGTCGTGGCCGCCAAGGTAGTATTGGTTGACCTTCTCCAGAACGAGCAGGTCCAGCGCGAAAACCGTCGCGCTATCTTCAGCATCGCGCCAGCCCAGAACCGTATTGAAGTCGGTTGCCAACTTCGTCTGCAGGCCGAGATCCCCCGTGGCAAAAAGGCCCCGAAGCCACAATGGGCTCGGTCCCTGATGCGAGAACATGCCCCAGCGCGCCCCCTTGTGAGGCAGCGTGAGCACCTCGAAATAGCGACGTATCCACGTCGCTTCGGGTCCATGTTGACGCCCAACAACATTGCTGCGCGCCTTGATCGCGGTCTCCACCTCTTTCTGGGCGGCAGTCGTCGGAGCCATATAATAGTGATAGCGGCCGAGAGCATTTTGAACGGCGTTGGCCTGTTGCTCGATCTGAAGCAGCACGGAGCTGCCTTCGCCCGTCAGGACGTAGACGATGGCGCGCTTGGCGAGATCCGGGCTGACCGTCTCCAGCCGCTTGAGGTCCGTTATGATTTCCCTGGCTGTTGCGTTGTCGGCCTCTGTGGCAATTCCCGCCGGGTTGCCGATGCCGATTACCGATTTGAGAAAATCAAACATGCATGAATTTCTTGATTGAGGCCGACGCTGACATCAGCGCGGCTTGATGAAAGCATCTCTCGCAAGCCGGGAGGGATCGATTCGGGGCATGGTAACGTCCGCAGATCACGGCTGCACGAACAATCAATTCAACCGGCGCTGGCGCCCGTCATTGAGCAAGGCAGATGATCTGCAGCATCAGCTGCATTCCGCAATATCATTTGAAGAAGATGGCTCAATTCCGGTGCGAGGCTTTAGGAATATCGCAAGGCTCCCGACAGGCTTTGCGATAGACACGACCCGACTCGACTCCAGTTCCGGCCCGCAGCCTGCCGTCGGATGTGTTGCCGCCCTCGGAGGCACCGGAATTCAAATGCGCTTGCAGGGCGAGATACAAGTTGTTGAAATTGCTAAACGTCTTCCTCGCTCTCGGCGCGCCCCTCGGAGATCAGCTTTGTTCTCTTGGTTTTTGGCACTGCCCGCATCCGGTCGCGGGCAGGTGAATCTCCGAGGGGCAGATATGTCACGGCCTGACCTGGCTTGATCGCGGTTTGAGCGGGACTTGAAAGGTTCTGTATCGCGTGAGCTCGGGAAAGCTATCCGCGGCGCCGGCAGAGACCAACCCGACGATGGCGGCCGGAACTTCCTTGCTGACCAGCCGATTGATCGCCGTGGTTTGACCCTTGCTCATCTGGACTTCGTGTGCGCCCGCCGCCACCATCGCGGACCGGATGCGGCTGATCGACTGTTCGGAATATCGATCGTCGATCGCAATGGTCTTGCCGGTCAGCTCCGAGACCGACTTGACGTTCGTATCAGCCACGAGGATGACCACGAGGGCGTCCAGTGACGCATCCAGCGTCGGGACCGACATTCGCTCCGCAACCGCAGAGGCCGCCGCCACCTGCTCCTCGATCGTTCGGATCTGCGGAACGTCGGTCGTTGAACGCGGATCGGCGCCACTTGCCGGTGTCGCTTGTGCGGCAACGGCATTGCCCGTCGTCTGCTGGCTTGTTTGCGGAGAAGGAAGCGGTATCGGAATGCGAGAAGCGGCTTTCGCCGCGACCTTGATTGGCCTCGGTGTCCGACGGACTTCATGGTGCGCATGGGATGGCGGCGGCGTATCGCCGCGCGAGGCGACGGCAGGCACCGGCCTGATTGCGGCCGCGTCGCTGTCATGCGCTTCAGGTTCAATCGGCACATGAACCGCGGTCAGGCAGGCCAGCGGGTTCAGTCCAACGCATGACGGCTGGGCTGGTTGTTGGTTACTGCAGCCGACCAGGGTCGCAGCCAGTGCGCAAACTAGAAGCGTCCTCAATCGATCCTCCTGAAGAGGTTGAGTGCGGCCCCGCAATTCTTGCGGCTTTGAAGGATGTTGCGCTGGAACCTTAATCAATGAAGCAAAACTGTTAATTGCCCCTTAAGCGTAGGCCGCGCGCATTCCGGTGCGCCGGCCTCGTTATGGGTGAAGCGGTGTGGCATCGCGTGAACCGAGGCGCCACGGCATGACCTCGCGGCTCGCGCATTCACACGTTCGCCTTTTAGTTGCTTTCTTTGACTCAGGTTTCCGCCACGAATCGGTCGCTATGCTCGCGCGCTGGGGGTTGTTCATTGAGTTATGGAGAATGGCCTATGGCGAGTGTCGAACGATTACACAGAACTGCGCCGCTGGACTTAGCCAAGCTTGAGGAAGTTGTCGTAGGGAGCCTTCCCGTGGTCAGGACGGCTCCATCGGGCCCGATGCCGGATTACGTCGAGCATGAAGAGGGCGTTACGCGCGTCGGCGCGCTCTCGGCTGAAGCTGTAGTCCGTGACTATGAAGCCGCCGCAAAGGAAATCGAGGCAATGGGCGCCGAGCTGATCAACGCGGCGAAGAGATGCGAGGCAATGACCGCTGAAGTGCATAATGCCATTGCCTTCATGCGCGATACCGCAACGTCGTATCGAGAGGAAGCCAAGAAGATTTTCAAGCGCATCGAGGAATGCTCGATCTTTACCGAGCAGGTGCGCAAGACCTGCGAGACCGTCAAGCTCAAGATGATCGACGGCAAATTGTAGCCGCCGTGAGATATCAAAAACATCGATCAGATTTGCCGTCCCGACGGGGGGCCATGAGTTTCCAATAGCGTGTGTGAATTGCGGTACACGTCCGCGCCGCGAATCAGTTTAGTTTGTAGTCCTCCCTAGACCTGCACCCGTCGCAAATGGCGGGTTCTCTTTGTAACGTTAGGTCGTCGCTGAGAGTGCCGCTGCGGTGGCCGCAGCCCTGATCGGCAGGATCGTACCCGTATCACAAGTTGCGGTGTTGGCTTCATGCAATCGGCAGCGAGGGCTGTGCGTGTCCGCAATGACACGGCGCGATTCCTTTGGAAGCCGGGGCGGCATTAATAATGCCCTGCCGTTGCATCGTTCGCGTAGAGTGCGCCAGCCCGCCGGCCGGTGATTTCGGCCCGCGCCTGCCGCCGGTCGGCGCCTCCAAGAGTTCGCGCTACGTAAGACCACCCGGAGCATCTTCATGCTGTTTCTGAGCTATGCCTATCGATTCCTCTCCAACTTCGTGTTCCTGGCGCTGGTCTATTTTGCTCTGAACTTCCTCGAAAAATATCAGCATCGCGTGGTCGTAGCGGTTCTCGTGCTGGTCTATGCCGGCATGCATGCGGCGTCCGCGCTGCGCTCGTTTCACTTCTTCCAGCGCATCGAGCGGCTGGAGCTGGAGGCGCGCCGTCTGGTGGCGGCGCTGGGCGAGGGGCCGAATTCGACGTCGACGCGCAAGCAGGTCATCACCGAGGTCAGCGGGCTCCGCCAGGCCGGCGAGATAAAGGCCTATATCGACCTTTTGTTTCTCGCGATCGTCATCCTGCTCTGCCTCGCCAAGATCGTGACGAACTAAGGCCGTCCGATCGCGGGTTGTACGAGGGGGCAGGCGTCAGGAAAATGCATCAAGACAAATGACTGGAGCGCGGTCCTGATCCATTCGATCAGGACGCCCGATCAGCGCTTCTTCAGGCCGGCCACCCGCATCGAGCGTCCATTCTTTCTGGAATCCGCCGGCTTGGGCGCGGTCGTACCGGCGCCCTCGGGCTTTGGAGCGGCCTGGACGGCTGATGCCGGCGGCCGACGCGATTTGCCGGCCAGCTTGGCGGAGACTTCGGTGGCACGGGCATTGGCCATGTCGATCCGGCGTACGGGGGAAGCCAGCATCGCCGGATCCGCAATCCTGAAAATGCTCGCAGCCGGCACCGGGAGCGCGGCCAGCGTGCCGCTCGGCGGCAATGTGATTTGCCGTGGCCACAGCGCTGCCCGCGGCAGGGGAACGGCGCGCCCGCGCCGCTGTGCGCGTTCAGGGGCGTCCGGATTGCGCCAGTCGAGATCGGACAAGGCCGGGACGGGGAGCGCGGGAGAGCCGGCGAAAACGAATTTCGGAATCTTCGGCCAGCGCGAAACCGCCACGACTTCCGATGGCGGATGCAACAGCCATTGCTGCGGCTCGGTCGGCGTCGCCGGCCGCTCCGGTGTCGCCGGCACGACATGGACGATGCGATAGCCGCGCACCTTCATTTCGTGCAGGATTCTCGGCAGCGCCGTCACCGTGCGTGGCTGAATGTCGTGCAGCAGCAGGATGCCCTTGCCCTTTTGCTCCAGCCGCTGCATCGCGAGCTCATAGACGCGATTGGCGGAGACGTCGCGCCAGTCGTCGGCCGGGAAATCGGCGCTCCAGAGCTGAAGCCCCTTGGAAGCGGCGTATGCCTCGATCTCGTCGGTGCGGCGCAGGCCTGGAATGCGCAGGAACGGCGCCGGTGCAGCGCCGTCGCCGAGCGCTGCGGTCACCGATGCGATGCCTTGCTCGATCTCCTGCTTGGAGCGGTCGAACGGCAGGCGGTCCATGCCGGCGGGATGATTCTGGCTGTGGGTTGCCACCGTGTGGCCGGCATCGCGCACCTTGCGCACGCCTCCGGGATTGGCGCGGGCCTGGCTGCCGACCAGGAAGAAGGTCGCCTTCGCACAATGCGCGGCCAGAATGTCGAGGATCAGGTTGCTGTATTTCGGCAGCGGGCCGTCATCGAAGGTCAGCACCACCTCACGGTCGCGCAGCGGCAGCGTCTTGCCATATTGCATGGTGCCGATGATGGGGTAGGCGCGCGGATCGACCACGATGGTGCGTGACGTGCCGATAGCGTCGGGATGGCCCGGGCAATCGGCGGCCGACGCCTGTGCGGCCACAGAGGTTACGAGGCCCACGCACAAGGCGGCCCACGACCACCGCAGCTCCCCAAATACGCTAGCGATCATTGAACCCCGGCTTCATTCCAAGAGCACGCAACGGCTTACAACTGGCATCATGAATGCCGTCTTAATCACCTGAATTCCAGACTTAATTTGGCCCTGGCGCCCGATCCGGGCGCAAGAACCGCGCTGGCCAACAGATCGTGATCTAATGTGCTTTGCCGGACACGGTTTTGGCATCCGCCGGAACCAGGTGAACCACGCGATAATGGTTGTCGCGGAGGTAGCGCAGGAAGGCCGGCAGCATGGCGGCGGTCTGCCCCTTCGGATCGTGCAGCAGGATGATGCCCTTGCGGGCGACCTGCAGCCGCTCGGTGAGCAGTTTCAACTGCTGGGCCGGCGTCATCGGATTCCAGTCGCTGGCCCACAGGTCGGCGCCGAACACGGCGATGCCGCGCTTCTGCAAGACCTCCAGCGTAGCGGGCGACATTGCAAAATAGGGGAAGCGAAAGAACGGTGTGCTCGGGGCTGTGGTGGCCGTCCCGTGCAGCGCCGCTTCGACCGCGGCGATGCCCTTGTCGATCTCGCCGATGGCCGCCTCCGGCTTCATGAATTTCAGATTGCGGTGGCTCCAGGTGTGGTGGGCGACGGTGTGGCCCTCCGCCGCCATTCTTCGCACCCATCCGGGATAGGCTGCGGCCGACCTTCCGATCAGGAAGAAGGTGGCGCGTACGCATTCCTGCGCCAGCGCCGCCAGGATCTTCTGGTCGGTCGCAGGCCATGGCCCGTCGTCGAAGGTCAGCACCACCTCGCGGTCTTGCAGCGGCAGCGTCTGCGGAAAGCTCTTGAGCCCCACGCGCGGGTAGGAAGCGGCGTCCACCGCAAGGACGCGCGAGGTGCCGAGCGCGTCCTTGCGGGGACATTCGGCGGCCGGCGCCGCCGCAACGAAGGTCATCAATGTCGCGGCTGCCGTGCTCAGCGCCGCGGTGAATTTTCGCATCATTTGCGGTCGGCGATATTTGGCATTGCGCATGGCGCAGCCGATTGGGTAATGCGGGGCGATAGCTCAGACATTTCTCTCATTCTGTCAAACCGGCGAGGGCGCGGCATGGCCGAGAATATCGACATTGCCCAAGCCGCCGATGCGCGGCTCACGGAAGGCTCGGTGCTCGACCACCTCCCGATGCGGGATGAGGAGGGGCAGCTCCGTCACGAATTTGTCGAGGAAATCGCGCGCGCCATTCATGCCGCCGACCGGCCGCTGCTGTGCGAGGTGGTGGCGGAACTGCACGAGGCCGATCTCGGCGATTTGATCGCTGCCCTCGAACCCGAGGACCGCGTCACTCTCGTCGAAATCACCGGCACCGACTTCGACTTCTCGGCGCTGAACGAGGTCGACGACGCCGTCCGCGAGGAGATCCTCGAGGAGCTCGAGCCGGAGACGGTCGCCGAGGGTGTCCGCGAACTGGAGTCCGACGACGCAGTCCAGCTGCTCGAAGGCCTCGACGAGGAAGACAAGGAAGAGATCCTCGAAAAGCTGCCGCCGGCCGAGCGCGAGCCGCTGGAGCGCAGCCTGCTTTACCCGGAGAATTCCGCGGG
>Ga0081455_10007140_pt1 | contig 11822 bp, 8 predicted proteins | sample TabmetS3T2R1_FD_70207 | JGI IMG/M metagenome (GOLD analysis project Ga0081455, IMG submission 70207) | Tabebuia heterophylla rhizosphere microbial communities from the University of Puerto Rico - S3T2R1 | ecosystem: Host-associated > Plants > Roots > Rhizosphere ...
TGGCCGGGAACGGCTCGTTGAGGTGTCACCTTGCCCTCCACGTTGGATTGAGCGGGACGAATATTCTAGGGCGCGGCGCGCCCGATCGAGGTGTTCCACTTCTTCTGAAGCCTGTTGTTGCTGCAGGACATCGCGGAGCAACTGCTGCGCCGCTTCCAGGTCCCCAGCGCGCAGGTTTTGCAAAAGGTTCTCCAGTTGGGGATTCTGGCCAATCTGACGACTCAGGCGTAGCACGCTCTGCTCAGCCATGGCCGCCATGTCGCGTGGTGGCACATCCTGCTGGAGCATCTGCAGGATCTCCCGCAATTCCCGCTTGACACTTTGGCCAGACATGAGGACATCATGCGCCGCCATCGCCCCAATGTCACTCATCAAGGCGCGCTCGCGCAGCTCCTGCTGTAAGCGTTGCAGGTACTGCGAGAGCGTTGCAATACGCTCGGTCGCTTGGCCCTGCTCGCCCCTTTCACGTTGCAGGCGCTGTCCTAACTGCTGCATCTGACGTGCCAGGATCATACTGCGGTCCAGTTGCTCACGCTTGGCGAGCTCTTCCAGGTCACGCCCCCACTTCTCTAGACGCTGCCCTTCGCGGGAAACGTGGCGCGCCATGTCAGGCTCATGCACCTCGTCAAACCGCAGGGGTGTGACCTTGAGCATAGAGAACCCGAACGTTACCGCTACGAGCAAGGGAATACCCCAGACACGACGAGGTAGATGGAGAGGGAACACACGGCGCACGTCCACGCGCGGTGCCAGGCGCTCAGCTACTGCTGCGAGACCAGGGACAAAGGGGTTCGTGGTGTGATGATGCAGATATTCGTAGGCAGTACTCAAGGAGGCATGGAAGCCATGGGCACGATCGGCACTGGCCAGAACCTCCGGGGCGGCACTCCGGACGCGCCACGCCAGCCCGGCAAAAATACCCACGAGGACCACAGCAAGTGCCCCATAGACCACGAGCAATGGCACGGACCAGCCCAGCAGGGTCATCAGCACCATGGCCAGCAGCGCTACGAGTACTCCTGCCAGAAGCACATCCAGCCCCAGCCCCAAGCGCCGCAGGAATATCACACGCCGCTGCAACTGCTGTGCAGCACTCTCCAGGTTGTGGTACTCAGCCATGCCCCCTGTCCTCCTCTCTGGTCTCTCGCGGCGCTCCACGGCGCTGGACCCAGTGTACGCGTGCTAGAGCGATTATAAAGCTCCCCCCACCAAGAAGCAAATGTAACACTACGGTCACGACCCAGCCATGCAACGTCAGACCTAACAGTGTCACACTTCCCAGACGATGCGGCCAGAGACTAGCATCGGCAAACGCCAGCACCGGGTTATACAGCGGGGCGACAAAGCCGCTGCCCAGAATGAAGAAGACGTACAGCAAGCGAACCAGGATGTAGAGCAAAAACTCATCGCGCTCGAAACACGTTAGGAGTGTGACGCCAACGATACGATAGCTGCCCACACACACGAGGATGATCAGCATGCCTGTCCCCAGGTGCAGGAGCGGCTCGCCAGAGACATGCGCTGCAAGTATCAACAGGGGGAACGAAAGTCCCCAAAACAACAACAGTTCCAGACAGCTAGCCGCCAAATACCCGCGCAGAAACCTCCCCGCTGGCACTGGCGCCAGCACCAGCCAATCGTGCAAGCTGAGATACCGCGATCCAAGGGATCTGGTAGCTCCCTGGCTCACGTTCAGGTAGGCCAGGATAATCAGCGTCGTCCCACCCAGTGCGTTGTAGGTAAAAGGTAGGTCGCGCAGATTCACAAAACCCTCTTTGGGCCAGGTAATGAGGAGCACGGTCGCGAGGGCCGCGATATAGTTCAGGCTATAAGAACGATACATGGGCTGCTGGGCGAACGCTGCGAGCCCGCCATGGAAAATTGGGTTGCGCCACGCACGGCGGCAGGGGATCCAGACCATACCTCATTACCTCTGCTGGCATTTAGAGCGTAAGACGACTGACGACCAGCGTGACCCCTTGTGCTGGCCACGCTGCTGACGCTGGCACCAGCGTGGCTGGCGCCAGCAACCAGCCAGCCAGGAACGGCGTCTCGCTCGCTTCGGCCAGACGTTTATCACCAAAATACTGCTGCAAGAGCACTTCCTGGAGATAGGCAATCCGAGTATCAGCCTCAGCGGGACGACGTTTGAGCAAGACGCGCCAGGTCATCTCCTGAGCACTTTCAGCGTTGCGGAGTGTCGGGTAAAGATCATCGAACACGGCCTCACCCGGCGCAACTGCCCCGAGCGCAAAAATCTTTCCCTGGTACACCACTGTCGCCCCCTGCAGTGGCAGTGCGCCGCGATTCTGCACCTGAATGGTCAGCCCCGCCGCATGGGGCTGGACGATCACCTGTACTGGCGTCGGAGCCATACTCTCCGTACTGAAGACCCGCAAAGCCCACGGCTCCAGGGCAATATTATGTAAGGTAAAACTCCCCGCGATGCTCGCCTCCAGGTCTTTTCCAGCCTTCCCAACGCCGCGCGTAAATGTATGCCGGAGGATGGTTTCTGGCTGTTGAAACGCCAGGTCAAATTGTCCCCCGCGCACCGAAAAGACCCCCAGATGCCCCTGCAGATGGGCGTAACCTGTCTCCGACAAGAGTTCCATGGTCGTGACATCGAAGATCAGGGCCGGTTGGTTCAGCCCACGTTCTAAGAGGGGACTCAGCGCAGACAGCGCAAAAACGACGATCACCACCACCACACCTCCCCAGTAGCGCCAGCACCGTTCCTGATGTTTGCTCATGCGCCAAAACAGCACAGCGAGGAGGCCACAATAGAGGAGTAAATACCCTACGATGGTGAGATGGGAAGGGAAATCGAGCACTGGACGTCCAAAGAGTTTCATAATCGGGTGCGTCTCGTCGAGCATGCCTAATTCGGCGAAGAGCCGCGCAAAATCGACATTCTCTGGAGTCTGGAGTATGTCATTCCAGAGTGCCCCCCGCCCCTGCCAACTCGGGAATGGCTGCATGGCATAATCGACCGCCAGAAACACGACACGCCCTTTGCCAAACCGACGTTGTACCAGAAGCGGTGCGTCCGACGTCCCAACGAGCACCTGTCCACGCGTCAGACGTGCCCGCACCACCACCATGGGAGTCTCAGGGAAGGGTACATCATAGCGGGCAACGAATGCTGGCAGCCCCTCAACTTGTTGCAGACCCAGTACCTCGACCGGGAGCAGGGTGCGTAGACGCGGCTCCGTAAGGAGAGTGTATTGCGAGTCACCAGCAGCGATCAAGGTGCCACCGTTGGCGAGCCACTCGTGCAGGGCCGTATTCTGTTCCACGCTGAGGGCTTGCAGGGACACGCCCTTGACGACTACGGCTGACACACTATCGTAGCCGCTCCAGTGTTGGGGTAATTCACTCGGAGGCAGATAGACAACACGCGTATGTGTTTTGGTAAAAACCGTGGCCAGAAAATCCAGGCTGACATCCTGGGTGAGGCCCACAATCACCTGCTCCGCGTGCAGGGCCTCACGCAAGTCGAGCCGTTGCTGCGCCAGCACCGTCTCACCCGTGCGCAGGGTGACCTCCACCGGGTCAGCGATACCCGAAATCGGTACGGCAAAGGTAAAGCGCTTACGTGCGCCAGGAGGCAATTCGACTGGACGAGTAAAGGTGGTAGTATGGAAGTCACCACGCGCCTCGCTCCCCAGCCAGGTCCGCACCCCCAGCGTCCCCATCACAGCCCCACCAAGGTTGTGTACCTGTACGGTGACTACATTCCACTTGCCCAGACGCAGCACACCCTGGAGTCCTAGGCGCGCCTCCATGGTGACCTGGGCCACCACGCTGCCTGGGACACATCCGAACACCAGGGCGAGGATGCACCACAGGCTCAACCGGTACACGCACCCTCCGAGGCGGACGACACCAGACGCACATATTTGGCCATGACGCCATGTGTATAGCGTGGGGCTGGTGGCTGCCATTGCTGCAGGCGGGCCTGCAGCTCCTGGTCTGTTAAGTCAACTGTGATGCGCCGGCTGGGGACATCGAGCGTGAGCATATCGCCCTCACGTAATGCCGCAATGGGACCACCCAGGGCTGCTTCCGGAGCCATATGGCCAACAATGAAGCCATGCGAGGCGCCTGAAAAACGGCCGTCCGTGATCAGGGCCACCGACCCCGCCAAGCCAGCACCCGCCAGGGCCCCCGTAACGCCGAGCATCTCACGCATACCTGGCCCTCCCCTCGGACCTTCGTAGCGGATGACGATGACATCCCCGGGTTTGATCTCCTGCCGCTGTACTGCCGCAAAGGCGTCCTCTTCACAGTCAAACACTCGCGCCGGCCCACGGTGCGAGGTCAACTCGTAGCCTGACACTTTTAACACACACCCTTCGGGAGCGAGGTTCCCGCGCAGGATGACCAGGCCTCCGGAGGATTTGAGTGGTTTGGACAGCGGACGGATGACTTCCTGACCTAGGGTTTCCTGCGCTGCCTGAGCCTCTTCCGCCATGGTCTGCCCCGTTACGGTCAGCGCATCACCATGCAGCATGCCAGCCTCCAGCAAGCGCTTAGCCACCACCGCGGTGCCACCGGCTTTGTACATATCGAAGGCCATAAAACGTCCACCGGGTTTGAGGTCGGCCAGGAGCGGGGTACGCACACTGATGCGGTCAAAATCATCAATAGTCAACGGCACGCCGGCCTCCCGCGCCACCGCCAGCAGATGCAGCACCGCATTGGTCGAGCCGCCGGTGGCCATCACTGAGGCAATCGCATTTTCCATCGCCGGCCGGGTGATGATCTGGCTCGGACGCAGGTCCCGTCGCAACAATTCCATGACCAGCTGCCCACAACGGTACGCCACATCCTTCTTGTGCGGGTCGGTCGCTGGCACGCCGGCGCTGCCCATGGGGGAGATGCCGAGCATCTCAAAGGCGATAGCCATGGTATTGGCTGTGAACTGTCCACCGCAGGCCCCAGCCCCAGGACAGGCATGGCTCTCCAGGTCGTCGAGTTCAGCGGCGGTCATTTTGCCGGCAGCATAGGCCCCTACGCCCTCGAAGACGTCCTGGATGGTCACATCGCGTCCCTGAAACCGTCCGGGCATGATCGAACCGCCGTAGAGCATGAGCGAGGGAATATTGAGACGCGCCAACCCCATGACGGCAGCTGGGATGGTTTTATCACAGCCCGAAATCGCCACTACCGCATCAAACAGGTGTCCACGTGCCACCAACTCGATCGAATCAGCGATGAGCTCACGACTGATCAGGGAGGCCTTCATACCTTCGGTGCCCATGGACACACCGTCCGAGACTGCGATGGTGTTGTACTCAATCGGCGTCCCGCCGGCGGCGCGAATACCAGCCTTGACGTGCTCGGCCAGGTCGCGTGCATTGAGCGTACAGGGCATCACCTCGATCCAGGAATGCGCCACACCGACCAGCGGTCGTGCCAGGTCTTCGTTGGTGAAGCCAACGGCCTTGAGCATGGCACGGGCTGGCGCGCGGTCAGGACCGTCGGTGATGTAACGACTGAGATGTTTGAAGGAATCCGTCATGGCTCTCTCGCTCCTGTTGGGAAAATCCATCTGCATTACAGCTCAGGCTGGCGCCTTGTGATACTATCTCGGGAAGCATTCACCGTATGATAAGGAAAACGTATGGTGCTCTCTCAGCTTTGTCCAGCGCATGTACGCTGGCTGTGGTGCGTGATCATCTGTGTCAGTCTCGGCGGCTGCAGCCCGACGTATCACTTTCGTTATCAGTACACCATGGTTGCCCCCGACGGCAGCAACGAAGGTTTCGAGAATGAACACGTCCAGGTTCGTGTCACCCCTACCGCTGAGGCTGGTGTCTTGCAACTGATGGTGCTCAATAAAAGCGCCCAGCCCATGGACATTATTTGGACCCAGACGCGCTACATTGACCCACTGGGCCAGGTGCGCCCAGCCATCGACGCCAGGGCCTCAGGCTTGTTTGGCGCTCCAGGCTGGCCGGCCAGTGGCACACGCATTATGCCGAGCGAAGCGTTTCAGGTGACGCTCCGTCCAGGGGGTTTTCGGACGACACGACCACCGAGCCTGTCCCCCTATGCCGGGCAACCCGACCTGCGGCTACCACCCGATCCAGAGTTCCAGCCCTCAGGTCGTCCCATGGAACGTGCCTCAGCGAATCCGCTTATCGTCTCGCGCTCGACCGGAGGCGAAGTGGCCGTCTCCACTACGCCGCAACCGCTCCTCCCCACCGGAGGCAATACTCCTGCGCTCGGCCAGGTATACAAAGGACGAGAATTTCGCCTCATCCTCGCCCTGCAATTTGAGGCCGGTGTAACGCCGTATACCTTTACGTTTCGCATCACTGACGTCGAAGTCCAAGCCGGTGCAGCGCAGACTAACTAGCCCTGCACTGCCGCGGGAATCGCCTCACGCACGATCTCCACAATGCGGTCGATCTGCTCCGCCGTGGTCACCAGCGGTGGCGCCAGACAGATGACGTCACCCCGCGCTCGTGTATACAGGCCGCGCTGGTTCATCTCGCGCTGCACCCGAGCACCAACTTTCGCGGTACTGGGAAACTCCTGCTTCGTCGCTTTATCGGCGACGAGTTCTACCGCGGCCATCATGCCTAGACCACGCACTTCGCCTACGCCCGGCATGTCATCCAGGGTATGCAGCCCTTCGAGCAACCGGTTCCCCATCTCGGCGGCACGCTGCACCAGGCCTTCTTCCTCAATAATTTTCAGATTGGCCAGGGCTACCGCGCAGCAGGTAGGATGCCCGGAGTAGGTATAGGCGTGCATCCAGCGCCGGTCCGGTGGGGTACTATCGATAGCCGCTTTGATCTTATCTGACACGCCGATGCCGCCCAGGGGCACATAGCCACTGGTAATACCCTTGGCAAACTGCATGATGTCAGGCTCGACACCCCAGTGTTCCAGCCCAAACCAGGTGCCCGTGCGCCCAAACCCGGTGATCACCTCGTCGCTGATGAGCAGCACGTCGTATTTGTCGCAGATCTCGCGGATGCGCGGGAAATAGTCGTCCTGCGGCACAATCACACCGCCAGCCCCTTGCACTGGTTCGGCGATAAAGGCCCCTACCGTGTCTGGCCCTTCCCGCAGAATGGCCTCTTCGAGCAGATCGGCCGCCGCTACACCCTGGCTGGTCGTGGCATCGCCGCCCTCGAAGCGGTACGGATATGGTGAGGCAATATGGACAAAATTGGGCACGCGTGGCTCGAACATCTTCCAGTAATCCGGAATGCCCGTGGCGCTCATAGCCGCCATGGTCACCCCGTGATATGCCAGCAGACGCGAGATCACCTTGACTTTGTCCGGTTTGCCTTGCGTTTTCCAGTAGAAACGCGCGGTCTTGAACGAACTTTCCGTGGACTCTGCCCCACCGCTGGTAAAGAAAAACGTATTGATGGAGGGATAGACGACCCGACTGAGCCGTTCAGCCAGCTCGATGGCCGGGAGGTTCGAGGAGCCAGTATAAGACGAACAGTAAGCCAGCGTGTTCATCTGCTGCATGGCCGCCTCCCCCAGCTCACGACGCCCATGGCCAATGTTGACATTCCACAGCCCGCCCAGGCCATCAATGACCTCGACACCATTGATGTCTTTCATGAGCGCTCCACGCCCCTCGACCCAGATGCGCGGCTCCTGATGGTCGGTGGGGTGATACAGCGGGTGGATGAGATGCGCCAGGTCAGACTGTGTTCTCTCTGCCGCATTTGGCAGTGCCATAGTTGACTCCTCTCCTCTTATAGCCGGCACACACCGTGCTGGTGCGTGAAGTATGTCAGAATCATACCATGTTCTTTACAGGAGCCCAGCGGGGATGTCAAGGTAGGGTACGTGTCAGGAGGGAGAGAGCAACGGCAAACAGCCGTTATGCCTCTTCAGCAGGCGTAGGAGAAGCTGCCATCCATGAGCATGCGGAACAGCCGACAATGCGCCTCGGCGAGGGGCAGCCCGCAGAGGTCCTGCACCCAGGCCCACTGCCCAAAGGGATTCATTTCTAGGAAGACGTAGGTGCCGTCAACCGTACGGATGAGATCAATGGCGCCGTAGAACAAGCCAAACGTTTGCAAAAGTTTGATGCATCTAACCTGCACCTCATCCGGCAAGGCGTGCGGCAAGTAGGGGGTATGCTCGAGATCGTAGTGACGCCAGTCATGGCGGGATTTGTCACTCTGCTGCGAATGAATCTCGGCAGCGAGGACGGTGTGGCCAAACGCCGTGGCGCGAATTTCCACGTGTTTCGAGACGTATTGCTGCCAGATACTTGGACAGGCGCGCAGACTCTCTACATCGACAAGATCCTCTGCCGTAACGGGACTCGTATAGAGCAGGCGCTCGGAGCCATCTTCCAGGCTGACAAGCGCTTGCTCGAAGCCCTTGAGCGCTAGCTGCCCGCGCGTCTCGTGCCACAGAGACTGTATGCCAGAGGGGGCGCTGCCCATGCAGGTGCGTGGCACGCTGAAGCCAAGCTGGGCCGCTGTCTGCAGTTGGACAGCCTTGATCGAAGCCAGATGACCAGCGTAGGGTCGATTTACCATAGGCCGCGGCACGCATTCCCAGAATCCGGCCAGAAACCAGCGTGTTTCGATATTGATGAAGCGGGTGAGACTCTCGGTTGGGGTCGTCCCAGGAGCATGGTACGTCGAGGGCCGGCGGTACCAAATGACCCCAACGTCGTCAAGCCGCACCTGCTCTCCGCGGTCGAGCACGATGGTAAAGTCGTGCCATCGGCCCTCAGCAAACTGCATGCTGGCGGCACTCTGGGTAGGCACTGTGCCGGGGTCCCACCGACACCAGGTGAGACCCTCGTGATCCAAATACGGCAGCAGGTAATCCGTGGTAGGATCGTGGGCTTGCGTGACGATCAAGACGTCTGGTGCCATCATAGGCAGTCCTACTACTGTCGCAGGCTGACGCGCGGGAAGGCAATGTCAATGCCCTCAACATTGGTCTCTGCCGGGGTCGTATCGATGTTCGCCCTGGTCAGTGGCGATACGCCCTTTCCTGGCCTTGTCGTACTATAGACCGGCTTGACATCCCCTTTCGCGACCTGTGCCATCCCCACCGCGCCATTACGAAAGACGAGCATCCAATCCACCCAGAGCACATCGCCGTCGCGCCGCGCGCTCAAAAATACTTTGTCGAGCGTGAAACGCGGTTGCTGAGCCGCCAGCCAGGCCTGGAGGGCAGTGACGTCGGCATCACCTACCGTCTCTAACACCTCGATACACTTGCGGATCACCTCGGCATAGGCGACGATATCCTGCAGGCCAAACAGATTCCGGCGCTGCCGGGCGAGTTCACGCACGTCAATATACCCCGCACCTGGACAAGGAGCGTCCGCCTGCGAGTCAGTGATAGCTAACTTGCCTGTTGTTGTGTAGGTAGAGGTTCCTGCAGTCATACAGCAGCTGGCCGCTTTGGTAAGCGCCAGGGAACGTGCTGTGGTTACACCCCGGCGGACAATGAGCGGCAGCACGAACTTGCTATCGTTATAGACCTTGAGTGTGATGAAGCCCCGCTCGCCCCCGTTAAAAATCATGCTATACCCAACCTGATTGACCGGCGCCACCGGACCAGCCAGGGTACTCTCCCATACACCAGCTTCTCTAAGCACCCGATCCATCTGCTGAAGCGCCGCTTCATTCGAGGTCTCCTGCTCCAGAAAGCCCAGCAGTGTCCTGGCAATGTCGCCAGCGGCAGTTTTGAGCTGGGCTCTGGTAACCTCTTTGAAGACCGCCGCAGCGCGCTTATCTGGCCCTGAGGCACAACTGCTCAGGCTGGTATCGAGGGCAGCGGCGGAAAGCGAGGCGGCACACAGTTTCAACACAGTACGTCGATCGAGACGTGCCAGATCCTGGGGCGCGGTTGCGCTGCGCTGGGACAGCGGCATCATATCCTCCTGCAAGAATAGCCAGCGATGTCTATACCTGGGCTCACGACCTCCCCTTCAGGATGACGAATCCAGCACAGAGCAGCGTAAACAATAGCCCTCCTACGAGAATACCCCACTCTTGCCGGGTATAGGTACGCCGCGCTTCTAGCATGGGGTGGAAAAGCATAGACCATGTACGGCCAGCGATGTTCAAGGTCGTCTCCCAGTGTACCCCTGCCCGCATGGCCTCTGTCTGCGCACTCTGGCGCGGGACAAAGGTGAAGGATGTCACGCGTGACGCGTCGAGTTGGAGCGAGAGCAGATATTTGCTCGCGGCATCTGTGACATCCGAGAGCTCGAGACCCATCTTCCCCAAAGCCATCCCCTGCAGCGACTGTTCCACCAGCGTGGCCAGACGAAACATCGCCATGGTAAAGCCTTGCAGACTCATCCGGCGCTCCTCAAACGTGCGATGGGGTATCCCATGTTTGTAAATTGGGACAAACAGGAGAAAGCCGAATTGCTCCCCAGTATCCTGCGCCAGTGAGCGCCAGGCTGAAGCCACGGCCCCCTCGGAACTGAGCGCCTTTTGCATGGCTTCCATATACGAGGGGACTGAGCCAAGATTAAAACCCACAGCAGCCCTGTGATTCTCCAGAGGCTCGATGTAAAAGATGGGATAATACACATCGCGCCGTGCTGCACGCACCATGTGCATTTTTGGTGTCCACTCAGTAATTTGAAAGTCGTCTATCCCATCCTTACGCGCGGCTGCCAGGTAGGCTTCGCGCTCTGCTTCCGAGACGCGTGGAATCCATCCAAGCGACTGGATACCTGGATAGCGTTTCAAAGGCCCTTTCGTCAATTCTCGAAATGACTCACGGTTGAGACTGAGAGGCTGGGTAGCCGTAGCATAGAGGGCAGCCAGACCGTAGAGCACCTCCAAATGCTCCTGCATGCTGCGCTGTAACGCCGTGGCACCAAGGGCAGCGCGTTGGCTGAACTCGCCCTGCCGGTGTGTCGGATCGAACAGCCGTGCTTGAAAGAGGATGAACGTCAACGTCAGCCCGAGGGCTATTATGGCTACGACAGCTATTGTACGCTGACGCACCGCCGTAAAACGTGGTTTGCCAGACATCATGAGCGCCACTTCCTTATTGCTGTGCCTGCTGCCGTGCTAACGGATTCGGCATCTGCCGAAAGACACCGCTCAACGCTTGGGCCGCCGGGTCGGAGAGCCGACGTGGGGTGAGGACAATGCTGTGGAAGCGACGGCCCGGTCCGGAGATAACCTTGATATTTAGCCCAGCGGACTGGCCGGCTTTTTGCAGTTCGCCAACGGTGGTCACACTGAGAAGCGGGTCAAAAAATCCTCCTGCAGCGGCCAGTTCCTGGATGGTTTTTTGCGGGGTCGATTGCACAGAAAAGCCGATAACATTTGGCATCTTTCTATAGCCTGACACCTTTCTCTGCAGCCGCTGTGGCGTCACGGCTCCGTCGAGGACGACCAAAGTAGCCTGGTCGCCCGAGGCATCTGCAACCCTAGCCTCCTCGGCTGTGTCTCTCCGAGAAGGTGTAGACGGTGCTGGGCTTACGCCCTGCCCCAGGAGCGGTGCCTGCCCCTGCGGCTCGTCTCTCCGAGAAGGTGTGGACGGCGCTGGGCTTACGGGCCGAGGAGGCTGGCTGGCGACCGCCACGCTTTGCCCCTTCAGGCGCACATCTTCCCAGGCCGGGAAGGCATGTAAGGGGACCGTGTCCAGCGCGTGCTCAGCAATCCGCGGTCCCAGGCCTACCAGCGCGCGAAAGTCCATGATGGGAGCGAACATCACCCGCTCTATGCTGAGTTGTTGTATACGATGCAAGAGCGCCTCCCGTCGCGCGCGGTCCCGCTCACCAGTTTGCTGTTGGCATAAGGTATCGATATCCGGATAGCCCCCATAGGCAAAGGCTCCCTGCG
>Ga0081455_10007141_pt1 | contig 11822 bp, 9 predicted proteins | sample TabmetS3T2R1_FD_70207 | JGI IMG/M metagenome (GOLD analysis project Ga0081455, IMG submission 70207) | Tabebuia heterophylla rhizosphere microbial communities from the University of Puerto Rico - S3T2R1 | ecosystem: Host-associated > Plants > Roots > Rhizosphere ...
TCTATCGCCGCCGCCAGCACATCATCAACCTGTTCGTGGCACAGACGGCGAATACCGAACGGCGCTCGGCCAGGATCGACACGGTTCAGGGATTCAACATCCGGCACTGGAGCGACCGTGGCCTGAACTACTGGGCGGTGAGCGACCTCGCCAAGGACGAACTCTCGGATTTCGGCGAGAAATTCGAGAGCGCGATGCAAAGCCCACGCTAGCGGCACGTTCCGGTTTGAATGCAGCCCCGTGATTGGGGTTCGCGTTAGCCGAACAGCGAGCGTTTATTGCGCCAACTCCATTGGCGGATCAGCGCCATACGATTGCGCTACTGTGTCCTGCGATAGTGCCGCGTCGACCTCTGCCGCACCCGCGGTTCGGGCGCGATCACTCCCTCGCCGTAATAGGCATTGGAATTGTAATAGGCGTTCGATTGATCGAACGACCGGTAGGCCGGGCGGCCGCCGAGCACGTCGGCGTTGGGATGATAGAAGGCATAGGCGCCGGGCTCCTGGATCGCGGCTTGCGCGAACACTGGCGTTGCGATCGCGGTCATCAGAAACGCGGCGGCGAGGGTTGGGATCGACTTGGTCATGGTGGGATCCTCGTTGTCATGTCACCCCACCCAATTGGGTACCGCAGCGCAAAAACGGAGTGCTGCGCGAGGGCTCTCACCGCGATGTGAAAAGTCGTGTGCAGAAATCCCCATGGCGTGAACGCGGAGATGCGCACGAGCAGTCAGATGCGCAGAATATTCGTCTACAAATGAAACGATTGGTGGGACACCTTCGCTTCCGCTGCTGAGCGCGAGTGCTATCGCGAAGCCGTCGTAGCCAGCGACATCCGGCGCGACTCGCCGTAGGATCGACAGCACACGACACAACCTGAACGCGATTTCGCTTCACTCGATCATGGTGACGCGGTAAGATAAAGCATGCGCTCCGTCATTTCTGTTCTGAGTTTGCTCGTCATACTAGGAATTTTGCTCTGCGCGTCGGATGTAGTGACGCTTGCCGAAGATGATTTGTCTCAGGCGAGGCGAGAATGGTACGGCGTCGCTAAAGGCCGGACAGAATTCGATGTCTCGGACCCAGCTTCGATACCAAAATCACTCGCACTTGCGGCCGAGCAATCGGGCTGTCGTTACAGCGAAGGGATCAAGGAGCTGCCCGCCCGTTTCATCAAAATCGAAGAACGCCGTCTCGCAATCTTATTCTGCCGTTACGGTGTTACTGGATCGGATCAGTTGTTCGATCTAACGGATTTGCGGAAGCCAAAGTTGATTGAACTTCCGTTTCTTGCGCGGAAAGATGGCTTCGGCACGACGCCAAGACCGGGCATGATTACCTGGAAAAAAGACGTTGGACTCCTTGAAGCTGAAACAGGAACGGACATGTGTTCCAGTTCAATGCTGCGTCACTCGTATCGGCCCGGCTTTACCGAAGGCTGGGTCAGCGGCAGCGCATCGTTCGTCATCGTCCGCGTTGAGGTCTCGGAAATAGGCTGTAGTGGCCCGCGCAACAGTTGGGACACGATGTGGGAAGCCGCCCCCTGGTCTAAATCAGTGGTCGTTCGCTAGCTGTTTGTTAGCGACATTCAGGGCCGCAACGCTAGACGCTCCTGGATATCGCTTCGCTCATCCGGGCTACAGCATCTGAGCTTGTCGCTACTCCTGCGGGGGATAACGCTCGAAGGTCGGCAGTTCGTGCGCGCGCTCCATCCAGCGCAGCCGTTCGGCGGTCTGGATGTGCATCATCGCCGGGACGGCGTCGGGGTCGTCGTACGTCCCGCTCTGGATGTCGACGATCCCGGGCATGATGTTCGTATTGGTGTAGAACAGGCCCGTGCCGCAGTCGGCGCAGAATTGCCGCCGGCCATGTTCGGAGGACTTGTAGAGCTTGGGCTGTCCCTTCGTCACCTTGAGCGCGTCCTCCGCGTACATCGTCCAGCCGACGACCGGCGCGCCGGCGTGACGCCTGCAGTCAGCGCAGTGACACAGCGCATGAACGATGAGTTCGCCCGCGATCTCGTAACGGATGGCGCCACAATGACAGCCGCCGGTGATGGTGGTCATGCTTCTCTCCCTGTCGACACGGCTGTTGCCGTTCAGTCGGAGATAGGCTCGGAGATTGACGGTTCAACGACGCAAACGCCTTGCGGTTGCGTCCTGATGTCGCGTGACTACGCCGACTTCCTGACCGCGTTGTCGACCAGCGTCTTGCCGAGCGACCAGATCGCGCCGGGGACCTTGTGGCTGGCGGCGATGACGTCGTCGAACGACTTTTCGATCCAGGCGCAGTCTTCTTCCGTGATCACGAGCGGCGGCAGCAGCTTGATGGTGTGGCTGCCGTGGCCGGAGACCTGGGTCAGGATCTTGTGATCCTTGAACAGCGGCACGGTGATGAGCTGGCAGAACAGGCCCTTGTTGGCGGTCTCCAAGAGATTCCACGAAGCCTTCAGCTTCAGCGATTTCGGCGGGCCGAACTCGATGCCGATCATCAGCCCCTTGCCGCGCACTTCCTTCAACAGTTCATAGCCCGGCACCATGCGCGTCAGCGCAAGGCGGAGCTCGGCGCCGCGCTTGGCGGCCTGCTCGACCAGCTTTTCCTGCTTGATCACATCAAGCATCGCGATCCCGGCGGCCATCGCCATATCGTTCTTCGAAAACGTCGAGCCGTGCACAACGGCGCGGTCCATCTGGCTGAAGATCTTGTCGAAGATGGACTTGCGCGTCAGTAGCGCACCGACCGGCACGTGGCCCCCCGATAGCGCCTTCGAGAGCAGCACCATGTCTGGCTCGACATTCCAGTGCTCGACCGCGAGGAATTTTCCGGTGCGGCCGATTCCGGTCTGGATTTCGTCGGCGATGAAGATGGCGCCGTATTTCTTGCAGAGCGCGAGCGCACCGGGAAGGAATTCATCGGTAGGCAGGTTGACGCCCTTGCCCTGGATCGGCTCGACGATGAAAGCCGCGACCTGGCGCGAGGACAACGCCCGCTCCAGTGCCTCAAGGTCGTTGAAGGGAATCTGCGTGCACCCGGGCAACAGCGGCTCGAATCCGCTGCGGAAGTTCGCATCGTCCATCAGCGACAGCGCGCCGTAGGTCAATCCGTGGTACGAGTGGGAACAGGACACAATGCCGGGTCGGCCGGTCGCGCCGCGCGCGAACTTGATCGCAGCCTCGACGGTTTCGGCGCCGGAATTGGCAAAGAACACCTTGTCCAGATATGGCACATGTTCGAGCAGGCGTTCCGCGAGCACGCCGGCGAGCGTGGACACGTCGAGTTGCACCAGATTGGGAAAATCGGCGTCTAACACGCTTTTCAGCGCGTGACGCAGCGCCGGATGATTGCGGCCAATCGCAAAAACGCCAAATCCGCTGAGTAGATCGAGATAGCGGGCCCCGTCACGATCGAACAGGTATTGACCTTGACCCTTCTGAAAGCCCACATCGTAGCCGATGGTCTTCAGCACCCGGACGAGTTGCTCGTTGAGATGACGCGCATGCATGGAACTGCGCTGCGCCTGCCGCTCAACAAACAGCTCGGAAACGTCTAGATATGAATCTGGCATCGGCTACATACGTCGGTTGATGGTTGTTTCGTCAACTGAAAACGCCCAATGCGGCGTTTTGACCCCCGCTCTGGATCATCTACTTAAACATAGGTTTGGACCATGTTGCACTGCCCAAGAAGCGTCGCGCGTACAATAGTTTATTCGGGAATCTTTTTGGCCACAGGTCTTAATGCGGCGCTGGCCGCCGATCCTACCGGTGACTGGAAAGTAGCCGATGGCGTGGCCAACATTCGCGTCGCCCAATGTAGCGGCAACATGTGGGGTGTCGTGGCCTGGGAGAAGCAGCCGGGCGGCAAGGACAAGAACAATCCGGATACCGCCAAGCAGAGCCGGCCGACCCTGGGCATGCCTATCCTGATCGAGATGAAGAAGAAACCCGGCGTCGATGCCTGGGAAGGCCAAGTCTACAACGCCAAGGACGGACAGCTCTACAGCTCGACGATCAAGCCGGTCGGCACCGACCAGCTCGAGATTCAGGGCTGCGTGCTCGGCTTCCTCTGCGGCGGCGAGACCTGGACGCGCGTCGGACCGCCGATTCCCTCGAGCCCCGCCAACAGCATGGCCAAAGGCGCGCCGAAGGGTCCGTCTGGCGCAGCCCCCAAGAGTGCAGCATCGGGCCCGGCACCGACGACTGCTGCCGCGCCGGCTCCCGCGGCGCCAAAGACCACAGGTGCGGCGAACCCGGCGCCCGCGAATCCTGCGCCGAAGGCCACCGCCCCCGGTCAGAAGCAGGCGGCCGCACAGCCTGCCGATATCGGCGATATCTGCCTACTCCCCGACATCGCGCGGTTTGCCCATTAGCGCAGGCTGGAACAGCAGCACCGCGGCCAGCGTGATGACGAACGACATCGCCAGCAATTTACCCATGCTGGCGGTGCCGGGGTGGCTGGATAGCCACAGGCTTCCGAATGCGGTCGCGGTCGTCAGCGCCGAGAAAAAGATCGCGCGCGTCAGGCTGGATTGCAGCAGATTCGTTCTGCCCTCGCGCCAAGCCACGACGTAATAGATCTTGAAGGCGACGCCGACGCCAAGCAGCAGCGGCAGAGCTACGATGTTGGCGAAGTTGAGCGGCAGCCCGATCAGCACGCAAAGCTCCAGCGTCACCGCGCCGGCCACCAGCAGCGGCACCATCGTCATCAGCACGTCACTGACCCGCCGCAACGTCAGCCAGAGCAACAGGCTGATCACCAACAGCGCCCAGAAGCCGGCGTGAATGAACGCCTTCACGATGGTATCGCCGGATTTGAGGATCGAGACCGGCCCGCCGATCGCGTTCGGCTCGGCGGCCAGAACCGCATCGGCAAAGCGGCGCAGATTGTCGTTGTCGTTGGGATCGCCCTTCGGCAGCGCCTCGACGCGGATCAAGCCGTCCCTGGATTTCCAGCTGTTGAGCAGTTCCGGCGGCAGCGTCTTCAACGTCACCGGCCCGGCCTGCATGGTATTGCGGAGCTGATCGAACACGATCTTGAGCGGCGCGACGAAGACGTTCTGCGCCTTGTCGCGCGTCGCCTGGTCGCTGCCGGCAAGCTTCGACAGCGCATCCGCCAGTCGCCGTGAGGCAACGGCGCCCGGGCCCTTGCCGTCGCCGGCGGTCCTGCGCAGGGCATCGGCCGAGCTCTTCAGCGCCTCGACATTCTCCTCATCGGTCGGCGCCGCATCGACCGAGTCGGGATTGAGCGCAGGCCCAACCACCCTCGCCGCCTTCCCGATCAGCTGCAGCTTGGCCGGCTGATCCTCAGGCACGAAACTGTCGATCGACATCACGCGAAGAACTTCCGGCAGCTTTTCCAGCCGCGCTGCGATTTTCTTCGCTTCCGCGTCCGAGTTGGTCAGCACGTTGATGGCGTTCGCGCCGGTGTTGGGATCCTTGCGCAGGTCAAGGAAGGTCGCGATCGATTCAGCGTGCGGATTGCGCAGGTTGATCGGGTTGAAGTCGAACTTCATGAAATAGAGCAGCGGCAGGCCGGCCACGACCAGAAGCAGCGTGCCGGCGACGATGATGACGCGGTGCCGTTCGAGGAAGTCGTCCACCGGCGCCAGAAACGCGTAGCCGACCGGTTCGTTTTCGCCGGGCGGGTGCAAGAGCTTCAGCATCGCCGGCAGAGCCGTGATGCTGGTGAGGAACGCGATCAGCATGCCCGCACCGGCGATCTTGCCGAGTTCGGAAATGCCCTTGTAATCGGTCGGCAGGAAGCACAGGAAACCGGCGGCAGTGGCCATCGCGGCGAGCGACAGCGGCACCGCGCAACGTCGGGCCGCATTCTCCAGCGCCAGCGCTATATCGTCATTCTTGAAGCGCTCCGAACGGTAACGGACGCTGAACTGAATGCCGAAATCGACGCCGAGGCCGACGAACAGCACGGCAAAGGCGATCGACAACAGGTTCAGCGATCCCACCATCATCAGGCCCACGGCGGTCGTGAGCGACAGGCCGATGAACAGGTTCACGAACACCGCGAAGATGATCTTGCCCGAGTGCAGCGCCATCCAGAGAATCACGAGGACGATGAGGACCGTGGCGACGCCGTTGAGGATCGCGCCGTCCTGCACCGTCGAATATTCTTCATTCGCGATCGGAACCGGACCGGTCAGCCGCACGCGGGCGCTGTACTGGCCCGCAAAATTGAGATCGACGGCGGCCTGCCGGATCGCATCGGTCGCGTCCTTGCCGGGCTCGAGCGCCTGGTAATCCAGCTTCGGCTTGAACTCGATGAAGGTGCGGCGGTCGGCATCGGTCAACGGCTTGTCGCTGACGAGCTCACGCCAGGAGAACGTCGCCGGCTTCTTGTTGAGGACATCCTCGACCGTCTGGCTGATCAGGTTGAAGGGCCGGTCGGCATTGTCGAGCTTGACCTGCCCGCGCTTGACGCCGGCAAGCCCGGTTTCCAGCGCGCCGGTCAGGCCGCGGATCGAGGGATCGCCGGCCATGATCTCGATCAAGGGGCCGGCGGCCTCGAGCTGGCCGGCGACCTTGCCGACTTCCTCCACCGGCAGGAACAGCAGGCCGTTCTTTTCGAAGAATTCGCCGGAGCCGAGCGGCTGCACGGATTCGAAATGCGCGGTGTCGCCGGAAAGCTTGGCAGCCAGCGCCTTGCTGGCGGCGCCGGCGAGTTCCGGCGTCGGCGCTTCGACCACGGCGAGAATCAGCTTTTCGCGGTCGAACGCGTGCTCGAACTGGTTGTCGCGCTTGCGCCAGTCGAGGTCGGGCGAAATCAGCTTGTTGATGTCGGTGTTGATGGCGAAGTGCTTGGCCGCATAGTAGCACGCTCCGACTGCCAGAAGCAGGGAGACAACGACGACGAGAGTGGCAAACCGCGTACAGGTTCTGACAATCGAGACAACAATGCTGGTCAGCACTTCGTTTCTTTCTAAATCTCAAGGAGAGCTGGGCGAAAACGCCCGCTGTCTAGCGGAGTTCCCGCTACCGATCTAATGTTGTTTTGGCGACGTCCCAGAGGGTTCAAGCGACGCGGCAGAAACCGACCGGGAGGGACATTCAGGGGGCCGGTATAGCCCTTTCCGGTGGGCGATAAAGTGACGAACCGGTGAGGAATCGCCGGTCACGAAGTGCCTATTTTGGTATTTAGTTACCAATGCCTTGGTAACCATTGCGCGATGCACCTTTTCCAGCCGCACAATTTTTGACACATAGTCCTGCGCTTCCATCTACTTGGGTGGGGATTACCTACTGGTTCCGGTCCTGGTGCGGATATTGCAAACAGGTGTTTGCAGTATGCGGTGTGACCGGCCGCACGGAGACCTTCGGGTGAATTTGCGAATTCAGGACCTGGTGCAACTTGCGTAATGGACATCCCATGGAAGTGTATTTAGCGCAGCCCCGCGGATTTTGTGCGGGCGTCGTGCGTGCCATCGAAATCGTTGAGCGTGCGCTCGAAAAGTACGGTCCGCCGGTCTATGTCCGGCACGAGATCGTGCATAACAAGTACGTGGTCGAAAGCCTGAAGGCCAAGGGTGCGATCTTCGTCGAGGACCTGTCGGAAGTTCCGCCCCAGGCGGTCACCGTATTCAGTGCCCATGGCGTCGCCCGCAGCGTCGAGGAAGAGGCGGCCGCCCGCGGCCTGCCGGTCCTCAATGCCACCTGCCCGCTGGTCACCAAGGTCCACAATCAGGGTAAACGGTACATGTCCAAGGGCCGGACCCTGGTCCTGATCGGGCATGCCGGCCATCCCGAGGTCGAGGGAACCATGGGTCAGGTTCCCGGCCCGGTCCTGCTGGTCCAGAGCGTCGACGATGTGGCCTCCCTGGAGCTGCCCACGGACGCCCCGGTGGCCTATATCACCCAGACCACCCTTAGCGTGGATGACACAAAGGACATAATTGCGGCCCTTCAGGCCAAATTTACAGATATTCAAGGCCCCGACATCCGGGATATCTGCTATGCGACACAGAACCGCCAATCTGCGGTAAGGGATCTGAGCAAACTGGTGGACGTCATCTTGGTGGTGGGGGCCGCCAACAGTTCCAACTCAAACAGGCTCCGCGAAATCGGCACCGAGGTCGGGGTCGCGAGTTATCTTATTGCCGACGGGAGCGAGTTGAACCCCGATTGGCTGAAGGATGCTAAAGCGGTCGGCATTACGGCGGGCGCATCGGCGCCCGAAGTTTTGGTCGATGACGTGATCGAGGCTTTGAGGCGTATCGGACCCGTCAAGGTATCGGTGCTTCCCGGCCGGGAGGAGAACATCGAATTCCGGCTTCCGGCCGAACTGACTGCGGGTTGATCTGCTTCTCGAGTTCCAAGTCTGGGCCGCCCGGCCCAGACCCAAGTCCAGAAAGAAAATCCTCACAATGGCAATACCGTTCTTCAAGGAAATGCGGATCGGCGGCTATCTGATGAAGCAGAAGCTGCTTGGCCGGAAACGTTATCCGCTCGTGCTGATGCTGGAGCCGCTGTTCCGCTGCAACCTCGCCTGCGTCGGCTGCGGCAAGATCGACTATCCCGACGCGATCCTCAACCGCCGCATGACCGCGCAGGAATGCTGGGACGCGGCCGACGAATGCGGCGCGCCGATGGTGGCGATCCCCGGCGGCGAGCCGCTGATCCACAAGGAGATCGGCGAGATCGTGCGCGGCCTGGTCGAGCGCAAGAAGTTCGTCTCGCTGTGCACCAACGCACTGCTTCTGGAAAAGAAGCTCGATCTGTTCGAGCCCTCGCCCTATCTGTTCTTCTCGGTGCATCTCGACGGCCTGAAGGAGCACCACGACAAGGCGGTGTCCCAGAAGGGCGTGTTCGACCGCGCGGTGTCCGCGATCAAGGCCGCGAAGGCGCGCGGTTTCACCGTCAACGTCAACGCCACGATCTTCGACGGCCATCCGGCGGAAGAGATCGCCAAGTTCCTCGACCTCACCACCGAACTCGGTGTCGGCGTCTCGATGTCGCCGGGCTACGCCTATGAGCGTGCGCCGGACCAGGAGCACTTCCTCAACCGCACCAAGACCAAGAAGCTGTTCCGCGACGTCTTTGCGCTCGGCAAGGGCAAGAAGTGGAACTTCATGCATTCCGGCCTGTTCCTCGACTTCCTCGCCGGCAACCAGTCCTACGAATGCACCCCCTGGGGCATGCCGGCGCGCAACATCTTCGGCTGGCAGAAGCCCTGCTATCTGCTCGGCGAAGGCTATACCAAGACCTTCAAGGAGCTGATGGAGACCACGGACTGGGATTCGTACGGCACCGGCAAGTATGAGAAGTGCGCCGACTGCATGGCGCATTGCGGCTACGAGCCGACTGCGGCCACCGCGGCGCTCAACAACCCGTTCAAGGCGATGTGGGTGGCGCTGAAGGGCATCCGCACCACCGGTCCGATGGCGCCCGAGATCGATCTCTCCAAGCAGCGCCCGGCGCAGTACATCTTCTCCGAACAGGTGCAGAAGAAGCTGTCGGAAATCCGCCGCGACGAAGCGGCTGCCGCTGCTGCCAAGCAGCAGGCAAAGGCTTCGACCGCCGCCTGAGCGGAATGAGCGAAAAGATGAGGGCCTCGGTTCCTGAACGAACCGAGGCCCTTTCTTTTTGTTTGACGCCGTTCGGAAACGCTTGAAGCGGGATGCCGCCCAGGCCGATCAGGCCTCCGCCGGGGCGAGGCTCTCGCCATGCAGGAAGCCGCGGCAGCCGCGCAGCGAGCGCAGTGCGCGGTTGAAATCCAGCCCCGTCGAGACCAGCGCGCGCAGCGAGGTCGGATTGCGCGCGACCCCGGTCAGCACCTTGCGCAAATCGATATCGCCATTCGGCTTGATCGCGTTCTTGGCAATCGCCGGAAGCGCCCGGCTGGCGGGATCGGAAATCACACGCAGCGCTGCGAACGGCAAGCCGGCCTCGGCCGCATAGGCTGCGGCAATATGGCTCTCCATATCGACCGCCGCCGCGCCCGTCTCCGAATGCAGCGCCGCCTTGCAGGCGGTCGCCGCGATCACCTGTTCCACACCCGAAAGAACGCCGCGGACCACCCGACGGCGACGAAGTGCCGCACGCGCGATCATTTCCTCATTAAGCGCCAGACCGGCCAGAAAACGGGTATCGCCGGCCAGAACCTCGGTCGCCACCACCACGTCACCGGACTTCAGCGACGGGTCGAGCCCGCCGGCAACGCCGAATGAGATGACACCTCTGAAAGTGGAGGAATCCAGCGTTGCCAGCAATGCGCGCAATTGCTGCGGATCGCTGGAACTGCAGATGACGATCATGCCGGGCCCGGCCGCGATGCGGGCTTCCTGCACCAATCCTGTAACAATCAAAACCGGCCGCGAATCGATCGAATCCCGATCAATCTGATTGTCCGCAATCGCGGCGGCCCCCGCCCCCCAAGTCACATCCCGACCCCTACCACCCTGCTGTTGGTGCTTCTCAAATTCCGGTACCGCGCCAGCGCCCAGAGCGGAAAGAATTTCGAGTAGCCATGATACCGCAAGTAAAACACCCGCGGAAAGCCTGTAGCCGTGTAACGCGCCTCGTTCCAAAGCCCTTTCTCGGTCTGTGTGGCTTTTAGGTACTCCACACCTCGAATGACCGCCGGATTCTCCACCTCTCCGGCCGCCATCAATCCAAGCAAGGCCCATGCCGTTTGCGAGGACGTCGATGGCGCATCCTCGAATCCCTTGTAGTCCAGGCGATAGCTGACGGCATCTTCACCCCAACCGCCATCCTTGTTCTGGATCGAAACCAGCCAGTCCACAGCCTTGCGCATCATCGGATCCTGGTGGTCGACACCTGCGGCATTCAGCGCACAGAGCACCGACCAGGTTCCGTAGATGTAGTTGAGGCCCCAGCGGCCGTACCATGACCCTTCCGCGAGCTGGGTGCGGCGCAAATAGGCGATTCCGTCCGCGACCGCCTTGTTGGTCTCGGCGGTCTCGCCGAGCTGCGCCAGCATCGAGATGCAGCGCGCGGTGACGTCCTCGGTCGGCGGATCGAGCAGCGCGCCGTGGTCGGAGAACGGGATGTTGTTGAGATAATATTCGAGGTTGTTGACGTCGAAGGCAGCCCAGCCGCCATCGCGGCTCTGCAGGCCCTCGATCCACTCGCGGCCGCGCGCAATTGCCGCATCATAGTCCTTGCTGCCGGACTGCCGGCGCGCGCGGTCCATCGCCATTACGACCACGGCCGTATCGTCGAGGTCGGGATAGTGGTCGTTGTTGTACTGGAACGCCCAGCCGCCGGGACGGACGTCGGGCGCCTTCACCGCCCAGTCGCCCTTGAGATCGAGCACCTGCCGCGGTTTCAGCCAGTCGAGGCCTTGCTCCATCTTCTTGAGCGTGTCTTCGCCGCCGGCCTCCGCCAGCGCGTGGCAGGTCAGCGCGGTGTCCCACACCGGCGAGACGCAGGGCTGGCAATAGGCTTCGTGCTCACCGATCACGAGCAGCTTGTCGATGCCCTTGCGGGTGATCGCACGCGGCGGAAAGTCCGGTCCCTTGCCGAGCGCGTCATACATCATCACGATATTGGCCATCGGCGGATAGATCGCGCCCATGCCGTCCTCGCCGTTCAGCCGCTCCTCGGTGAAGGCAAGCGCGGCGTCGATCGCGCGCTGGCGCAGCTTTTTCGGGAACAGCGGCTCGACGACGCGCAGAATCTTGTCGAGCGTGCTGAACAGCGCGTACCAGCCAGCGCTCTGATGCGGCGCCTTCTTGTTCATGCCGACCGATTTGGGGTCCTGCAGGAACAGCTCGTCGATGCCGACGCCTTTCGGGTTCCTCGCCACCGGCTTCAGCGCCGCCAGCACCATCAGCGGCACGATCGTGGT
>Ga0081455_10007142_pt1 | contig 11821 bp, 12 predicted proteins | sample TabmetS3T2R1_FD_70207 | JGI IMG/M metagenome (GOLD analysis project Ga0081455, IMG submission 70207) | Tabebuia heterophylla rhizosphere microbial communities from the University of Puerto Rico - S3T2R1 | ecosystem: Host-associated > Plants > Roots > Rhizosphere ...
CCCGATGCTCGACCTGCTGCCCGAGCGGCTGCCCGCCGCCCGCCCGCTGCCGGCGCGCTTCGCCGCCGAGGGCGAGCGCCGGGCCCGCGTCGCCCTGCTCGCCGGCTGCGTCCAGCAGCAGCTCGACCCCGAGATCGGCTGGGCCGCCGGCCGAGTCCTCGCCCGCAACGGGGTCGAGGTGATCGTTCCCGCCGGCCAGGGCTGCTGCGGATCGCTGGCGATGCACGCGGGCGAGGCGAAGGGAGCCCGCAAGCTCGCCCGCCGCAACCTCGCCGCCTTCCCCGAGGACGTCGATGCGGTGATCACCACCGCCGCCGGTTGCGGCTCGGGCATGCGCGAGTACGGCGCCCTCTTCCTCGGCGAGCCTGAGGAGGCGGCGGCCGAGCGTCTTGCCGCCCGCACCCTCGACGTCGCCGAGTTCCTCGCCCAGCTCGGCTTGGTCGAGCCGCCGCCCGCGCTCGACGCGCCGCGCCGGCTCGCCTACCACGACGCCTGCCACCTCGCCCACGCCCAGAAAGTGACCGCCGCGCCCCGACGCCTGCTCGGTGCGATCGAGGGCCTCGAGCTGCTGGTGCCGGCTGAGGCCGAGCTCTGCTGCGGTTCGGCCGGCATCTACAACGTCGAACGACCCAAGGTCGCCGCCGAGCTCGGCGAGCGCAAGGCGCGGAACTTGCTCGCCACCGGCGCCGAGCTGATCGCCAGCGGCAACATCGGCTGCCTCACCCAACTGCAGAACCAGCTGGCGAAGCTCGGCCACCCGATCCCGGCGCTGCACACGATCCAAGTCCTCGACCGCGCCTACTCACGAACCCTGTAAAGGAGCGAAGTCATCAATGACTAACCCACAGATCTCTCATGGCGAGCGCTTGGACGAGCGTTCCCGCACCGAGATCCTCAGCGACGACGCAGTTGCCTTCCTCGCTGAGCTACACGGCCGCTTCGATGCCCGTCGCCTCGAGCTGCTCGGCGCCCGGCACGAGCGCCGCGCCGCGATCGCCGCCGGCGCCAGCCTCGACTTCCTGCCCGAGACCCGCGAGATCCGCGAGGACACCTCCTGGCGGACCGCGCCGCCGCGCGCCGACTACGCCGACCGCCGCGTCGAGATCACCGGCCCGACCGACCGCAAGCTGGTGATCAACGCGCTGAACTCCGGGGCCAAGGGCTTCATGGCCGATTTCGAGGATGCCAACTCGCCGACCTGGTCGAACCAGGTCTCCGGTCACGCCAACCTGATCGACGCGATCGAGGGGACGATCACCTACGACAGCTCCGACGGCCGCCACTACGCGCTGAACGAGGAGACCGCGAGGCTGCTCGTCCGCCCGCGCGGCTGGCACCTGCCCGAGCGCCACCTCGACTTCGACGGCACTCCCGGCTCCGGCTCGCTGGTCGACTTCGGCCTCTTCGCCTTCCACGGCGCACCCCGGCTGGCCGCCCAGGGTCTCGGCGCCTACCTCTACCTGCCGAAGTTGGAGCACCACCTGGAGGCCCGCCTCTGGGACGAGGTGCTCGCTTTCGCCGAGGACTCGCTCGGCCTCGAGCGCGGTGCCTTCCGCGCCACGGTCCTGATCGAGACGCTCCCCGCCGCCTTCCAGATGGAGGAGATGCTCTGGGAGCTGCGCGACCACTCCTACGGGATGAACGCGGGTCGCTGGGACTACATCTTCTCGGCGATCAAGACCTTTCGCGAGCGCCCCGACGCCGTCCTCCCCGATCGCGCCGAGGTGAAGATGACCGTCCCCTTCATGCGCGCCTACACCGAGCTCCTGGTTCGCACCTGTCACCGGCGCGGCATCTTCGCGATGGGCGGGATGGCGGCGCTGATCCCGAGCCGGACCGACCCGGAGGCCAACGAGCGGGCTGTCGCCGCGGTGCGCGCCGACAAGGAGCGCGAGGCCGGCGACGGCTTCGACGGCACCTGGGTCGCCCACCCCGACGTCGTCGGCGTCGCCACCGCGGCCTTCGACGCGGTGCTCGGCGAGCGGCCGAACCAGATCGAACGCCAGCGTGAGGACGTCGTCCCCGACGCCGCGGCGCTCGCCAACCTCGCCGCAACGCCGGGCACGGTAACCGAGGCGGGCCTGCGCGGCAACGTCAGCGTCGGCTTCCAGTACATCTCCTTCTGGCTCGGCGGCCGCGGCGCGGTCGGCCTCAACAACCTGATGGAGGACGCCGCCACGGCGGAGATCTCGCGCAGCCAGCTCTGGCAGTGGATTCACAACCCGACGAAGCTCGAGGACGGCACCGTCATCGACCGCGAACTCGTCGTCCGCATCCTCGACGAGGAGACCGAGCGGATCCGCGCCGAGGTCGGCGAGGAGACCTGGCAAGCGGGGCGGCCGGAGGAGACGCGGCGCGTCTTCGAGGCGGTCGCGCTGGGCGACGAGTTCCCCGACTTCCTGACCGAAATGGCTTACGAGCTGCTCGACTGAGTCAGGTCCGGAGCCGAGGCCCGGCGCAGCAGGCGCAGGGTCTCCTCGAGGTGGCGGTCGATCAGCGTCTCCGCCTCGGCCGCGTCGCGCCGGCCGACGGCGGCGACGATCGCCCGGTGTTCGGCGATGATTCCTTCGATCCGCGGCAAGCCGGCGCTGAGCGCGGCGAGGCCCATCCGGTTCTGCTGGTCGCGGAGGCTGTCGTGGGTCCGCAAGACGATCGCGTTGCCGGTGGCGGCGACGAAGATACGGTGGAACTCGCGGTCGGCGTCGACGAAGGCGACCGCGTCGCCGCCGGCGGCGTGCCGCTCCTGAGCCTCGATCGCCGCGGCGAGCCGGTCGGAGAGGTCGAGGCCGAGCTCCATCACCCGCCGGATCGCGAACCGCTCGAGCAGCAGACGCGTCTCCATCACGTCCTCGACGTCGGCTGCCGAGATCGGCACCACCAGAGCGCCGCGCTTGGGGTAGAGCCGCAGCATCCCCTCCGCCTCCAGCCGCAGGAACGCCTCCCGCACCGGCGTGCGGCTGACGCCGACCGCCTCAGAGACCTCGCCCTCGCCGATCAGTCGGCCCTGGGCGTACTCACCGTCGAGGATGCGTTCCTTCGTATAGGCGTAAGCCCGGTCGGCGGCAGACATGGCATCGATTCATAGCGCATCGCAAGCCGGGCACTCGAAGCCTTTCGTCACGAAGATGCGTGCCTGCCCCAAATCCCCGCGCCAGCCGCCACAGACGTACCCTGGCAACACCGTGAACCCAGGTGAAGATCCCGGGTCCGGCGAGTGCGAAAGCGGCCCCATTCGGCAGCATCGCCAGGAAGACGATCCATGCTCGTCGTTTGGTGCGAGCGAGCGTCGCCACCTTTCACGCCGAAAGCCGGCAGGCCGCGAGCCCAGAAGCTCGGCAGACCCTAAGCCGTCTGGCCGCCGTCGACCACGAGGGCATGCCCCAGCGTGAAGCCAGCTCCCTCGGAGCAAAGCCAAAGCACCGCGTCGGCGATCTCCTCCGGGCTGCCGAGGCGGCCGATCGGCTCGTCGGCGACCATCGCCTGCATGCCCTTCTCGGTCCCGCCGGTCACCCTTCCGATCATCTCGGTGTCGATCACCCCCGGGCAGATTGCATTCACCCGGATTCCAGCCGCGGCGTAGTCGAGCGCCGCGGCACGGCTCAGACCGACGACGCCGTGCTTGGTTGCGCAGTAGGCCGCCTGACCGGCGATCCCCTTCACCCCTGCACCCGAGGAGGTGTTGACGATCGCGCCGCCGCCGCCCTCCAGCATCAGCGGCACCTCGTGCTTCAGGCAGAGGAAAACGCCGGTCAGGTTCGCGGCGACGAGCCTGTGCCATTCCTCCTCGTGCACCTCGGCGATCTCCTTGACCGGCTGCTCGATCCCGGCGTTGTTGAAGGCGAGGTCTAGTCGCCCAAAGGCCTCGACGGTCTGCTCAAGTGCCGCCTTGACGTTCTCGCCTCTGCCGACGTCGCAGCCGAGTGGTAACGCCCGGCCGCCGTCCTCCTCAATGAGGGCGGCGACCTCGCGGGCTCTGTCCTCGGAGAGGTCGGCGAGGGCGACCGCCGCACCCTCGCGGGCAAAGGCCAGCGCGGTTGCGCGACCGATGCCGCCGGCGGCTCCGGTGACGAAGGCGACCTTGTCGGCGAAGCGTTCCTGGCTCATGGCCGGATCATCACCTTTAGTGCCTCGCGCTCGTCCATCGCCCGGTAGCCCTCGGGCACCCCGTCGAGGTCCACGGTCCGGTCGAAGACGCGACCAGGTTCGATCCTCCCGTCGAGGATGTCGGGCAGGAGCTCGTCGATGTAGGCGCGGACGGGGGCGGGGCCACCGGAGATCGTGACGTTGGCGAAGAAGGAGGCTTCGCCGCCGGGCATCGCCTCGCTCTGCGGCACACCGACACGACCTACGGTCCCGCCTGGACGGGCGACTTTGATCGCCGTCCGTACCGCGGCGTCGGCACCGACGCACTCGAGGACCGAGTGGGCGCCTTGTCCTCCGGTCAGCTCCTTCACCCGTTCGACCCCCTCGGGACCGCGATCGGCGACGACGTCGGTAGCGCCGAACTCCCGGGCGAGGTCGGTGCGGTCGCCATGCCGGCCGAGGATGATGATCTGCTCGGCACCGAGCCGTTTGGCGGCGATCACGCCGCAGAGGCCGACGGCGCCGTCGCCGATGACGGCGACCGGCCTCCCAGGCTCTACGCCCGCCGTGACCGCGGCGTGGTGGCCGGTGCCCATCACGTCGGCTAAAGTCAGGAGCGAGGGCATCAGCGTCTCGTCGGGGGAGCTGGGAAGCGTGTAGAGGGTTCCGTCGGCCTGCGGGATGCGAAGTGCCTCAGCCTGCGCCCCGTCGAAGCCGGGTTCGCCGTTGCCAAAGAAGCCCGCGCGGACGCACTCGGTCTGCAGACCCTCCTGACAGAACTCGCAGGTGCCGTCCGAGTCTGCGAAGGGCATCACGACTAGGTCTCCCTTTTTCAGCCGGCCCACCCCTGAACCGAGCTCCTCGACGATGCCGATCGCCTCGTGGCCCATGATCCGCGCACCTTCGGAGGCCTCGAGCGCTTTGTAGGGCCAGAGGTCCGAGCCGCAGATGCAGGCGCGCTCGATCCGGATTAGCGCGTCCGTCGGCTGCTCGATCCTGGCGTCGGGGACCTCCTCGATCCGGACGTCCCCCGCCGCGTGCATGACGGTTGCTCTCATCGTTGCCTCCACCTCTCGTTCATCGATTTCGCGATCAGCAAAGCAGGTCTCTACCCTCGGATGGGAGGGCCTGATCTTCCATGCACCCACAGGGCACCCCGGCGGCGAGCGGAGGGCTCTAGGCTCGAGGGGCGGTCGGACAAGCACAGGAATGAAACTTGCAGAGGAGGTGGGTATGTCGATCGTGATCGTCGGTGCAGGGCCAAACTGATCAGCAAACGGCTCGACGAACCGAACGAGGAGCGACAGCGCCTCGAGCGCGTCCTAGATGCGCTAGGTGGCAACGCAACTAGAGGGAAACCTGGGCGACCCCGCGGAAGTAAAGCAACGGCGAAGCCCGTGCCGAGACGCCGCCGGCACCGAGGCGGCCGCGCCGACCAAGCCGTACTCTGGTCGAGAAATCGCCCGGCATCAGTGCCTCCGATGTTGCCAAACGGATGAAGGTCAAACCCAACTACCTCTATCGCGTCCTCGGCGACCTCGAGAACGAAGGCCGCGTTCGCAAGGACGCCCGGAAGTACTTCCCGGTCTCCTAGCGAAAACGGATCCTCCCCAATGGACGAAAGGGGGTATTTACGGACGCGACCCTTTGCCGCTGCCCGGGTCGCGAACGTCTGTTCCCAAGAAAGCATCTGTGAAGGCAGCGACTAGAGGTCTAGGAGGACCGGGCGGCAAATGGCGGTGACGACTCTGGGCCGCCAAGAGAGAAGACAATCGCCAGCTCCACGGAGTGGTTCTCCGCGCAGTTCGGCGCCTTCCTAGGCCCGGTGAGGCTGGCAGCGCCGGCCGGGGCCGCGCTCAACACCCGGGTCGCCGCATGGCCTATCCCCGGAGGCGCCCCGGTGACGAGCGCGACCTGATTACCGAAGTCATCTGTCGGTTCATACCCGCCCTATGCTCAGGCGGTCTGACCGCCGTCGACCACCATCGCGTGACCGATCGTGAATGCCGCCTCATCCGAGCAGAGCCACAGCACGGCGGCGGCGATCTCCTCGGCGCGGCCCATGCGACCGATCGGCTCCTGGGCGATGACGGCCGCGCGGCCCGCCTCGGTGCCGCCGGTGAAGCGCCGCATCATCCCGGTGTCGATGATGCCGGGACAGATCGCGTTGATGCGGATGTTCGCGGCGGCATAGTCGAGCGCGGCCGACCTGGTCATGCCAATCACGCCGTGCTTGGTGGCGGCGTAGGCGGCCTGGCCCCGGAAGCCCTTGAGGCCAGCGCCGGAGGAGGTGTTGACGATCGCACCGCCGCCCTGCCGGAGCATCAGCTCGATCTCATGTCTCATGCTGAGGAACGCGCCGCGCAGGTTGACCGCGACGAGGCGGTCCCACTCCTCCTCGTCGATCTCGGCGGCCGGCTTGACCGGCTGCTCGATCCCTGCGTTGTTGAACGCGATGTCCAGACGGCCGAAACGATCGACGCTGGAGCGCAGGGCCGCCTCGATCTCCTCGCCGCGGCTTACGTCGCAGGGGACGGCGAGCGCCTGGCCGCCTGCCTGCTCGATCAGGCGCGCGGTCTCCTGGTTACCGTCGGTCGCGATGTCGGCGACCACGACGCTCGCCTCCTCGCGGGCAAAGGCGAGTGCGGTGGCACGGCCGATGCCGCCGCTCGCGCCGGAGACGAAGGCGACCCTTCCGCCGAAGCGGCCGCTCACGGCCGCACCATCACCTTCAACGGATCGCGCTCGTTGATCGCCCGGTGGCCGTCCGGGGACCCGTCGAGATCCAAGTCCGGTTGAAGAACCGGCCTGCCTCGATCCCCTTCGATGATGTCGGGGAGGAGGTTAGTGTAGGCACGGACGGGGGACGGGTCCGCCGCCGACCTTGACTTGGCCAATACGGACATCACACATAGGTCCCCCTTCTTGACCCGGCTCACCTCAGAGCCGAGCTCCTTGACCAACCTGATCGCCTCGGGACCCATCATCCGCGCGTCCTCGGCCGGGTCGATGCTCTTGTAGGGCCAGCGGTCGGATCCGCGGATGCAAGCGCGGGTAATGCGGATCACGGCGTCGGTGGGCTGCTCGGTCCTTGCGTCGAGGACCTCCTCGATGCTGAGGCCGCCGGCGGCATGCATGACGGTCGCCTTCACACTTCCTCGCTTCCTTTTCGCTCGCCATGATTGTGCGATGTGCCCGTCATAGACTCAAATGCATCTTCTTGGGTTCCCATCGAAAAAAACTATGGACCGGCCCGTCCCGCGCTGTCGCCCACGAGCGCTCGTTTCGCGGGCGTCCGAGAAGCTCTCGCCCTTCCAGCCCTTGGTCTCCCCACCAGCGGCGACGACCGAGCCGGCGCAAAAGAAAGAACGCCACGCACCCGCCCGCGGATTTGGCACCCCACCCAGCCACCCACGGCAGGCCTCGCGAATCGGGTTACCGAGGTTCGCCGTCGGCTGGAACATCGAAGTCTCCCGCGGCATCCATCAGTGCACTGATCACCTGCTGCGCCAGTGGGTGGGGATCTCCGGGTGGAAGGAGAGCGTAGATGTCGCGCCTGGGGATCTCCCCTTTCACCGGGCGGATCGCGACACCGGCGAAGTCGCCGACAAGCAGACCGGGCACCCAACCAACCCCGAGCCCACGCGCGATTAGACCCCGGGTGGCGACGGGATCCTGCGAAGTCGCAACCACATGCGGCTTGAACCCCGCCTCGAGACAGGACTCAATCAGGAAGCCCTCGGTCGACGGCACGATCCAGTCGTCTTCGGCGAGTTCCGCCAATCGAATCGAACCGGTCCCTTGCGCCAGTCGATGCCCGATGGGTAGGCCGACTAGGAAGGTGTCCTCGAATAGGTCGATTCGCTCTGCGGCCTCCATGCTGCGCCGCTCGGCCGTGGTGTCCTGATAGCTGAGAGCGATGTCGAACTCGCCGCCCAGAAGGCGAGCTTCGAGGGTGTCCGCGGTGACCTCACTGAGCAGCGCGCGCAGATTGGGGTCGCTCTCGCGCAGCTTCCCAACCACCGCGGGAACGAAGCTCGCCATCGCAGTAGGGAAGGAGCCAATCCGTATCGTCTCGCGGCGTTTGTCGCCGAGGCCTGCGACTTGGCTGTCGGCGAGCGCGAGGCGCCACGCGACGTGATCTGCATGCTCCAGCAGGACGCTGCCGGTCGGTGTCACCCGGATCCCTCCTCGTCCGCGATCGAGAAGCCGGGTCCCGACTTCGGTCTCGAGCAGCGCGATCTGGTGTGAAACCGAAGGCTGCGAGAGCGAGAGCGCAACCGCGGCCCGCGAGAACGAACGCTCGTGGGCGACGGCGCGGAAGGTCAGCAGGCGCCTGGGGTCCATAGATTTTCTCGATGATACTTAAAGAAGATGTATTTGAAACTATGCGATTGCCCTCCCACAATCGGTCTCCAGAACGGGATCTGAGATCAGGTCGGCCACGAACGTCCGGGCCTGCTGACGCAGAGCCAACCTGCCGGCCGGGACCAGTGGTGAGGTGCTCGAGAGCCTACGCATGGTGAAGCCCCGTCCCCGGGACATGCGCACCACACCTTGAACCAAGCAACGGAGGAACGATGAAAGCAACCGTCATGCACGCAGCCGAAGACGTCCGCATCGAAGTTGTCCCGGACGCCAAGCTCGAGCAGCCGACCGACGCGGTGATCCGCGTCACCCGGGCCTGCATCTGCGGCAGCGACCTCTGGCCATACAAGAGCCTCGACCCCGCCGAAGGCGCCCGGATCATGGGCCACGAGGCGATCGGCGTCGTCGAGGAGATCGGCACCGATGTCACCCGGATCAAGACCGGTGACTTGGTCGTCATGCCCTTCGCCTTTTCCGATGGGACCTGTGAGTTCTGCCATGAAGGTCTGCAGACCGAGTGCGTTCACAAAGGCTTTTTCGGCAACGGTTTGGAGGGAGTCGGCGGCGCCCAGGCCGAGGCGCTCCGCATCCCCCTCGCCGACGGCACCCTTTATCCCTTGCCCGCCGATGGAGATGAAGCACTGATGCCCTCGCTTCTGACTCTCGCCGACGTAATGGGGACCGGCCACCACGCGGCGGTCGCGGCGAGGGTCGCGCCGGGGAAGTCGGTCGCAGTGGTCGGCGACGGCGCGGTCGGGCTCTGCGGCGTGATCGCCGCGAAGCGACTGGGAGCCGAGCAGATCATCATCCTCGGCCGCCATGCCGACCGGACCGACCTGGCCCGCGAGCTCGGCGCCACCGACGTCGTCGCCGAACGGGGTGAGGAGGCCGTCGAGAAGGTGCGCGAGCTGACCGGCGGCTCCGGCGCCCACTCTGTCCTCGAGTGCGTCGGACTCGATGTCTCGACGCAGACCGCGATCGAGGCAGCCCGACCGGGCGGTGCCATCGGTCGGGTCGGAGTCCCCCAGGACGAGAGGATGCCCGGCGGCGAAACCTCGTTCTTCGCCAACGTCACGATCGGCGGCGGTCCGGCCCCGGTCCGCGCTTACATCGACGAGCTGCTGCCCGACATCCTCGACGGCACGATCGAGCCCGGCCGGGTCTTCGACCGCACCGTCGGCCTGGACGATGTCCCCGAGGGCTACCGAGCGATGAACGAGCGCGAGTCGTTGAAGGTCATGGTCCGCCCCTGACATGGAGCCGCTCCGCCAACGCGACGCTAGACTCACGCCCCTAAGTGGATGGCGCAGCGCAACCGCGGAAGCGTGCTCTTCTAATCGACTATGCGGGAGTGCTGACGTCCAGCGTCAAAGTGTCGTTTTCGAGCTTTTGCGTCAGCCGACAGCTCCCACCCTCGCGGTTGATCGAGGTGTTCGGGACACCGGCCGGAGCACAGCTTCTCGGTGCCATCGAGCGGGGTGAGATCGACGACGCCCAGTTCGAGCGAGAACTGGCTCCGCTGCTCGGGCCACTGGTGAATCCGGAGGGCACACTCGACGCGCTCGCAGGGGGGCTGGAGCAAAGTTCGGGACTGCTTGCCAGCATCGGCCGATTGCGCGGCGAAGGCGTCAAGACGCTTCTCGTCTCGAACTCCTTCGGCCGGTCGTGGTACCGCGCCGTCGATATCGAGAGCACATTCGATGCCGCGATCCTCTCCGGCCAGCTCGGGATCCGAAAGCCGTCACGAGCCATCTACCGGGCTGCGCTCGAGACTGGCGGCGTCACCGCAGACGAGGCCATCTTCATCGATGACCTCGAGATCAATCTGGAGGGAGCGCGCCGGGTGGGAATCGCCGGTTACCTCCACACCGACGAGGACTCGACCATCCGGCTCCTGACCGAAGTCTTTGGCGTACCGGCTAGCCGTTGACGGCCGCAAAGATCGCTCTCACGTCATCGACGAGGAGCCAGCGGCTGCCGGCTGCGACGTGCGGGGTGAGAGCGACGTTGGGTAGTCCGAAGAGGCCGCGTGGCACAGCAGGCTCCTCGGGGAAAACATCGAGACCGGCGCCGAGGATCGTGCCGGCTCTCAGCGCTCGCTCGAGCGCGTCGAAGTCGAGAAGCATGCCGCGAGCCGCGTTGACGACGATTCCCTCCGGTCCGAGCTTCTCGAGGAACCCCTCGTCCACGATGTATTTCAGCTCAGGGCTGAAGGCGAGGTGAATCGAGACCGCGTCGGCCCATCCCGGCAGTGCCTCGAGGTCGATCCACCGCGCGCCCAACTCCTCCTCGAGCTGCGGGTGCTTGCTGCGACTCCAAAATCCGACCTCCATCCCGAACGATCTCGCCTGGCGCATGACCGCCCTCGCCGTCTCGCCGGCGCCGAGGACGCCGAGCCGCCGACCGCGGAGAACGATCGGAGGACGAGCGCCCTTCCAGTTGAGAATGGTCGGCGGATGTCCTCCTGATTCAACCGCCGACGCGGACTGAGGCGGCACGGGGTCCTCGGCGCGAACCTGTGCGTCGCCGACGAACCCCCTCGCCAGGACGAGGAGGAACATCATCACGTGCTCGGCGATCGAAGCGGTAGTTGGGCGCGGGACCGTGCGGACATCGATACCACGACTTGCGCAGGCATCGAGATCGATGTTGTTGGTGATCGTTCCCAGGACGACAACCCGCTGCAGCACTGAGGACGCATGATCGAGCAACTCTTGATCCACGGGCTCGCGCTCGATCACCAGCACGTCGGCCGTTTCGACCGCCTGCAGCAGGTCGTCTCGGTCGGCCGCCGCCGTCGAACGCCAACCGCGCCCGATCTCCTCCAGGACCTCGACCATCACATTGAGCTCGATCGACTCCGGGTTGATCCAGGACTCCAGCCACTCGTAGACCGTGCGATCGCCACAGGCCGCACGGGCCATCCGGAACTCAGTGGCGTCCTCGCCGAAGACGACGTGCCGCTCCATCTTTGCGGCTACCGCTCCGTCACGATCTCGACGGTTTCCGTCGGGGTCTGCAGCAGCTCGCTTCGAAATTCCTCGCTCGTCCGCCGCCGCTTCGGGATCAGGCGTCGCTCGAGCGCGAACACGGCTGGACTCCCGGCGAACGGATAGGGATCGATCCTGACATGTCGGGGCGCCAGCGGCGCGAAGGGCTCCAAGGCCGTGAAGCGGATCTCGGTCTCTGTTCCGTCGTAGCCGGTCGGAACGAAGCCAAGGGAAAACTCGTCTCCGTCGGCGAGCTTCGGGAATCCGCAGAAGTACAGCGCGGTGCGGTCGAAGACCTGCAGCAGCTTGTAGTTCGTCCACTGCTCGTTCTCGTCGATGCCAAGCTGGGCCCGTCGCTTGGGGTAGGAGTCCTCGAGGTC
>Ga0081455_10007143_pt1 | contig 11821 bp, 11 predicted proteins | sample TabmetS3T2R1_FD_70207 | JGI IMG/M metagenome (GOLD analysis project Ga0081455, IMG submission 70207) | Tabebuia heterophylla rhizosphere microbial communities from the University of Puerto Rico - S3T2R1 | ecosystem: Host-associated > Plants > Roots > Rhizosphere ...
AGATCACGGGTTTCGCTGGCGTGTCGCTGCAGCCCAACGCCGGGTCGCAGGGCGAGTACGCGGGCTTGTTGGTGATTCGCGCGTATCACGAGCAGCGCGGCCAGCCGCAGCGCGACGTGTGCCTGATCCCGAAGTCGGCGCACGGCACCAATCCCGCGAGCGCCGTGGTCGCGGGCATGCGCGTGGTGGTGGTGGAGTGCGATGACAATGGCAGCATCGACGTGCGCGATCTGCAGGCGAAGGCTGCGCAGCACGCCGACAGGTTGGCTGCGTTGATGATCACGTATCCGTCTACGCACGGTGTGTTCGAGGAGAACGTGCGCGAGATCTGTCAGATCGTGCACGACCACGGTGGCCAGGTGTATCTGGATGGCGCGAACATGAACGCGCAGGTCGGCTTGTGCCGCCCCGGTGACTTCGGTGCGGACGTGTGCCACCTGAATCTGCACAAGACGTTTTGTATTCCGCACGGCGGCGGCGGGCCGGGCATGGGGCCGATCGGGGTCGCCAAGCATCTGGCGCCGTTTCTGCCGGGCCACCCAGTCACGGGTGGCGGCGGTGAACATGCCATCGAGCCGGTGTCCGCGGCGGCATACGGCAGCGCGAGTATTCTGACGATATCCTGGATGTACATCGCAATGATGGGTCCGTCCGGGCTCACGCGCGCGAGCGAAGTCGCGATCTTGAACGCCAACTACATGGCCAAGCGGCTCGCGCCGCATTACCGCGTGTTGTTCCGGGGACAGCGCGGGATGGTCGCGCACGAGTTCGTGATCGATGGGCGTCCGTTCAAAGCCAGCGCCGGCATCGAGGTGGAAGACATCGCGAAGCGCTTGATGGATTACGGCTTTCACGCGCCGACCATGTCCTGGCCCGTGCCCGGCACCTTGATGATCGAGCCCACCGAGAGCGAATCGCGCGCGGAGCTCGATCGCTTGTGCGACGCGTTGATCGCGATCCGGGAGGAGATTCGTGCGATCGAAACTGGCGCAGCAGATCGCGCCGACAATCCGCTCAAGCATGCGCCGCATCCGGCGGATGCGCTGCTGGCCTCCGACTGGAACCACGCGTACTCGCGCGAGCAGGCCGCATATCCGGCGCCCTGGACCCGCGTGCACAAGTTCTGGCCGCCGGTCGCGCGCGTGGACAACACCTACGGAGATCGCAATCTGGTCTGCCTGTGTCCGCCGCTCGAGGCGTACACTGAGTAGATGGCTGGCCTGACGTCTCTCGGCATCGAACACGACTATCGCGGGCTGGCGTTGCCGCGCGAGCAGCATGCCGCCGTGCGCTTCGGGCTGGATGCGCATGAGCTGATCGTCGAGGTCGACGCGCCGTACTTCGGCGACCCTGCGCCGGCCGGGCCTGCGGGACCGACCGAGCGTTTGTGGGAGTACGAGGTTTGTGAGTTGTTCATCGCCGATGCCGGCGAGCACTACTTGGAGATCGAACTGTCGCCGCACGGGCAGCATCTGGTGTTGGAGCTGCAGGGTGTGCGCAACGCAGTCCGCACGCGCTTGCCCATCGCATATTCGGCTAGCATCGAAGTGGCCGCGCAGGCCCAGGGCCAGGTCCGCGGTCGCTATCGCGGAAGCGCGCGCGTGCCGGCGGCGTATTTGCCGGCCCGACCGACGCGGGCCAACGCGTATCTGATCCATGGTTCGGGTGCCGATCGCGCCTACCATGCGCACTCGCCACCCCAGGGCACGGCTCCGGACTTTCATCGGCTGGAGTGTTTCGTGCCGTTCCGCTGGGCGGCGGACGCGCTATAGTGGTTAGACCCCCAGGCAAGGAGTTCTCCGTGAGCGAGACGAAGTCACAAGGCAGTATCGACGACGAGATCGAACGCACGTTGCTGCTGCACCGCCGCCTGTTCTTCAGCGACGAGGTGAATCAGGAGACCGCCACCGAAGCGATTCGCAAGCTTTGGTTTCTGGAGCTGAGCGCGCCGGGTAAGCCGATCACGTTGATCATCAATTCCCCGGGCGGCTCGGTGGATGCGGGGTTTGCGGTGTGGGACCAGGTGAAGATGCTGTCGTCGCCGGTAAGCACCGTGATCACCGGGCTCGCGGCGTCGATGGGATCGCTGTTGAGTTTGTGCGCGGGTAAGGGCCGTCGGTTCGCGACGCCGAACGCGCGCATTCTGATCCATCAGCCGTCGATCCACGGCGCGCTGCGCGGGCAAGCGAGCGACCTCGAGATCCATGCGCGCGAGATTCTGAAGACGCGTGCGCGCATCGTGCAGCTGTATGTCGACGCCACGGGCAAGGATCGCGATACGATCGCGCAGGCCATCGAGCGCGACACCTGGCTATCCGCCGAGGAGGCCAAAGACTTCGGTCTGTTGGACAAGATCGTTACGAGCTACAAAGATCTGCAGTGATCACTGCATACGCAGCAATACTTTGAGCATGCCGGGCTCGCTCGCGCGCTGCAGCGCGCGCTCGGCGTCGCTCAAAGGGTAGATGGCGTCGACCAGTTGTTCGGGCTGCAGCGCGCCGCTGGACAGGCCCACGATCGCTGGCACGAACGGGCCGCAGCGCGAGCCAACCACGGTGATCTCGTCGATCACGAGCGGTGCGGCATCGAAGCTCAGCGCGCCGTGGTACGTGCTCTTGAGCACGAGCGTGCCGCGCGGCCGCAACAGCTCGAGCGCGCGCGCGATGCCGCTGGGAGAGCCGGTGGCATCGACAACCAAGTCGAACGACTTGGCGGCTGGCTCGTCTGGCGACGCGACCGCCAGGCCGCGTCGCTGCGCGAGCGCGAGCTTCTTGGCATGTTTGCCGACCAGTACCGGAGCCGCGCCCTGATTCGCGAGCACCATGCTGATCAGTTGGCCGAGTTTGCCGTCGCCGAGCACTGCGATGCGATCGTTGGGAGAGACGTAGAGTTGTTCGGTGATCTCGTAACAGGCGGCGATCGGTTCGATGAAGCAGGCTGTTTGATCGGACAATGCGGCCGGTACGCGGTGGAGGTTGGCGATGGGCAGGGTGAGGTACTCGGCGAAGCAGCCGTCTTTGCCGAGGATGCCGAGTACCGTGCGCGTGGCGCAATGTCGGCCGAGGCCGCGGTCGCACAGGGAGCACTTGCCGCAGGCGAGGTTGATCTCGCCCGCGACGCGCGCGCCGATCCATTGTGCGTCGCTCGCGTCGACGACGTCACCGACGAACTCGTGGCCGAGCGTGCCGGCGAAACCCATGTAGCCGCGGGCGATCTCGAGATCGGTGTTGCAGATGCCCGCCATGCGCACGCGCACGAGTGCTTCGTGTGGTTTGCGTGAGGGTGGGTCGATCTCGCAGAGGGCGACGCCGGTTTCAGTGCGACGCAGGGCTTGCATTGGGGAAGGGCGGGTGCGCAGTAACAATGAGGCGGTGCGTCGTCAATCGTCAGCAAATTGGGGGGTGGGGCAAGTTTGAATAAGGAGAGCGGGTGGCGTTGGGTTGACGCTTCCGCGTGCGTAGGCTTTGATGCCCCCCTGTGCCCACCACAGTTGTCACTTTGCTCGAGTTGTGCGCGCGTCGCTTCAAGCGCGAGCCCAGTGAGTTACGTCCGGACGACGATGTGTTCGACAGCCTCGGGATCGACAGCGTGCAGGTGCTGTCGCTGCTGAGCGAGCTGGAGCAGCACTTCGACGTGGAGATTCCGGATTACGAGCTGCGCGACGTGCGTAGTTTTGCTCAGCTGGCCGAGTGCATCGAACGTCGCTTGTGAGCGCGCTCGCTTCAGTTGCGTTTAGGCAGCCCGCGTGCGCCGCGCGCAATCCATTCCAGGATTACGCGTGCACCGCGTTCCGCTGCTTTGCGCTGATTCTTTTGCCATTGTTCGCGGCCACTCGATCCGACCACGTTGGTGGTCACGAGCACCGCCGCGAACGGTAGATCGCGGGCAGCGCATGCCAGCGCCACCGAGAACGCCTCGAGGTTCTCGGCGCAGCAGCCGCTCTTGCGGGCGAGCCGATTTGCCAGCGGATCGTCCGTGGTGATGCCGAGCGTGGTCGCGACGGGACCGCGCAGCGCGCCAGCGTCGCTCTGCGCTAGGCCGTTGGAAAGCGATGCGTCGGGTTCGAGTTGAAGTTGCATCGGCGCCGGGAAGGCCGCTTTGTCGGCCAGGACCGTCGCGTCGACCAGCTGGATCGTTTTCGGGATCAGTGGCTGAAGCGGCTGCCACTCGCTGCGGCGCGGGTACAGACCGCACGAGCCGAGCAGGATGACTGCGCGCGGGCGCGCGTCGCGCACGTGGCGCATGGTCCCGCCTGCCGCGGCGGGTAGTCCGACTCCGACAGTTGCGCAAACCACCCGCAAGCCATCCACGACACCTGCCAAGGTCGTCCCCAAGCTCGCCCGCAAACCGAGCAGCTCGGGCGCGTGGGCCGCCAGAATCAGCAGATCAGAACCCTTCGTCGTCGCCATGTGGGCGAACCATAGCCAAACGTGCGCGCCTTCTCTAGCGCCACGGCATGCGCGGATGAGTGTGACGGCGAAGTCGCGGCACGAATCTCCGTATCCTAATGACGGGCGCTGATTTAGCCTCGAGTGGTGGAGGATGTACCCCAACAGCGGCCGGTCGATCGCCAGCGCGTGGTGTATCGCTGGGACCTCGACAAGACGTATCTGCGGACGGAGTTCGACACGGTGCGCGATCTGTTATCGCGCGCTTTCGAAGGTGCCAAAGACAAGCACACCGTGCCCGGTGCCTCGGCGTTGTTGCGCGAGATCAAATCCACGCAGCCGGCGGGCTTGTACATTTTGTCCGGCAGTCCAGAGCAGATGCGGCGCGTGCTCGAGGCCAAGTTGCGCCTGGATGGCGTGACCTGGGATGGACTCACGCTCAAGCCGAGCTTGAAACAATTGCTGCGCGGGCATTTCGGGTTTCTGCGCGACCAAGTGGGTTTCAAGTTGAGCGCGCTATTGACCTCGCGCGAAGCGTTGCCGGCACATACCGACGAGATTCTGTTCGGCGATGACGCCGAGACCGATGCCTTCGTGTATTCGCTGTACGCGGATTTGAGCGCCGGTCGCGTGGGCATGGACGTTCTGACGCAAGTGCTGCAGCGCGCGGCGGTGCGCGCCGAGGACATTCCGGATCTGTTGCGTTTGGCTGGACGGTTGCCGCGGCGCGATCATTGTCTGCGGATCTTCATTCATCTCGATCGCATCTCCTCGCTCGAGGCCTTCGGAGAGTACGGCAAGCGCGTGGTGCCGTTTTACAACTACTTCCAGCCGGCGGTCGTGTTGGTCGAAATGGGTGCACTCGAGGCCAAGGCTGCGCTGCGCGTGGCGGCGGAACTGGTGATCGATCAGGCGTTCAGCCCCGAGGCGTTGCTCGCCAGTTTCGTGGAAATCGCACGGCGCGGACACGTGGGTAAACTCGCCAAGCAAGCGCTGTTGGGCGCACTCTTGGGCGTGGGCACGACTGAGTTCGCGACGGCGACCCCCGTGCTGATCGCGTTCGGGCGCGAGCTGGAGCGCACCGAAGTTCGCGACTCGCAGCCTGCGGATGTGCCCGAAGCCATCGACTATCCCTCGCTGCTGGCGCGCGAGCGTGCCCGCGCGCACGCGGCCAAGCTGCGTGTCACCAAACGTACCTGACTTTGTAGGCTCGCGTTTGCTGTGTACCATGCGGCTCCATGACCGAGGGGACACCGGCCGAGCCGCGCTCATCGTTTCCAGCGGGAGCGCGCTGCGCGTTGCATCCCGAGCGCTTGGCGGAGCGTACGTGCGTACGCTGCGGCAACTACATGTGCCCCGAATGCGCGAGCAGCAACGCCGCCGGCATGTGTCTAGCCTGCGCGAGTCGCGAGGGTGCGGGCGGGCGCTTCCCGTACAGCCGTGACAACTACACGTTCGATGGGCTGTTGAACCTCGCGCTCTCGCGCTGGAAGCAGAACTGGCTCGCGCTCGCGCTGATCTACGGTGCGACCTTGCTCGTCACCTACGGTCCACCGGTCGTATTGGGCGCAACCGCTGGCGTGCTGTCGACCTTGAAGGGCGAGCACGCTGACCAACCGCTCAACGCGCTGGGGCAGATCTTGGGAGTGATTCTGCAGTTCGCTTCGCAGTTGGTGCTCTTCGGCTGCTCGCTCGATGTGCTCGAGCAGATTCCGCTCAGCTTCGGGCGCGCGATGGCGCGCTTGAAAGCTCTGCCGCACATGCTGTTGCAGCTGTTGATCATCTACGGCGGCATCGCTGTGTGCGCTGGGCTGGGCTTCGCCGCGTACAGCATCGTGTCGAGGCTGGCGACGGAACTGGCTGGGTTCATGGCTGCCGGCGCTGTGGCGTTGGCGGTCGTACCAGTCATGATCTACGTGTCCTTGGGCATCGTGTTCATGTTGGTCGAGCTGGCCCACAATCCCGAGGCCAACGCCTTGTCCGCGCTGCGGCTGTCCTGGACGCTCGCGTATCGGCGGCGTTGGTCGATCGCGGGGGTGTTGTTCGTGTCCGGCTTGATCAGCGGTGCCGGCGTGTTGCTGTGCTGTGTCGGTCTGCTCGCGAGCGCCCCGCTCGGGATGTTGTTGTACGGAGCCTTGTTTCTCACGCTCAAGCAGCCGACCGCCGCGAACGAACGCGCGCAGGCGCACGAATGGCCGGTGTGATCACGCAGCCTACGTGCGCTGCACGCTCAGCGCGAGGTGCAGTGGTACTTCCTCGAGCGGTCCGAAGAACGCCGGGTCCAGTTGCAGAATCTCGGGCGTGACGCGCAGCTCTCGCAGCTCCGGCAAAGCGTCGAACCCGGCAGCCCGCAGCCCAATGAAGTAGTCCTCCAGGGTTTTGTGGACCAGCTGGACTTCGAGCTGCGCGCCGTCGCGTTTCCAGATCTTGCCCGCGAAGCGGCTGTTGCGCGCCTCGAAATAGCGGCGTTGTTGGACTTCGAAGTAGAACGGTGGTTCGGCTGCACGCAGCCAGGGCAAGGCAGGATGCGGAACGGCGAACACGAAGCGCCCGCCGGCTGCTAGCACGCGCGCGACTTCGCGCATGCAGGCGCGCATGTTGTCGGTCGTCAGATAGTTGAACAGGAACATCGCCAGCACCAAGTCGAATGCGCCTGTGTCCAGTTGCGTGAGATTCGTGGCGTCGCCCACGGCGTATTCGATGCCGAGGGGTTGGCGGCGTTCTTCGGCCTGCGCCGCGTCGATCATCGCACGCGAGACGTCGATGCCGACGACCTTGCGCGCGCCGCGCTCGCGCAGCAAGCGCGCGCAGTAGCCTTCGCCACACCCGAGGTCGAGCACGCGCTCGCCGGCGAACGGCTCGCACATCGCCAGCACGGCCGGGCGCGCGGTGAAGTCGGAGACCGACGACGGTTGTTTGCGCGTCCAACCCGACGCCGTCGCGTCGTACAATTCGCGCGCGCTGCGAGGGTCGTCGTTCACGGCCGCTCCGTGATCGGCGTCGACACTGCCAACAGCCGATAGCTCGCCGTGTTCACGGGCGAAGACGCTGCGGAGTTATGGCGGCGCAGATCGTCGAGGCTATCGTCGAAGACGATCAGTGACTCGCTGCCGACTTCGCTCCAGCGCGCGAACGGCACGCGCGTGTCCACGCTGTCTGGTCCACCGCGCTCGATGGCCGGCGTGAGCTTGCGGTACTCGAGATCGTTGTAGCGAAACCTGAAATCGAGCGACAGGCGCACGCCGGAACGCTTGCGGCGCACGGTTTTGTGCAGGAGCCGGGCGTCCGCCACGTACAGATGGCCGTGCTTCATGCTGCAGTCGGAATACGCGAGCTTGGGGGCGATGTCGTGGCCTTCATCGTAGTCGTTCAGCGCGCGCATGCCGCCCAGTTCGAGTTCGCGCTCCATTTCGAAGCATTCGATGGTGATGTTGTCGATATCACCCAGCACCGGCAGCACGCATACCGCGGCGTCCGGCGGCACGCCGGCCCAGACGTCGGAGTGGAGCTTGGTGCTCGAGAACGGTGCGCGAGCGCGGTCTTCGTCGACGTCGCCGTAGACCAGACGCACGTTCACCGGCAGGTCGATGCCATCGACATGGGAGGCGAGTTCGAAGTCGGACAACGCGCGTACCAGACTGCGATGCAACAGATTGAACTCGAGCGTATGTTCGCGGGTCGGCGCGAGCATGCCACCGCGCGTGTAGTTCACCAGGCTGCTGCGGCGCTCGAGCAAACGTTCGCACGCCTGCGCCTCGGTCAACGGGCCCGGTGCATCGGTCACGGCTGCGACGTAGCCCAAGAGCGCGCTGCGAATGGCTTCGAAGCGCTGGCTGTCGAGGCGTTGTTCGAACAACAGCCGCCATTTGCGCGCGTCTGGAAAAGCGCTAGCCAGCATCGAAAACACGTCGTCGCCGCGCCGAGAAACTTGCAGAGCGGTCGCTGTCATTTGCCCACCTCATGTTGCTGGCTGATCTGGATCGGAACGCCGACGCGCGGGCGGGTGCCCGAGGTGCGCGTGGCTTCATGAGACTCGTGAAAAACGTGCCGGAGCAAACCGTCGAACCAGTGCTGGCGCGCATCGAGCACGCGCTGCGCACCGCGCAACATCAGCTCTTGATGTTCCGGGTGGTCGGCGTACGGCTGCATGGCCTCGACGATGTTGCGGCCGTGGCCTTCGTCGCAGTGCACGTGTATGGTCCAAAACACGTAGTCGGCGGGGCTCATGCAGTGACTGTTGCGGATGCCTTGCAGGATCTGTCCGTACAGCGTCGGCACCACGCATTCGGTTCCGGGGCCCATGGCCGACAGGCCTTCGAGCCAGGGGCTGTCGCGGCACACTTGCTTGTAGGCAGCATTGAATGCGTCCGTTTCGGGGATGGCTGCGATCTGCGCGAGCGCGTGTTCATCGAGCCCGAGTGCACGCAGAAAGCGGCGAAACAGCGCGGGGTGCGTGAGGTCCGCGCCTTTCTTCGTGTTGTGTTCCATCAGGTCAACGACTTGCGCGCGGCTGACGACGCCGGTTTCGATCAAGGTCGACACGACGTCGCCCTGCGCGCCGTGGTTGACCTGTTGTTCGAATGCAGCTGCGAGCTGCGTACCCGTGACCAGACCGGCCTCGAGCAGTAGTAAGTGCACGCGATCGCGAATGCGCGCGGGCTCGCCGATCTCCTCGTACATGTTCAGGACCAGCAATGTGCGGGCGTGTTCGTCCGGTGAGTTGGAGATCACGGCCGCGAGGTTGCGGGCGAAACGCCGCGAGTACAGGTAGTGCTGCGCTGCGAATGCGCGCAATTGCGCCAATCCGAGTTGCTCTGTTGCCATCCGTTGCAGAAACGGATGCCGCAACGCAGGATGCGACGTGACCGCTTGGTCGAGGCGTTCGAAGAAGGTCTTGGCTGTGTTGGAGAGGGTCGGTGTGGGTTTTCGCGGTGGTATGGTTTGCATCTCAACTGCTTGGCGGAGACAGCACCAACACGAACTCACAGTGGTCGGCACCGCGTCGCGCGCATTGGGCTTCTTCGACTTGGATGGGTGTGTCGAAGCGCAGTGACAGCCCGCTCAGCAAGCCCACAACGAATGGACACAGGTTACTTCTCTGAGTCACGTAGTGCATGCGAAGCGTGTGCGCATCCATCGCCTCGATGCGAAACGATGGCGGCCGTAAATTGCGGAAGCTCTTGCCGACCCGAACGTGTAGGTCGTCGAGGCTGAGCAGGAAGTCGTGCAAGGACGGACCGGCGATGTCGAACAGCGGCCCGTAGCCCTGACGCTCGGTGAAGGGCACCCAGAACTTCCCGAGCGCTTTCAGGAAGTCGTCCTGGTGAATGCCGAGCTCACGACAGGCTATGCCTACCAACTGGTAGGTCAGCGCATCGTCATATGCGTGCATTTTGTCGAATTGGGTCTCAGTTAGCGACGCGGCGCGGGCGACTTTGTCCCAAACGTCGTGGCTGTATTGTGAGATGACTAGCTCTTTGAGAGCTGCGTTAACCAACCCGTACATTTGACGCCATTCACGCGATGGATGAGGATTCAGCCAACCTCTCAGGGTGCGGCAGAACTGTCTCATGGTCAGCATCGCGAACTGCGTGACGGAAGAAAAGATGTGCGCTGTTGCAGAGCATCGCAAAGCCACAACGCGCTGGAATTCCGTCGCGCATGGATTGCGTGAACGCGGACGCCATGACGGATGGAAGCCGGTTGCGTCGGTCGCTCGCCGCGCAGCTTGGGCTTCGTCCAGTCACTTCGGTATGGCCGCATGGGTTGTCGGGGTCGGCGGATGAGCGCGCTGTCTGCTGCGGTGAGCGCGCTCGTGGAAGGCGGCATCCAGGTGCATGCCATCCTGGATCGCGAACAGCGCATCGTGGCTGCGAGCGAGGCCTTTGCGAGTTTGATCGCGCTCGAGCCGTGGCAACTGCGCGATCGTGCGCTGCTGGAGATTCTGTCCGATTGGCAGAGTCGCGTGACCGCGCACGAATTCGTGGCGTCGATCGAGCGCGGGCTGCATGAGGTCACGCGCACGCATGCTGCCCAAGTCGGCCCGATCTGCGACGTATTTCGAAACTCCGTGCAGGGCATCGCGCTGGCTTCTGCGGCGCGGTTGATGCGCGCGAGTTTGGTGCCGCTACAAGCCGGCGACGAGCAAGGCTTGACGGCACTGTGCATCGAGGACCTGACGCACGTGGTCGCGGTCGCTCTGGCGTTCGAACAAGACCGCGTGCGCGCGTCGCGCGAGCGTGATCAGTTGCGCGGCGAATGGGACACTCGTTTGCAGGAGCGCACGGCGGATCTCGAGCATGCCAACGCGCAACTGCTGCGTGAGATTGCTCAGAACATCAAGACCGAAAAGGCGCTGCAACGCAGCCAGGAGCAACTGCATCACGCGCAGCGTCTGGAAGCAGTCGGGCGGCTCGCCGGAGGCATCGCGCACGACTTCAACAACCTACTATCGATCGTGTTGGGCTACAGCGCGGCGTTGATCGATCAGCTCCCGGCGGATTCGCCTCTGTGCCCGGATCTGGACGAGATCCGTCAAGCTGGTGAACGCGCGAGCGAACTCACGCGCCAGCTGTTGGCGTTCGGGCGCCAGCAGGTGCTCGAGCCCAAAGTGCTGGACTTGAACGAGACCGTGAGTCGCGTGGATCGCATGATGCGCCGCGTATTGGGCGCAGACATCCAGGTGATCGCTGCGCTTGCGAATCCATTGTGGACCGTGAAGATCGATCCTGGACAGATCGAACAGGTGCTGATCAATCTCGTGCTCAATGCGCGCGACGCCATGCCCAATGGTGGAACGCTCACGCTCGAGACGTACAACGCAGTTTTCGATGAGGCGTACGCGCAAGCGCATCTGGGCGCGTCCGTGGGTCAGCACGTGGTGCTGGCGGTGACCGATACCGGCACGGGCATGGACAAGGAGACGCAGAGCCGAGCCTTCGAGCCGTTCTTCACGACCAAGGACAAAGGCAAAGGCTCCGGCCTGGGTCTGGCGACGGCCTTTGGCATCGTGAAGCAAAGCGGCGGTCACATTTGGCTGTACAGCGAGCTGGGGCAAGGAACTTCGTTCAAAGTCTGCTTCCCGCGCAGCGAGGATCCGGTTTCGCCCGCGAGTACGGATCGTCAGCGCGACCAGCTGGCGGCAGCGCACGGCGGCGACGAAACCATCCTGCTCGTCGAAGACGATGCCCAGTTGCGTACGCTCGCGCGCACGATCCTCGTACGCTACGGCTATCAGGTGCTCGACGCTCCGAACGCCGCCGAAGCGCTGGTGCTGAGCGCGCGCTTTTCAGGCGAGATCGCGCTGCTGCTTACGGACGTGGTGATGCCGCAGATGGGCGGTCGCGAACTCGCGCGGCAGTTGGTCGGGACGCGGCCCAACACCAAGGTGCTGTACATGTCCGGCTATACCGACAACTCCGTGGTGCATCACG
>Ga0081455_10002548_pt1 | contig 11818 bp, 12 predicted proteins | sample TabmetS3T2R1_FD_70207 | JGI IMG/M metagenome (GOLD analysis project Ga0081455, IMG submission 70207) | Tabebuia heterophylla rhizosphere microbial communities from the University of Puerto Rico - S3T2R1 | ecosystem: Host-associated > Plants > Roots > Rhizosphere ...
TCCCTATCAGTTGGGATCTCTGTCTGTTTTTTGGGATGTAAATTTATTACACAGATACCTAATCGAGGAACACTATCTTTTAATCCTCTTACCCTCCACCAATATTGCCGATGCAATAAGACTAATTGCATTAGCGGAGTATTGGTCATTAGCCCCCCATCCCAAAAATATCGCATACCTTTCCTGTAACCGTTGGCGGTCACAGTGTCTAGTGTCTTAGTGTCAAACTGTTTACTAGTAATCGGTTCAGAAGAATAGCTTTCAACTTCTATTTTAGCAAAATCAAAATTGACTGGAAATGATCCGCTTGCCATGACTTGATCTGATGTGATCCCGTCATCATAATGTACGATATGTTCAAATCCAACTTCTCTATTGTTGTCGGTAAGGAACCTTCCGTATTCTGTTTTTCGTGTTCCGTCATCTTTAGGATAACTATCGAATGTAACGGGGATTCCATCTGCAACGTCGACTGCCACCAGTAAGAGCCTTGGCTGATTGTCTTCCTTATTAGTAGCTATTGGAAATTTTGCAAACCGTTCAAGACTCCGCCTTAGAGGTTCGTTACTATAACGATACCAAATGTTTTCGGAGTCGTAAAATCTAATGTCACGAGTAGGACTATGAGGAAAAAAGACATTTGGTGCTCCAAAAATTGCAAACTCTTTGGCTGAAAAATACCTTCTTGCTGCTTCTCCAGTCGCAATCTCTCTATTGATTGCATGCCAATAATCCCACCAAGGTTTAAAAAAAGGATTGGTATCCGCCATCGATTCTTTGGAGAGGTATTTCCAAAAATCAATGAGTCTCTCAGCTGACCCATCGTAAGTATTATTCTCCACGACATAACTTACCAAAACTGCAGCGTTAATTGCCCCGATAGAAGTGCCTGCAACTATATCAAATGTGGACCTTCCTTTCCTTCCTTCCTCGGTGTCTTTTTCGGAGAGACGTTCGTAAAGAGCCTTGTAAGCTCCAGCTTCAAACGCACCAAGAGATCCCCCTCCTTGAAGTACTATTGCTCTTTCCTTCTCAGGAATTTCCATTTTCTTATTCACGTCGCAAATCTACCACTAAGAAGATAGAAGAGATAAGGTAAAAAATCTTGTGATAATGCAGTAGACACGAAGTATCATAGGCCATTAGCTATAATACACCTTCATCGAGTATGACAAATTGAACAAGGTCTCTATAACTTAGGTACCTAATCAGGAGAGTTATCAGAATCTGACTTGATTTTTGTAGGAACAAGTTTGTACCATCCGCAATTCACAGAATGTATATATTTAGGCGATACGAACACACCGAAATAGACTTCGATCAAAATAAAAAAAATTGTTCGCTAGAATTGAATACTGCGAAATCTAGCTTAAGGGGATATTATCTATTATCTTTTTTAGTCTTTACACGCTCTCTAGCTTTCTTTATTACTTCAGCTGTCTGAGGAGCCGCCTCTTTCATGTCTTCCACCGTTTGCCTGAATGATTCGGCTGCTTCATTTGCTGCAGCAACGGTTTCGTCTAAAGTCTTGGCAGTATCCTTGATCATTCCCCTCTCCTTGAGATCTTTAGATATTTTACTTATCTCTATTGTAGTATCTCTCATGGTAATAGTCGCTTCATGAACAGCTGCAATCAACTCATCAATCGCTCCGGTCTCGCGTAGAGCTCGGACGGTATCCCTTATACTTGCAGATATATCCCGTATTGTACTTGCGACATTCTTTATTGAGTCTATTTTTTGTTGAATATTTGGATCAACAGTTGACGTTGTCGTTGTCGTTGTTGTTTCTGAGGTGGCTTCTGATGTGGCTTCTGAGGTGTTTGAGGCCTCAACCTCTGTCTCTGCTTCTGTAGCTTCATCAATCATATCGGAAGTGCTAGTCGTGTCGCTTGCTCCGCTCACATTACTTGGTCTTGTCGTTCCTTTAGGGTATGTCATTCCTATATTACTAGTACTTTACCATTTATATAAGATATTTCTTTGTCTCACGTTTTTCCTAGATCACTGGATAATCACTATGGCTTCCCGGCAACTTTTCATCATTACAGCTTAAGGAACGGTACAGGGTCGCAAATACTGTGGTAACTGTCGTCCGGAAGCTAATGCTGCATTTAGGTTATGCAATTCCATTTTATAAGAAGAACTTACTATAACAATCGACTATGTGATTTAGTTACCTAGAAATGCTATAATCCGAAAAGAATCGCCAAGAAGCTAATATATGTAACTATGGCTTCCCATCCCTGACGATTACAATATATCTTCTGAATCATTCAAAACTGCGGAACCATCACCATATGACTATGGAATATTTTTATTCTTGAAGATTTAGGGCAATTAACCAGGATCACGGACAAGCTTAAACCTCAAAAGGAAACTAGATTTGTTACAATAGCGTAATTACTGAGTAGAATATTTGTCAGTTAACGACCTCTAAGAATTATTTTGATCTTTGATAACTCATAGAAAAACTTGACATTACCTTCAAGACCCCTATGCAAGTACAACAAACTTAAATATTAAATAATTATAGTCCATGTTGATACAGTTATGGCGCTTCAAATATCACAACATATGACTTGTACTATCAGAAGAAATCAAGTTAAGAATTGGGCAGTAATCATGTCCATAACAATTTCATTTTTCTATATTATTCTGTCATTTAATGAAAATGTTACGGCGCAATCGACAACTACCGCCGATAATGAGTTTATGAATAACTTTATTGGATTGACAAATAAGTCAGGTGCATTAACAAATTCATATCAACAGGAAGTTGGAAAATGGGAAAATAATGAGTATAGTGATACTACGATTATGATGATAACTAATGATACCATAGTACAAATAAATAATCTGATTGATGAAACAAATAATCTACAGGTTCCAGAAAAATTTAAGGATGGGATTTCACTATATACGAAGAGCTTGGAATCAGAACGGGACAGTTATAAACAATTCGGTGACTTTATCAAGACAGGAAACCCTGCATTAAATGAAACTTCAACAGATCTTCTCACTGATTCACTGAAGTATGAGATAGAAGCATTTAAAGCAATTCAAAATCCCCAATAGAATCATATAAGTTGGTTAAGAACGCAACAAATGACTGTTGAAAATTATGTGATTAAAAAGCAAGTTAGGATTGGTACTAAACTTATAGTAATCGGAGGTATTTTTTTCGTGATAGCATTTGTAGTACACGGCAGCCAGCCTAATTTGGGATTTGAAGAACAAAGCCTATTATCTTTAGTTATAATGGCAAGTGTGCCCGTTTGGGTCATTGGAGGAGTGTGCCTAGGAGTGGCTGCTGACAATTGGATAGTATCTAGAGGTTAAAGTGGGTTTTAAGTTCAAGATTAATTTTCCAACCAACAGCATGACCTAGAGGAACCTTAATATGAATACAATAAAGCTGGTGTTTTAAATATTCCTTAAATGGCACTACCTTGTCTCTCGTGGTGAGCAACTTTATATAAAATGGCTTTATAATTTCCTTACAATGTCAAATACTAATGACATGATCGTTGTCGGAAGTGTTGACGAGATACCTCAGGGCAAAATGAAACATGTGGAAGTTAAGGGAAAGGAAATTGTAATCTCTAACATAGGAGGAAAATTCTATGCAATCGACGATAGATGCGGACATATGAATGCTCTACTATCGATGGGTAACATCTCCAATGAACGAATCGTGACATGTCCATTTCATGGGGCAAGCTTCGACGTTACTACTGGGAGAAAAGTAAGGGAACCTAATCTTACCCCTCCTCAAGAAATGGAACCACTACCACAAAATTGGCAGAAATTAATGGAATATGTTGGACAACTTATGTCCCATATTAAGACCTACGACCAACGGACTTATGAGACCAGAGTAGATGGAGATTTAATTAAGTTAAAGGTTTAAACCCTGATCTCTAGCTATTTTTGTTTTACTGTAATAGGTAATTGTATGCCTGTTACTCTTTTAGAGAGCTAACCCTTTTGGAAGATTTTTTAGATCAGGCAGAGGGTCGAACAAATCCTGCAACACACATCTAACGGATAGATCTGTACATATTAAAAAATTGTAGATTGAAATCATCAATACCAGGATTACTTTATGTGGTAGACACTGAAACATCTACATTAAAATAGCTGCTTGAATCAATTAGTTGATTTATAACAAGTAGTCTCCATTTTCGCACTCAAAATTTATTGGCCCTTCAAGCAATATTTGCAGATAACTGTTCCGCAACCCATACAGTTATGTCCTCTAGAGTAAACCCCAGTTTGATTCCCGTACATCTGTGTGACCCCAACGAATATGTTGGCCACCATCTGTGGCTACAGAAATTAGAGGCATTGGCGAAATATTAAAGTAGACAAAGTTCATAACGTTGCCCTATCCACAAGTTCTCAGAACACGATATTGGTTCATTCCAAAATAAGATCTAATAAAGAAATTTTATGAAATATTTATAAAAATGATAGGCATCAATATAGAGCATTTATCAATATTATGAAAATTAAACATGCGATTATGACAAAAGATATAATGCAAATCATGCTGGAGAACTGGAGATTATTGTATAATAAGTGATAATTACGTCAAATAATATAAGTTCTATATATACGTACTAAAGTACCTAGTTGTAGGCAATTGACTAATTTGATATTTCTGGCCAGGGGCTGGACATAGGACTTAAATACATGGAATTCGAATATAGTATCGAAAAGGTGTATTTTAAGAGCACATATGTATGAGGTAACTTGTCTCCCCTGCGGGATACGAGAGCGATTTTCCGAAGAAGAGGAAGCAATCAAGCACGCATATAACCATGAGAGAGTATTAACCCATAGTACCTCAAGCGGTTACTTCGTGAGCGTGGATGAAGTCTAACATTAGAGACCTCGTCTTTTTTTCTTTTTTATTTATACCCACCCTACATCCGAATTCACTTCATAGTTTCGATGGATCCTTTGTCTCTACTTGATAATACTTGATACTCGCTGGACCTAGATACACCTGACTTTCAGCCATACCTAATCAAAACTAGTATCTTCACAATAGCAACACTCGGCAAACTGTTGGCTATTCCTCTTCACACACCTTTTAAGAGTAAAATTCTTCGCCCGCAAAAATTTTCTCCGACTTGAGCGCTGAATAAATTTTAATATTAAACTTTTCAAGCGGCGACGACTACAAATTATGCAGGACGAAATTAAAGCTTGAGCTAGTATTTGAAAGCATATTGCGGAATGAGATCGATTATTTTACTTTGAATACTCTAGTAGATCATGGCGCCGACTAAGAAATTAGGCATAAGCTAATCAGATATATTACCCCATTTGAATCGATGTATATTGAAATTAGTATCCCCTCACCAAATATCGGTAAGTGGATTTCTTTGAGAACCTATAACAATATAAAGTCACCTGGCTAAATTACATGACATAAATTAAATATACACTGAGGATTAACCTAAACTATGTCACCTCAAGAACATATAAAAACTGTGAGAAGAGCTATCGAGGCCTTTAATACGGGAAATATATCCGATGTTCATGAGATTATAAGTTCGGATTATATTAATAGAGAATCACAACGTGCTAAAGATTCGTACAGATCACAGCTTAGGGGACCAGAAGAATTCATAGATACAATCAAGAATTTGCGTGGCGCTTTTCCTGATCTTCATTATAAAGAACAGGAAATTATTTCTCAGGATAATAAAGTAGTATTTATCGCAAATGTAACTGGCACTCATACCGGTAATTTTTTCTTTGTTCCTCCAACAGGAAATAAAATATCTTACGAGGCTGTGCATATACATACAATGGACAGTAAAGGAAAGATAGTAGAACACAGAGCGATCAGGGATGATCTCAAGTTTATGTTGCAGTTGGGATTGGTTAAAGCTGGATCGCCGGAGTACGAGAGATTTTTTAAAGAATGGAAAGAGATTGAATAATAGTTATACGTTTATAGTGTTATCTATACCCTTGAATACAAGCGTCGGTGTAAGTCAGGAGAGTATATTTAAAAAGTGCATCGGGGGTGTAATAATAGCATTCCACGAATAACAGACAAAGGGTTCCTTGATTCATTGCTAGAATTTATACGTTCAGCTGAATCTGAACTGGATATAATGATGCCTCATTCCTCAGCCCTACAAATCCTATCGTATTATAAAGTAATTGACTATCTAATAACACAGAGACGTCAGAAAAATATCCTCATCAGGTTGTTATGCACTTTTGATGATAATACCTCCAAGATAATAAGAAAGATGGTTCCTTTTCTAGGTTATAAATCTATAAAACCTGCTTCAACTCAAGCAGTGGCTATTCCGTTGGTCTTCATAAGAGATAAGCAAGATATTTTTTCTGTATCAATCAGTAAACATCAGTTTGATAAAAAGAGTAGTAATGAGATTGAAAATATGAACAAGGACAATAATATTTTTTCTCTTGATGATTGGATGTATTCAAAAAACATTTCTTTAGTGAAAAACCTCGTTTCTAGTTTCGAAGTCATATGGGAAGAAAAAGATAATTATGATAGAACTATTAAAGAGAAAAGGCACTCTGAGCTTCTAGTTGATTTAGTTACACATGATATAGGAAATTATCATCAAATAGTACAAGGTAGCATAGAACTTGTAATTTCTCTTCTTACGAAAAATGAGACGAATATATCGCCACAAGACAACGAAAAAATATCTTCTCTTCTTAATACTGCAAAGGCTTCACTTATCAGGAGTCAATCATTTGTCGATAATATTCGTAAACTGGAACGGCTATACAGGAAAAAGAATCTAAATTTAGTATTAAAGAATATTCCAGATGCAATTAACAATGCGTATTCCACTGTAGAACGGACTCTGTATAGTAATAATCCTCACAGCAAAAAAATCTCGTTAAATATGGTGCATGATGGGTATCCTTTGGACATAAACATAATGGCTGAAGATTTGCTTGATGAAATTTTTATAAACTTGCTTTCTAATTCCGTAAAATACAGTGATATATCGGAGGTAAAAATTGATGTGACTACAAAAACCTATTTTATAGGTGAAACAAAGTATTGGATGATAACTGTATCTGATAATGGTATGGGTATACCAGATTTGGTTAAAAAAGAGCTGTTCGAACGTTTTTATTCAAAAGCGAAAGGGGGAGGATTAGGTCTATCTATAGTAAGAGCATTAGTTGAAAGGTACAATGGGAAAATTTGGGTCGGAGATAAAGTATACAAGAATCATACCAAGGGAACTACCTTTGGAATGATTTTTCCAGCTGCATAATAATAAGATTGTAGCTTATAGCAAAGGGGCTTCTTACTAGGATTCTAATTAACTTATTGATGCTATTGGTCGTTCATCCAGACTGGATTATGAGGCTCCCTAAGTTGTCTTAATTGCTCTATTGTCATATTTTCAATGTCTATAGAATCATACGCACATATACCAATAGCAGGGAAGTCAAATCTTTGTTCCAAGCATGATTCATATTCGAGCAATTCTTTGGTAAACCCGTGTCTAAAAAATGCTGCCATATCCCCAAATACTCGCAGGCCTCTCTTGCCCTTGTTAAGTGAGTTTTCTACTAAAGTTGACCATAATGCCATTGTTCGTGGGATGTTTGGTACGCCATCGGGAAAGTATATTTCTTCAGTGGTTTTTATGATGACATCGCCCTTTGATTCAAGTTCTAAAACATTGATATTCCATTCGCGAGTCATCCTAGCCCGAATTTCATCTTTCGGTAGGTCAGCAGTTGTGAGAACAACCACCTCATTTCGTGACAGGCCCTCTTTCAGAAAGGCAAAGGCTTCACTAAACTTTTCTTCCTTGGTAGCGTAAACTGCAATAGCATGATTGCCTAATTCGAGTGTTTCTAGCCTCTGTGCCATCTAACTAACTAACTAAACGAAGAACTAGAATATAATAATTGTCACGCAAAAACATCTCCCAAGATTAGGAAGGGCGCGCCAATATCCAAAGCAAGCAATAAATGATCTTGGTAAAATTGAAAGCATAAATCATACTACTTTTCGAAGGCCTATTACATTCAACACAGAAGAATTTCCATGGGAGTTAACACAAATTATTCTCAAAGATAATAGTAGTAAAGCATTTATCAATATTGTGACATTCTTATACTTCGTCATCGTATACTGTACTCGCCTTGACCACGGGTCATGATATTCAACCTATTTTAGAACTTCAAAGATTGCTTTCGATGAATTGCAAAATAGAAAGAGTTTATCCCGCGTCCCCTGTTTCTGATGCAGAGGTGAACATTGTAACTGTGTCCGTTATTTGCCCAGAGGGAACAACGCATACGATTAGAGCGTATAGGGAAGAAGCTAGTGCATTAAGAGAGTATGTAAGGCTTTCGAAGCTAAAAGAGTGATTCTAAATTGCTTGCTGCCTTTAATAAAGGAACACCTAGCTAGCTAAGTCGAGACTTTGTAATTGATAATTCTGTATATGTTCATTTATTCTGATTGTAATATATGAGTAACTATTGAATAACTTATCGTTCTCTCATCGAATAGCTACTTCCTTATGACTTTACCGTAACATAGTACCGATTTCATATAATCATGAAACCTGTTAGGCCGTTAATCCGTTGCGGATCAGATAAAAAACCATTTGTGGATCGCAAAAGGCTTTATATATGTCTATATAATTTAGACGTTAAACTTATCGAATCAGTCCGTTCGGCCAAGAGCAGATAACTTTGTTAAGCAAAACTTATCGATTTCGTTCCAGTGTAATTAAATTGGTATGTTTGAGTCTTTGCTGATGCAAACATTCGACATAAGAGAAGGTGCGGTATTCATTCCTCTTGGATTTGGATTAGCAGTGGGACTAATCTATGCTATAATTTCATCAATACGTCGTTCTTAGGCAGTGATTGTGCTCGATATAGGCGTTATTTCGTAGCGTCAAAGATATCTTCCCCAGAATTTTCATTTGATAAGTCAAGGCCTGGAATACTAATGATAGTTTAGAGCATATTTCGCAAGCATACGACAAAGTAGCAAATGGACAAGTTCGCTTTCGTGCAGTAATTGAACCTACAAAGTAGATTCATTCCCCTTACCTCACAACCGCTGATTGGAATCTCGGGGAAAACTAATAATCTAGCCTCTTGATATGGTTAGGGAAGATATTGGATAATCAGGAAATAAGTGCTGCTCTGGATCGTTATTGGAAGGCTACTGTGGATCTTGATCTTGACAAAGCACACAAGATTTATGATGACGACGTCATCGTTGAATTTCCACAGTCTGAAGAGCGTATCTCTGGTGAACGAAATCTATATGAACTTAGAGCACATTACCCAGCCAAACTTAGCTTTAAGATCCTGCGGACGCGTGGAGAGGGAAATCTCTGGATAACTGAATTGGTTATTACCTATGATGGGCGTCCAGTCAATGTAGTATCCATTATGGAGTTCAAGGATGGGAAGATTGCACACGAAACACATTACTATGCGGATCCTTTTGAGCCACCTAAATGGCGATCACAGTGGGTCGAGAAAATCAGATGAGCAGTGAAAAGTGAGGACAAATATAATAAAGAATCCGGCCTTGAGATAGCAGGTGACACAATTAAGACTGTTTTCATGCAAAACCTCAAGCGATATCACGATAGAGAGATCTATATTCTCTAACTGGTAACGCTAGTCGATCAAGAGAAAAATGTCATCATTTCCATCTTCATCGTCAATTGGATTTCATCACCAATTGACTAACCAATGACCAATCATATTGCTTTAGTTGTGCATTCCTCTATCATAAGGTTAGTAATTTCATCGACCCATTCTTTAGTGGTAGGCCTATAGCATGATTAAATGTTAAGCTGCCTGCAGAAGCCATCCAGTTGTAAACGGGTAAGCCTTCCAGTAGTTCAAACTGCTGTATGTTTGTACTATAACCCAGCTGAGCTTCATACGCATGATGTTTCCAAAATTAAAGTATAAAGCTATGGCGTATGCTATCTTTAATGTCCAGCCTACGACAAAACTCGATAACGGGAGAGTGTAAGATCCCCGGTGTGGGCACGGTTGGATTCTATCGTGAGCGGACCACCCCTTTGCCCGACTGGCGCAGAACAGTGAAATGAAAGTAGGTGTCTTTGAGGTCGAGGGCGATTGAGCCCATCGTCTTGCTGGTACCACTGCCGATCTCCGCGAGGTCGAACTCGATCCCATTTGGGAGGTTGATGCGGACGCGATGCTCAGCCCCCGTCGCAGGGCTTCGGATCGGACGGGCGGTTGACTCGAGCACGTCGGGGATCACGATGCGTGCTTTTCGGTGCTCGATATTCGCTTCAATCTCGATGTGTTTGAAAAGCGGGGGATGGACGGTGCTTGACATCGCCCGATAGACCCACCAATGGGTCGCCCCCTCGTTGGTTTCGCCACCGTACAGAATGGTAGCAAGAGCGTCTCGTTGCTTACTGTCCGCCCGCTCATCGATGACGGCCTGACACTCGCCGTTGCCCTCGTATATCGGTCCTGGCCAGGCATAGAGAAGGGCTGCGCCGAGGCCATTAAGCGCCACGTCTCCAAAGTGGCCTCTATCAATACGAACGGCCGCGAAGCCGCGACAGTCGCCGTGCGTGGGGCGGCGTGACTCGAACTGACAAGGACAAGCGTAGTCGCAGTTGCAATTGCTGAACTCGGCTCCTTCGATGTACCAGTCAACCTGTACCATGGTGCCCTCCGTCAGCACTACCCCCCGACGATATGATGATGCTCGCATGCTGCGCCAAGACGACGACGAGGATAACGAGATCTGCAGCCTTCCTAACTCCCGCGGTTATGTTGTCTATTGGATTACCGTTCTTACGAAAGAACGCCCAAACAGACTTTGCAGAAGAGTTAAGGCCAGACGCTCCACAATCAAATCTAACGCCCAGCCTTCTTATCCCATTATACTGAATGTGTCCTGGAGTGTCAGCATATATGTTTACATCGTACAAAGGTGTTAGTCCATCACCGAACTGATACAAGCATTGAGCCATTTTTGAGTTACTGCTAATAATAATATATAACGGTTCGATGGTTTAAGTTATACTCCTTGCTATTATCTTTATTTTCTAGCTGACTTCTTTGCCTATAACCCTTGACAGAGAATTCTTTGACTTTATCTCTACGCCAGTTTAATCTTTGTTCACTAATGGTTCTCAAATGTTCACTTATCTCAGTTGCGCTCTAACTAGAGTCTTGTTTCTCCCTTGAGTATCAGTTATCGTTATTTTTGAACGAATGAGTCGCGCATCTTGATTTACCAAATATTCATTTGCGTTAGCATCAAGGATATCTTCAAATCTGTCGTATTCATCATATGTCCGCTCCAGCCCACTATACTCAGAAACATACCTCATAAAAACATCTGAATAGTTATTACCTTTGCTACCATCGCTTAGACTAGAAGCAACACTCTTAGACCTCTTCTGATGTTTCAAGTCTATGAAATCTTCCTTCCTATCCTTGTTAGCATTAGATTTTGTATTAGTTTTCAACCTGCTACCATCTAATACAGATACTATAACATTCGATTCATAAAAAGGTTAGACTTACTTTGGTATTTTTAGGCATTAAACTCTTTCTTATTCAACTATACGTCACATCTAGGAACTAAAGATCTCGATCTCTCCAACCCATTTTAATTATCAACTTGTAATGATGATCACAAAGATATGCCTCGAATTCAGACCTAAACTTTGTTAAATCATCGCAGGGAGGGAGTTATTCAATACATCTAGTCAATTTTCATACTCTGTCGGCAGATACTCATCAATATAATGTC